>JAEEGL010069445.1_pt1 | contig 11505 bp, 10 predicted proteins | sample 9134231 | NCBI WGS metagenome assembly JAEEGL01 (sample SAMN16246548, study PRJNA631951) | gut metagenome | biome: gut microbiome; feature: rumen; material: fiber-attached | host: Bos | place: Iran: Karaj | collected 2018-10
ACAGATGGGCAAACGCACTTAGATTTGGATTCTGCTTTCCCAAAAGAGGCATTATGTAATCATCAATTGCGGGTTTTAAGAGATAAGTTCCAAAAACTTCAGCAAGGGCACTGATTATGACACATAGGAAAACCACAGGCCAAAGCATTTTAAATGCTCCCATATAGGAAACGAGGCGTTTCAATGTTTTTTTTGTGTGCAAAGGCTTTTGAGTTCCCCTCATTCTAACAGGTGGCATTCAATCCTCCAAATTCTCTTTTAGTTCTCGCTCATCTGAGAGTCATAAGTCTCCCGATAGATGGCATTACGCTGCATTAACTGCGCGTGAGTTCCAGCATCGCTTACACAGCCACCGTCAAGAACGATTATGAAATCAGCATCCTGAACAGAAGCAATCCTCTGCGCGATTATCAGCTTTGTCGTACCAGGCAGAAAATTCTTAAGGGAAGAGCGAATCCTCAAATCAGTAGCAGTATCAACCGCACTTGTTGAGTCATCAAGAATCAGGATTTCAGGCCGTTTTAAAAGAGCGCGCGCAATGCAAAGCCTCTGCTTTTGTCCGCCTGAGAGATTTACTCCACCCTGCCCCAATTCAGTCTCATATTTTTTTGGAAAACTTTCGATAAACGACGAAGCATCACTGGCCTTGCAGGCAAGAGCAATTTCCTCATCAGTTGCGCTTTCATTTCCCCAGCGAAGATTTTGAGAAATCGTTCCTGAAAAAAGAACGTTTTTTTGAAGGACAAATCCAATTTTTTTGCGCAAGTCCTTTAAGTGATAGTCTTTTACGTTTACACCGCCGACTTTTATGATTCCTTCACTCACATCATAGAGCCGTGCGATAAGCTGCACCAAAGTTGATTTTGAGGAGCCTGTTCCGCCTAAAATTCCAACTGCAGCACCGGAAGGAATGTGGATGTTTACGTCTTTCAGGACATGATGCTCTTTTTTTCCGTCGTAAGAAAAATAGACATGCTCAAAGTCAATAGAGCCTCCACTTCCCAACTTTCCGCATCCGTCAGCGATGTCGATTTTCTCATCAAGAACTTCTGAAATGCGTGCAAGGGCTGCCCTCGACATTATGAACATCACGAACATCCGACCGAGCATCATAAGGCTCATCAAAGTCTGACTTATATAAGAAAGGAAACTTATCAGCTGCCCAGTCGTCAATTTTCCTGAGAGAATCATGTTTCCGCCAAACCAGAGCGCGCTGACTATGCATCCATAAACCATGAGAAGCATTATCGGAATATTTAAAATCACGATTTTTTCCGCTCCGACCTGCGTGTTGCGCAAATCCTCAACGACGAAATCAAATTTATCACACTCATGATTTTTCCGTACGAAAGACTTTACGACTCGAATTGCAATGAGGTTTTCCTGGACGATATTGTTCAGCCGGTCGTATTTTCTAAACATCTGGGAAAAGCGCGGATAGACCTTTACGGTTATGCAGATGATTACGGATGCAAGAAGCGGAATCACCACAAAAAAAATTGCGGCAAGATTCACGCTTATGAGGCAGGACATTACGGTTCCGAAAATCAGCATCAGCGGACAGCGGACGGCCGTGCGGATTAAGTTCTGGTACATGTTCTGAATGTTCGTTACGTCAGTCGTGAGCCGTGTAACCAAAGATGACGTTCCGAATCTGTCCATGTTTGAAAATGAAAAATCCTGAACTTTCTTAAAAAGATTGCGCCTTAAGTTTTTTGAAAAGCCGAAAGCCGCAACAGAAGAAATCCATCCGCACATTGAGCCACAGAAAAGCGAGAAGAAAGCCATGGCAACCATTAAAAAGCCATATCGAATCACAAAATCCTGATTTCTTTCAGCAATTCCAACATCTACAATCTTTGCCATGACAAGTGGAATTGTCGTCTCCATTAAAACTTCGCCAATCATAAAAAGAGGAGACAAAAGAGTGCAGGCGACATATCGTTTTTCCATTCCTGAAAGAATCTTTGAGTATGACATGCCGCCATTTTATAAAGTTTTTTGACGATTGAAAAGAAAGGCCAGTTACAGATTTATATTGCTTATCTGAGAAATAACTTCATCCGTGCTCGCCTTGAGTTCCTTAGCCGCCCTCATTACGGATGAAACTCCGTCTTGCATCACCTCAAGCCCCAAAAGCACTTTCTGACCGTCATCCGCCTGATACGTAATGGATTCTTTTATTTGTGTCTCATGAATTTTAACTTCGTCTGACAAGTCAACAACCTGAGAGAATTCCTTTTGTGCAGTTCCTGTCTTGTCATATGCCGTGTCAATCAGGCCTTTTATCCTCTTAAGGACTTCTCCAATCTGCTTTGACTGCTTGCTTGAATCTTCCGCGAGTTTTCTGATTTCGTCAGCTACGACGGCAAAACCGGCTCCGATTTCTCCAGCGTGAGCAGCCTCAATGGCGGCATTCATTGCAAGGAGGTTTGTCTGACTTGCAATCTGACCTACCATGCGTCCCATATCCATAAGTGATTTTGACTCTCCCTCAATAACTGAGACGAGCTTGTTGACTTCGAGAAGATTTTCGTTTCCTGATTTTGTAGCTTCCTCAAGTTTTGAGACGCTCTCAAAGTTGTGCTCTATGACCGATGCAATAGAACGGACGTTAGATATCATTTCTTCGACGGCCTTTGACGAATCCCCGACAGATTTTGCCATTTCATCAGTATGGGAGAGAAGAGTTTCCATATCAGAATCAGTAGTCTTAAGCATCTGGACACTTTCGTTTGTGACGCGGGAAACAGAGTCAGAAAGTTCGTTTTTGAATTCATCCCGCAAGGACCGCGCCCTGTCCGTGACATAAAAATGACAGTTTTCAGGACGGTTCAGATTATTGAAAATCGCAACAGCCATCTGCCTGCAAGTCTCATAGCCACAGGCACGGCAGTTTATGTTCCGTCGTGACTGGCTGTCCTTTCCCATTTTATGGAAGACTTCCTCAAGCTCAGATTGATCAGGCTCTTTTATGAATGAGCGGAAAACGGCACTTCTGTCGATATAATTTCGCTTATAGATTTCATCATTCCAATATTTGTCGATGACGCGGTGAAGCCGTTTTATCATGCGGTTTTTTGAGAAACAGGAAGATGTCGCAAGTTTTTTTCTGCGCTCGCTGGCCCTTTTTTCGACAAAAGTCTCCTGGTTATTCAAGGCGACCTCACGGGCAGTTGTTCCGCCTCCAAGGTTGCACCCCTTTGAGCAGTAAAGGCAGTCAACGAGAACATAGCCAGGCATTTTTCCATTCTGAATGCATGCATCCAGATGAGCAAGATAATCTATTACATCTGGGTTTCCCTCGATTTTGTGGCTCATCGTGGTAATTCCAGGAACATAGCGCTCGGCTGTGCGGACAAGACCACCCGGTGTTGAATAAAGGACAGCCCTTTCCGCACAAGGATTGTCGTAGTCAACTCTAGGAAAGGATGACAGGTCAATTCCGTTGGACTCAAAATAAGTGTCCAGACTTTTCATCGTCACGTTGTAATCAACAGTTTTATTTTCGTCAAATTCGCGCCGTTTTGCAAAACACGGAGAAATGGCTGCTATCTTACAGTCGTCATATTCGTGATAGAAATTGCGGATCATTATGGCGGTGTGAGCCATAGGACTGTCACTTTTTGCAAGATACGGAATCAATTTTGGATGATATGTTTCGATGTAGGTTACGAGGGAAGGACATGGCTGGGCTATCATGAGGGGCGGCTTATTTTTTTTGATGTCCTCTACATAAGATTTTGTGGTAAGTTCAGCTCCAAAACTTACGTCAAAGACGGCCTTTACTCCGATTGATTTTAAATATCCATTTAATTCAAGGTCCTTTCCGAAAAAATTTGCCGCGACAGCTGGAGCCACGATTGCGACTATTTTTTTTCCGGCTCTCAAATCATCAAAAAAGGCTTTTGTGTCATCCACTCCATATCGCGCACCGTGAATGCACTCTTCGATACAGGCACCGCAGCCTATGCAAAGTTCATGGTTGATTTTTACAGTTCCAGACGAACCATCGTTACAAAATTTTACCGGGCAGACGGAAATGCAGCGGTGACAGTTTACGCACTTAGTCTCGTCAACAAAAACGACAGGACGTATAGATTCACATCCATTCATATAACTAAAACCTCTCCAGAAAGGAATTATATCACACTTCAGTATGAGTGGCATTTTTTTAAGTGATTTTTCTCTTAACAATTTTGCTTCCGGGTTGTAAACTGTAGCTAACTATGGAACAGACAATTATCGGACTTTCAATTCCTTTTTTGGGAACTGCCTTGGGTTCAGCCTGCGTATTTTTCATGAAGAGACAGATGAATGACAGCATTCAGCGTTCGCTGCTTGGCTTTGCAGGTGGAGTCATGATTGCGGCAAGCGTGTGGTCGCTTTTAATTCCAGCAATGGACATGAGCAAAAATCTTGGACGGCTGGCTTTTTTCCCGGCACTAACAGGTTTTGCCCTTGGAATCCTCTTTTTGTTTCTTCTGGACAAAATCACGCCACACCTTCACGCACTCGCCACTTCCCCGGAAGGCCCGAAATCATCAGTAAACAAAATAAGCCGGACGATGATGCTCGTCTTCGCTGTTACATTGCACAACATCCCTGAGGGAATGGCGGTAGGCGTTGTTTTTGCAAGTTTTTTAAACGGAGGAAACTCAATTTCTTTTTCTGATGCGCTTGCGCTTTCTTTGGGAATTGCCATACAGAATTTTCCTGAGGGCGCAATCATATCAATGCCCTTAAGAAGCGAGGGAAACAGAAAATCAAAGGCTTTTTTCTATGGAACTCTTTCTGGAGCAGTTGAGCCGATTGCCGCCATAATCACGATTTTATTGACTTCACTTGTCCTTCCTTTTCTGCCGTACTTTCTGTCGTTTGCAGCAGGCGCAATGGTTTATGTAGTAATAGAAGAACTTCTTCCGGAAGCAACGCGGGACGAAAAAACTGACATATGTACGATTGGATTTGCCCTTGGATTTGCATTGATGATGGTTCTTGACGTAGCCTTAGGATAAAAAAAAGCACAACCGAAAATTGAACTTTATCTGTCCAAGGTTCGGTCGTGCACTTAAAAACGAATCGTTCTTTTAGTTTTCCGTTTTAATGAGTTTGACTTCATAACCGGTTTCAGAAATAACTTTTATAAGCAACTCTTCGTCCAGTTTTTCCTCTGATTTTATCCGGCAAATTCCTGTCTTGTGATTTGACTTTACGCTCTTTACCTTGAAATTATTGCGGATTGCGTCGTTAATGTGGCTTTCGCACATTGAGCACATCATTCCGCTGATTTCAAGGAGTGTTGAGCAGGCGTTCGACATCCTGTCGTGACAAGAATTTTGCAAGCAAAATTCTTGCGGGTTTTCTTTGCTTTTGCCCACATCCTTGTGGGCCCTGTTTTTAGGCATAGCACTTAATTTGCTTTTAGGGGAGGATTCCCCCTTCCCTTTATGGCAGGCTCCTGACATTGCGCAAGATGCACAGCCACAGCCGCAGGAAGATTTTCCCTTTTTTTTGTTTTTTATCATGCTCAAAATGACGGCAGCAACTGCCACCGCCAAAATTGAACCTACAATCAGGTTTCCCATTATTTTCCTACATTAACTGTAAGTTTGTCCGCCTCACTGTACTTTTTGATGAAAAGCATGTAAACAAGGCAGGCAAGGGCTGCAAAGGCGAAAACAAGACCGACAACATTTGCATTGCCTGAGAAAAGTTTTCCGAACTGATTGATGAGGAATGCAATAACGTAAGCAAAACCACACTGATAACCGATTGCAAACCAAGTCCACTTTGCGTTGTTCATTTCACGCTTGATTGCACCGATTGCGGCAAAACATGGAGCGCAAAGCAGGTTGAAGACCAGGAATGAGAATCCTGCAACGCTTGTAAAGGCCTGTGCCATTGCCTGATAAGCTGAAAGTTCTCCGCTTCCGTACAAGATTCCCATTGTGCCGACGATGTTTTCCTTTGCGACAAGACCTGTGATTGAAGCCACTGCTGCCTGCCAGTTTCCCCAGCCCAAAGGAGCAAAAATCCATGCGATGCAGGAACCGATTTTTGCAAGGATTGAAGAGTCAAGCTGATCTTCACTAAGCATTCCAAATCCTTCTTCCGTCCAGCCGAAGAAACTTGTGAACCATACAACGATTGTTGAAAGGAGGATGATTGTTCCCGCCTTTTTGATGAATGACCAGCCGCGCTCCCACATTGAGCGGAGTACGTTGCTCAGTGTCGGCATGTGATAAGCCGGGAGCTCCATTACGAAAGGAGCCGGATTTCCTGCGAACATCCTTGTTTTTTTGAGCATGATTCCTGAGATTACGATTGCGGCCATACCGATGAAGTAAGCAGATGTTGCAACCCATGCAGCACCGCCAAAGATTGCGCCTGCAACCATTGCGATGAATGGAACTTTTGCACCGCAAGGAATGAATGTTGTTGTCATGATTGTCATGCGGCGGTCACGCTCATTTTCGATTGTGCGGCTTGCCATGATTCCTGGCACTCCACAGCCGGTTCCAACCAGCATAGGAATGAATGACTTTCCAGAAAGTCCGAACTTGCGGAAAATTCGGTCAAGGACGAATGCGATTCGAGCCATGTAACCGCAGGCTTCAAGGAAGGCAAGCATGAGGAACAAAACGAGCATCTGAGGAACAAAGCCAAGGACTGCTCCAACACCGGCCACGATTCCGTCAAGGATAAGGTCTGAGAGCCACTCAGAAGTGCCGAGCTTTTCAAGAAGAGAGCCGATTACAACTGGAACGCCTGGAACCCATACGCCGTAGCTTGCAGGGTCCGGGCCTTCCTCGCCGTATTTTTCGGCCATTGTCTTTGCTTCTTCTGCCATTTCGTCTGTGATTTCGATTGGGTCAGAAAGTTCAAGAGTCTCTTCGTCTTCAACGACATAAGTTGTCTCGCCGTTTTCGAGGGCTTCAAGGATTAAAGGAGTGTCACCGTATTCTTCGGCCGCTTCTTCATAGGCAGACGAGCCGATTCCAAAGAGGTGCCAGCCGTCACCAAAAAGTCCGTCGTTTGCCCAGTCAGTTGCGCTTGCACCGATTCCAACCATTGCAATCCAGTAAACGAAGAACATGACAGCGGCGAAAATCGGAAGACCAAGCCAGCGGTTTGTTACGATGCGGTCAATTTTGTCTGAGTGAGAGAGTTTTCCCGCATTTGCCTTTTTGTAACTTGATTTTAGAATCTGAGCGATGTAAATGTAACGCTCGTTTGTGATGATGCTTTCCGCGTCATCGTCCAGCTCTTTTTCTGCGGCCTTGATGTCACTTTCGATATGTTCAATAGTATTTTTGTCAATATTGAGCATATCAAGGACTTTGTCGTCACGCTCAAAGATTTTGATTGCGTACCATCTCTGCTGCTCTTCCGGGAGTGAATGAACAACTGCTTCTTCAATATGTGCGATTGCGTGCTCAACAGGGCCTGAGAAAGAGTGCTGAGGAACTGTCTTTGTCTCGGTTGCCGCCCTGATAGCTTCCTCTGCAGCCAGCATGATGCCGTCGCCTTTGAGGGCTGAAATCTCAACGATTTTGCAGCCAAGCTGCCGGCTGAGCTCAGGTACATTGATTTTGTCCCCGGCCTTTTTAACCAGGTCCATCATGTTAAGTGCGATTACAACCGGAATTCCAAGCTCAACCAGCTGAGTTGTAAGGTAAAGGTTTCGCTCCAGGTTTGTTGCGTCAACGATATTCAGGATTGCGTCAGGACGCTCGCCAACAAGGTAATTTCTTGCGACGACTTCTTCCAGCGTATATGGAGAAAGGGAATAAATGCCGGGCAAGTCAGTGATTACGACGCCCTCATGTTTTTTAAGTTTTCCCTCTTTTTTTTCGACTGTAACTCCAGGCCAGTTTCCTACAAATTGATTTGAGCCTGTAAGTCCATTAAAAAGCGTGGTTTTTCCCGCATTCGGGTTTCCGGCCAAGGCTATGCGAATATTTTCTGTCATTTTTTATCTCCTCAAAATTGCTCTCATGTAAGCATCAACATGCCTACTCAATTTCAATCATTTCAGCGTCTGCCTTTCGCAGGGAAAGCTCATAACTTCTGACAGTGACTTCAATAGGATCGCCTAAAGGAGCGACTTTTCTGACATAGACTTCGACACCTTTTGTAACGCCCATGTCCATGATTCGGCGTTTGACCGCACCTTCACCATGAAGACGGACGACTTTTACAGTTTCGCCGACTTTTGCTTCACGCAATGTTTTCATTTATATGTACCTCCTAAAACTCCGCGTTAGCGGTGCGCCAGGGGATGGCGCGAATTATGCAGATTTTGACTATGGCAAAATCTGCCGGTATAAAAAAAGTACAGGATGTGCTTTTTTATATAGTTCCTCCAAATTATTTGCGGGAAAAAAAGAAATTTATAAGTTAGACCATGATTTTTCGAGCCATCTCTTCGTTGATGGCAATGCGGGATTCTTTGACTTTTACGATTATGTTTCCGCCGAGGGAACTGATGACTGTGACGGCAGAGCCTGTATTGAATCCGAGGTTTTCAAGATGACGCTTGACTTCATCACTGCCGCCGATTTTTTTTATGATTTGCTCTTCTCCAGAATCTGCAAAAACTAAGGGTATCAACTGTTTCTCCTATTTATAAAAAAATAGATAAGAACAATATATATTAGAAGGTGGTAACAATCAATAGAGTTTAATAACCAAAGTTAAAGAGTCTTTCCAAATTTTGAGAAAATTATTTTATGTTTTTTCAGGAACTTATTTTTTTTCGAGTCTTCCAGCATCCATCCTGTAAATTATATCCGCGTATTGTTCTGCCATGCTTTCATGCGTCACAAGAAGCACGCTCTTTCCGCTTCGGGCAATTTTTTGAAGCAGGGCAAGAACCGCCTTTGTATTTTCATCATCCAGATCGTCCGTCGGCTCATCGGCAAAAATAATCTCCGGATCCAGAATCAAAGCACGGGCAATTGCCATTCGCCTCATTTCGCCGCCGGAAAGTTCCGACATTTTTGAATCCGCAAGATTCTCAATTCCGACCATTGAAAGAAGTTCCTTTGACCTTTCTTCATATTTTTTTGTATCACCATAAATTGCGGCAGGAGCGAGAACATTTTCCAGAACCGTAAGCGCAAAAAGTCCTGTCTGTCCCTGTGGAATCACGCCGAATTTCTGGTTCCGAAGAAGGGAAAGCTGGTCATCAGTCAGCGAGTATAAATCCTGACCGTCCAGAAGTACTTTTCCAGAGCATGGCTTTAAAAGACCTGCCAGCATGTAAAGAAGCGTGCTTTTTCCGCTTCCGCTCCGTCCTGTGATTTCTGTCACTTTTCCTTTTTCAAGGATAAAATCCAGTGGCTTTACGGCTTCAAAGTGGCTTGCATTCTTTGTGGGACGGTAATATTTTTTTGAAATATTTTCAGCTCTAAGATTCATAAATTTTTCCTTGTTAAAAAATAACTGCCGCACGGATGCGGCTTTAGTTCGATGGCTGCAAGAATTTTTGATGACAAATCGAAAATTCTTGTCGTGACAGGATGTCACTATCCTTCCCGAACGATTATGCCCGCGTCGATTTGCGCGATTTTATGAGCGGCAAAACTTGAAGACGCACATCCCGTCAAAATTGAAATGACGAGACAAGCCAGCACCAGAATAATCATCCATAAAAAAGACGGAAGCAGGAAGGGAAGTCCCATCGCGCTTTTTATCAGGTTATGAAAAGGAACGATGAAAAGAAAAGCCAGCGCAATTCCCGAAAGAGAGCCAAACGTATTCAAAATAAAAGACTCCGCCATAACCAGATGCCGCAATTTTTTCTGGCTCGCACCCATTATCCTTAGAACCGCGAATTCTTTTTTTCGCTCACCTATAATCAGGTTTGAAATCACGATTAAAATCAAAAGGCACAAAAACCAGACTATCGCCGTAAGAATCGCGATGATTTTTGAAAGTCCGGAAAGACTCTGGGCAATTCCGCTTGTCATGGATTTTGTTTTAACAGCCTGCGTCTTACGAACGTTGCGCTGAATCAGGCCTGCCAAATTGTCGATGTCATATCCGTCCATAACTTTTACCATAATCGTGGAAATCATTTTGTCAGAGTATTTTTTGTCGGCAAAAGACCAGCCGATTTTGTCAGCCGCTTCCATTAAAAGGTGAATCGTATTCATATTGGCAAAGACGGCGTTATCAAGACCCGTGCCTGTTTCTGAAAGCTGGGCTGCGATATTCCATTCCCTGTCAAAAAATTTTAATTTTCGATTTGATGAAAGAGTTACTTTGCTTCCAATCAGGATATCTCCATCAGAAAGTTTTCCTTTAAAAGATTTTTCAACCCAGGGCTGAATCGTAAAATCAGATTCCGGGTCAAAACCAATCAGCTGAAGGGAAACCGAGCAGCAGCCGGCATTCATGGAGCACATGTAAACCTGAGGAGAGGCTTTTTCAACGCCTTCGATTGCGGTGATTTTGTCCAGATTCGATTTAGGCATATAAAAAAAAGTTCTGTTTCCCTGATTTAAGATTGTGTCCGCACTGACTTTCGTGCGGGCTTCATAAGGAACGACTACGATGTCAGCGCCAAGCCGCATTTCAAGGCTTTTAAGGCCGGTTCTCAGACTTGAAAGAATCAAAGCCCCGCCAAAAATCGAGAGGGAAAGTATGAGTGAAAAGACAAAAAGCGATGCCGAGCGGGATTTTTTGCCCAAAATATTCAGAAGCGGCAGGGATGAAAATTTCATTTTAGTCGCGCGCCTTTTTTTCAGATTTTATTTTTACGATGAAATCCACAAGCGACACAATAAAAATCAAAATGGAAATCACTACAACGGCAGGCCTCATAATCGTGTGACATCTCATGTCCTTCATCATGCAAAGGGGAATTACGATTCCCGGTACAAAGGCCGCAAGAAGTGAGAATGACAGGAATGAGAAAGAGATTCCTGCCTTGATTTTCTGGTCAGAGATAAAAAATCGGGCTAAGGCCAGAACTGAAAGGGCAATTCCTATGGCAAAGACTGCGTTTTCGGCCCAGTGGCAGCGCATCCAGCTTCCGTCATCTTTTGCCGGGCAGGCATGAAAGAAAAATTCTGTTCCGAATGCAAGCAAAAGCGACAGGACAAGAAGAATTACATCCTGCAAATTGATTTTTTTCATATTAAGCTCCTGTTTTTAATTGTTGTTTTTGATTTCCTTTGAATATTTTCCGTGCTCCAGAACGATTGTCCTTTGAGCAAAAGAGGCGACTTCGGGGGCATGGGTTACGACGATGATTGTACGACCTTCAGCATGAAGTTTTTTAAAGATGTCGATTACAAGATTTTCGTTGGCCTCGTCAAGGTTTCCGGTAGGCTCGTCGGCAAGGATAATCTCCGGGTGATTTATCAAAGCCCGGGCTATGCAGACACGCTGCTGCTCACCGCCACTTAGCTGGCTTGGAAGGTGCTTTGCCCGCTCCTTTAAGCCCACCCGCTCCAAAGCCTCCATGGCTTCCTTTTCCTCCGGCATTGAGTG
>JAEEGL010943796.1_pt1 | contig 11505 bp, 11 predicted proteins | sample 9134231 | NCBI WGS metagenome assembly JAEEGL01 (sample SAMN16246548, study PRJNA631951) | gut metagenome | biome: gut microbiome; feature: rumen; material: fiber-attached | host: Bos | place: Iran: Karaj | collected 2018-10
ACGGTTGGCGCAAAGTTCATATTAATTCCAAGCGCTTTAATTTCGCGGCTGATGTAATAGGCGCTGTACCACGAATCAAGCGGATAGCCTGCAGCTCCAATTGCCATGTTTCCCGGAGTAATGAGGGTGTCGCCCTTTACGTGGCGGATTGAGCCACCCTCCTGGTCTGTTGCAACAAAAAGCGGAATTTGGAAGCGGTTGTCTTGTGAGCTTTTTTGCAAGGAAGAAATAGATTTTGCAACAAGATGAATGTCGTTTGTGTTCCAGCCGAATACCTTTACGTTTCCAAGTCCGCGTGCTACCCAGTCATATAAAAGAGTTTCGGGTTCTGCACCGGCCCAGCCAAACATCAGAATCTGGGAATAAAGCTCGGTGTTTGTCATCTGGTCTACTATTTTTTTTGCAAGTTCCTCGTTTGGAACATCATCCCAAAAGCTTAGCGAATGTAAATTACCAGAGAATAAAAGAAGGGCTGTAAATATGATTGCAAACTTTTTCTTCATTTTGATTACTTTATTTTACAATTTCTTTTGCCGCATTTGCCGCTATTGCACCATCACTTACTGCTGTAACAATCTGTCTGAACGGCTTGGCTCTTACATCCCCGGCTGCAAAAAGACCCGGAATAGAAGTCTGCATGTTTTCATCGGTTATGATATAGCCGCCTTCATCTTTTTTGAGCATGTCTACAAGCTCTGTCTGAGGTGCCATTCCTGCAAAAATAAATACTGCATCACATTCCAGCTGCTGTTCCTGTCCGGTTTTTACATTCTGAATTGTGATTGATTCAACCTTGTTTGTTCCGTTTATGGATTTTAATACTGTGTCATAAACAGGCTTAACTCCTTTGGAAAGCATTTTGTCTAAAACTGCTTTTTGTGCGCGGAAGGTGTCTCGTCTGTGAATAATAGAAACATCACCAGAGATTGTAGAAAGATAAATTGCTTCGGAACAGGCTGAATCTCCGCCGCCAACTACTATAATTCTTTTGTTTTTGAAAAATGGTCCATCGCAGGTTGCGCAGTAAGAAACTCCTCGGCCTGTTAATTCCTTTTCGCCTGGAACTCCAAGATTTTTGTGAACAGCTCCGGTTGCAATGCACAGGGCTGGACTTGAATAGCATACGTCTTTTGTTTTTACAACAAAGTTTTTGCCCATCTTATCTATAGAAGAAACTGCTGTGTTTTTAATTACAGCACCAAACTCTTGAGCCTGTTTTTTCATTACGTCTATAAAATCAAAACCATTTACGGCAGGAAAAACTCCGGGGTAGTTTTCAAGTTCAGAAATCTGTGTAACCTGGCCACCTTCTCCCATTCCTTCAAGCACCAGGGTTTTAAGACCACCACGGGCTGCATACTGTGCCGAGCTTAAGCCTGCAGGTCCGGCACCAATTATTATATAATCAAAAATCTCGTTTTCCATAAATTTTATTATAGCAGATTTTCCTTGTTAAATGAAGTCGTCCGCTAGTCCTTAAGATAATCGGGAATGGTTTTTATTTTGTTATATTTGGCGTCGTAATCGTGGGAGTTTGCGCGGATTCCAAGAATGCGTTCGTTTTCGGCAGTAAGCTGGAGCTTTATCATCTCTTTAAAAATCCTCATAAGCGGTTCGGGATTCAGAGCTGGATCTACAAGGCCTGTTTCCTGAAGCTCCTTTATAAAATAATAGCAGCATTCAATTGTAGAAATATAGTCGGCTCGCGGCTCTCGTTTAAAAGTAAAAATGGAACTATAAGTTCCCGCAAAACTCAATTTTGGAAGTTCCAGCAAAAAAGGATTTTTTTCTATCATCTTTTTGGAGCAGAACCAGGTGGCATCCAAAATCAAAATGAGAGGGATTTTCTGCTTTGTTAAAATTGCTTTAAGCTCTGGCGGCTGCTCCTTTGATTTTACATTCCAGGCATCCTCTCCGGGGTACATCAAAAACGGCTGATATTTTGGATCACTCATGAGCTGGGTAAAACGCTGGTTTTGTGCAAAATCCTGACCTACAATAACTTCGGAATCTTTAAGGCAGCTGTGTGCAAGATAGCCTGTTCCGGTTCTTGTGCGGCGAAATTCTTTTGGATGCATTAAAAAAACAAATTTAATTCCTGTATCCAGTTCCTTTGCGTATTTACAAAGGCATACAGATTTTGGTTTAAAACATTTATAACAGCGTTCACTCATAAATTGCATATTATCATAAATTTGCATATAATAAAATCATAGGAGACAAAAAAGTGGAGAGCAAAAAGCACTTTAAAAAGCCACACAGTTCTTTTTTCTATGCTGCACTCATTAGCATTGCGCTTTCATTTTTTTGTATTTTTAATTCCTGTTCCCTTAAATACGACGACAATGTAGAAGCCGAAAAAACTAATCCGGAATTTATTTTTAATCAGGCAAAGCTTGTGCGCTATAAAAACGCCAAAGAAGATGTTCGTGTTCAGGCAGAACAGATTGAACAGTATAAAAATTCATCGGTTACTTACGGTAAGAATGTAAAGTTCATGACCTATGATGATAAACAGGAACTTGAAACTGACGGCTCCTGCGGTTATCTTTATGCAGATACTGATCTTGAACTTTATGAGCTTTATGATGGAATTAAACTTTTTAATAAAACACAGAATACAAGTTTTTATGCAGACGTGCTCAAATGGAACGGTAAAACTGAACAGCTCACCGGTGGCAGACGTGATACTGTTCGTGTAGAAAAAGAAGGAACTATAATTTACGGAACAGGCTTTTCTGCAAGCGGAGTAAGCAAGCAGTTTAGCTTTGCAGGAACTGTTTCGGGTGAAATAGAAGCAAAGGATAAAAAAGAAGGGGAGGAGGAAGAAGTTGAATAAGCGGCTTTTTACAGTTTTGATTGCTCTTATGTGTTTTGCCTCTCTTCCTCTTTTTGCAGAAAAAATTGCTTTTACTGCAGGCAATATGTCAGGCCAGGCCGGAGATTCTTCTGCAACTACAACACTTTCGGGTGGGGCATTTATTCAAACTACTTCAATAGAAATTTCGGCAGACGAGATTGAGCTTTCGGGTGATGATTACAGAATCATAAAAGCAAAGGGAAATATCTCCGGAAAAAATCTTGAAACCAAAATGGAGTTTACCTGCGACCAGATGAGCTACGACCGCGAAACAAAGGTTGCATTGCTCGAAGGTAATGTTCATCTTGTAGATCTTGATAACGATGTAAAGGCAGATGCCCAGATAATAGAATATAATCAAAATACAAATATTGCAGTGCTGCAGATTGGAATAAATCTTACGCAAAAGGATAATGTGTGTACCGGCTCTTATGCTGTCTATCAGAAAAATGAACAGATGCTGGAGCTTAGCGGTAACGCCCAGGTTAAGCAGAAGGAAGATGTTTTCCGCGCTCAGCAGATTACTTTAAACCTGGATACACAAAGCATTACTCTTTCCGGAAACGTAAAGGGTTCTGTAACGGAATCTCCAAAAGAAGAAACCAAAGTAGAAAAGGCTGAGGGTGCGGAAGAAGACGCTGCGCCGGAAGAAGAAGCTGCATTGCAGGACGCAACGCTGAACAAAGCTGGGGAGGAAGAATAATATGGCAGAAGAAGAAACAGTTGCAGCACAGGAAGAAGCAACTCCTGTACAGGATGCCACAACTCCTCTTTTAAGGGTTTCCAGCCTGTACAAAGCCTTTGGCCGCAAAGAGGTTGTCCGCGGTGTAGATTTTTCGATGAAAACCGGAGAGGTTCTTGGGCTTCTTGGTCCAAACGGTGCCGGTAAAACTACAACCTTTTATATGGTAGTTGGTTTTTATAAGCCTACAGCCGGCGAAGTTTTCTTAAATGATCAGTGTATTACACGTCTTCCAATGTATAAGCGTGCACGCCTTGGCATTTCGTACCTTCCTCAGGAGCCGTCGGTTTTCCGCAAATTTACTGTAGAAGAAAATATCTGGTCGGTTTTGGAAACAAGACGGGATCTTACCTATAAACAGAAAAAGCAGTATCTGGATAATTTAATAGAAGAATTTTCTATTGGCAGAATCCGTTATCAAAAAGCGTATACTCTTTCGGGTGGAGAACGCCGCCGTACCGAAATTGCACGTTCCCTTGCCATTGAACCAAAATTCCTTTTGCTGGACGAGCCTTTTGCGGGAATTGACCCTATTGCCGTTGCAGATATCAAAAACGTAATCAAGCTGCTTGCTAAAAGGGGAATTGGAATTCTTATTACCGATCACAACGTACGTGATACTCTTGAAATTACAGACCGTGCCATCATCATTAATACCGGAACAATTATGCTGCAGGGAACCAAAGAAGAAATCCTTGCCAGTGAGTTGGCCCGCGAAATTTACCTTGGCAAGAACTTTAGTATGTAAGCCCCGAATTATGATTTTGCATTTGTTTTTTTAATCTATGTGATGTATAATTAAGTACTATGCTTGAAGTACTTAATGATAGTGATTATGAACAGTTCCGCAAGGTAATTTATGACGAATGTGGAATTACTTTCTCTACAACCAACAGATCTATCCTTGACAGTCGTATTAAGGAACTGCTCAGAAAAAAGAATCTTGAAACTCCACAAGAGTATCTTGCTTTGGTTTTAAAGAATCCGGATGAAATGAAGCTGATGCTCGATTCTGTAACTACTAATCTTACACGCTTCTTTAGAAATCAGCCTCATTTTGATGCTTTTACAAACTATGTAATTCCTGCAGTTATTGAAAACAAAAAGAAAGGCATGGATAGAACCATTCGTGTATGGAGTGCCGGTTGTTCTACTGGAGAAGAGCCATATACAATTGCAATGATTCTTAAAGAAATTGTTCCACCAGGTTTTGATTTTAAGATTACTGCTTCTGATATTTCCCTCAAATCTCTTATGGTTGGTCAGCAGGGCTTTTATGCAGATTCAAAGATAGACGGTATTCCAGCCGATTATCTTGCAAAATATTTTACAAAGGTCGAAGGCGGCTATCAGGTAAAAAAAGAATTACAGGATACAATCCACTTTGACTACCATAACTTAAAGAACGATTCGGGTGCCCGTAATCTTGATGTCGTTTTTTGCAGAAATGTACTCATTTACTTTGATGAACCGGCCCAGCTTACTGTAATCAACAGATTCTGGGACGCAATGGCTCCTCAGTCTTATCTGTTCATAGGACATTCGGAGTCTTTGTTTGGTATGAAGACACAGTTTGAATTCTTAAAAACAGACTGGGCATGTCTTTATAAGAAAAACCGTTAGTCAAAAATAAAAGGGAAGTTATTTGCCATGGATAAAATTTCAGTTTTAATTTGTGATGATTCTGCGTTGATGCGCAATTTAATCGGGAGAATTATTGCAGAGTATGATGGGCTTGAGGTTGTAGCTAAAGCTGAAAATGGTCAAGACCTTCTGGATAAGATTCCAGTTTACAAGCCGGACGTAATCCTCCTTGATATTGAAATGCCTGTAATGACGGGTGTTCAGTTCCTCGAAAAACGAAAGCAGCTCAAAATTGATATTCCTGTTATTATTCTTTCGAGCATTGCTACCGAAGGTGCTTCTGTTACCATGCGCTGTCTTGAGCTTGGTGCTTCTGATTTTATTACCAAGCCGGGCGGATCTTCTGTATCTTTAAAAATTGGTGATGTTTCTGAAAACATCATTGAATATATTGCAAGCTACGGTGCTTCTTATGCATCCCTGCACGGAAAGCATGTACCTGATCCTGATTACTTTACTCATCAGGTTAAGCTTAAGGCTGCCGAAAAGCTTGTTGCCCAGAAAAAGGGTGATGACTTTGCCAAGAGTGCTGCAATTACTAAATCTGAATTTACAGCTCCTGCATCCTGGCTTGCTCCAAAAAACAAAGAACCGGTTGTCATTACTCCGGAAAGGGAAGGGGGCCGCATAGAAATTATTGCCATTGGTATTTCTACCGGTGGTCCAAATGCTTTGCGCGAAATGCTTCCAAAAATTTCTGCAGATTTAAAGCAGCCGATCCTTGTTGTTCAGCACATGCCTCCGGGCTTCACAACAGAATTTGCAGAAAGTCTGAATCACATCTGTCCTCTTACTGTTACCGAAGCTAAGGATGGAGAACCTGTTGTTGCAGGTCATATATACATTGCTCCAGGAAACTATCATCTGACTGTAGAAAAGCGTGCCATTGGTCCGTTTATCCGTCTTAATCAGGAGCCTCAGCGCAACGGCCACAGACCTTCTGCCGATGCTCTTTTTGAATCTGTTGCAAATGGTTATCAGAACAAGGCTCTTGGTGTAATTATGACAGGAATGGGTCGTGATGGTGCTGCTCAGCTTGCCGAAATGCGCAAAAAAGGTGCATGGACTCTTGGACAGGATCAGGCTTCAAGTATTGTATACGGAATGCCAAAGGTTGCCTGGGAGCTTGGTGGTGTTCAAAAGCAGGTTCCGCTTGCCAAACTTGCAGATGAAATAAATAAGCTTGCTAAAGAGCATTCTTAATTCTTTTATTACATTCGTCTGCGCCGTTATGGTTATTCAGTTGAGTATAAGTGTCTCTTAAATTATAAAGTGCATCTGTATAATACGGATTCAGGCACACAGCCTGTTCAAAGCTTTCGCTGGCCTGTTCGTATTTTTCCATATTAAAAAGGGCAACTCCGCTAAGATTCCAGAATGCAGGATTTTCGGGCCATTTTTCGAGTCCTTCTTTTGTATAGCCAAGCGAATCTACATAATCTTCCATCTGAATACACAGGGTAGAAAGAGTTTCCAACACATCTGCTTTTTCCGGGGCAATCTGATGTGCTTTTTCGAGTGAACTGCGTGCGCTGGAAAGGTCTCCGCTGTCTCTGTAGGTAATGCCAAGATTGTACCACAAAAGATAATTGTTTCTTTCTATGACTATTGCGCGCTTAAAGCAGGCAATGGCTTCGGTGTATTCTCCGTCAGAGGCAAGCATAATTGCGTGATTGTTCAGTTTATCTGGTCTTTCTCTCATCTGTATTTCTCCGGAATCATAGAGGTAAAAAGCTCACTGATGAGTTTGCTTTGTTCAAATTTCTGGCAGCTTTGTTCTATAAGACGCTGGCCTTCTTTTGCTGCATCGGGGATACAGGTTGTGGTATTCAAAAGATTGATGCATTCTTCTACTGCAGGCGAATCAATTCCTTCTTTTGCGGCACGGGTCATAAGGCTGCAAAGCTTTTCTTTGTCTCCGCTCTTTTTCTGAATGTGCAGCAGTATCGGAAGGGACTTTTTTCCTTCTACAATATCATCCCCGCGTTTTTTTCCGGGGTTTCCATCTGTAAGGTTTATTACATCGTCAATAATCTGAAAGCCAATTCCAATCTGGGCAGCAATTTCTCCGTATTCGGCAGCAGGCTCTACCGGCATTCCGCCTGCAATAAGTCCTGTCTGGGCTGCAAGGCTCGAAAGGGTTCCGGTTTTATTTTTTACCATTGCCTTATATTCATCTACTGTAGGAAAAACTTCTTTTTCTCTGTGCCAGTAAATATCCATTGCCTGACCAAGGTGAAGTCTTCTTAATTCGTTTGTATAAAGCTTGTAAAAGGTAAGCTGCTGCTGGGGTGTAAGACCACAGGTGTTCAGGCAAACCGGTGCTTCAAAGTAGAGCCAGCTTGCAGAGTTTAGGGCTGTATCAAGTCCATACTGAATATGTGCGGCAGGTTTTCCCCGACGTAAGTCTGCGTTATCTTCTATGTCATCATGAATAAGGCTTGCGGTATGAACAAATTCTACAAGCTGGGTGAGGGCATAGGCTGTCTGTTCCGGTACGGCTCTTGCGGCATTGGATTTGTCCATGCTTTTTGCCATCTCATAGCAGAGAATCAAAAACAAAGGCCTCCATCTTTTTCCGCCAAGATTCAGCAGATTTTTGTTTGGTTCAATGAGCTTTTGAATAAAGGTTTTGTTCTGTGTAATAGCCTCAGGCAGTTCAGAAAAAGAACTTTCTCTCCAGTCATCACTGTAGTCTGTCTGGAGTGCTTTTTTGAGATACATTTCGATCTGTTCAAGGCGTGTCTGAAATTCTTTATTCATATTTTTAAGTATAGCTAAATTTTTAAGGTTTTTAAAGGAAAAAAAGATGTTTCACGCTCATTTATATTGTTTCACATTTATTCACTTTTACACACATGTTATTCACCAGTAATCCACAACTTATCCACATCAGAAGAATAATTTGTGGATGTGGGGCTAGAATTCCAGAAAAAAAGAATAAAGATTTTAGTTTTAAACTGATTACAGAAAGGCTTGCTAAATCCTTGTAATATAAGGAATTAGCTCATATTGTAACTATATAGAGTATTTTATACTACATATTTATGTATTGAATTATGTATTTTTTTAAATAAAAAAAACTATGTTTTAATTAAAAAACATAGTTTTAACAGATTTATCCACAAGATATACACAAGGAATGTGATTAACCCAGCGATACTTCTCCGCGATCATTTATTGCAAGAATTGATTTACAGCCTGAGCAGCGGAATCTTCCTGACTTAACGGCACGAAGCTTTTTGCCACATACAGGACATTCAATTACAAGCGGGAAAACAGAAGAAGTAGTAGGGCCTCCCTGTGAGAAGAACGAAATTGCTTCCTCTGTAGAGTTTTTAATATTAAAGAACTGAGAGAATCCCAGAAGCTGGAATACTTCATATACTTTTGGCTGGATTTCAAGAAGAACAATATCTCCACCCTTTGGCTTTACCATTTTAAGAAATACTGTGAAGGAACCGATTCCGGTAGAAGATACATAATTCAAGGCAGAACAGTTGAATACAAGATTCGAAAAGCCTGCTTCTATAACCTGTGTTATTTTTTTCTGAAAGTAGGTTGAGTTATAGGTGTCGATGTAGCCTGTAAGATACACTATAAGCCCATTTGGCACACCAAAGGATTTGTCGAGCTTAATCTGAAGACTGTCGTCCTTGTCGGCATCAAACCCTGGTATAACCGCATTATTAATGTCCATAATAAAATTCACCCCAACGTTTTTTTTATTTTAAAATACTACTTAATATAATACAATATATTTTGATATTCTGTCAAACTGTTTTAGCTATAAAATACATAATAATGAAATATTTTTTTTTGGCCTTCAACCTTGAATTATGCAGTTAAATACATCTATAATATAAGTAAATATTCGTTTTAAGCCGATAATATAACATATAGGATTTTGTTATTTATGAAAAAAGCGTTTAGACTGATTCTTATGTATTTTATAGTGCTCCTTGTTGGAACCGCCATAGGCATGTTTTTCTACACAATTTATCTGGCAACCCAGGGGGCTGTTGCTGGTCTGTCCTTAAGTCTTTTTAACAAATCCGATTTTATCAGAGCCTTTTTTTACGTGCTTTTATGTATTCTGGTTTTTATGTGTCCTATATTGGTTTATGTGCGCATAAGCAATAATGGTGGAATTGCTCATTTTATAACCTTCATTCTTTTGTCGGCTCTTACCTGGTGTGTATGTCTGCCATTCCTTATTCATTTTGAAGACAAGGGAATGTACGCTGTAAAAGATTCCAACAAAATGCTTACCGGCGGCTATTTCCGTCAAAGCGATGACAAGGTTTATTATTTTACTTCTGACTTTAATAAAAATCCTTTTGTAAATACAACTACAATCATAATTGATACTTCGGAAGAGGGTGAGGTAGAAGTTCAAAGAATTACTCCTTCGCAGGATTTTGAGCTTTACCGTGAGTCTGCTCCATATAAGGATGGGCTTATCAAAAAAACTATTGATGAAAAGCAGCTGCAGTATCCGCTTGTTTCTTTTGCTCTTATTAAAGACAGGGCTGTAGAAACCTTTGCAAAAACCTGGACCTTCTGGCTGGGCTTTCTTTCTTTGGGACTTGTTCTTGCAAGCCTTTACGGAGTTGCAAGTCTGTTCCGCTGGAAGCTTTTGAATACCTGCTTTGTAATGTTTGTAACCTTCCTTATTCTTGCGGCAAATACTCTTTACTTTCATCCGGCCTTTGTTTCGTTCAGACGCCAGCATATAGATACAATCCGTTTTATAAACTTTTTGGAAAAATATATTGATGCACCGTTCCTCGTAATGTGCAATGTTTTGTTCAGCCTGATTTTTATCATAATTGGAATTGTCAGGTTTGCCACCAGAAAAAAGAGAAATATGTAGGCTTGGGGAGTGGGTATGAAAAAAATCTTTACAATCCTTTCTGTTTTTTTAGGTCTTGGTTTTTTAATCTGCTTTGCTGCGGGAATGTTTTACAATGTTCCGGCCGAAGTTCCTGCCGGATCAAACTTTCTTTATAAATTCTGTGTAGGACTTTCTTATTTTGCACAGTTCCTTCCGGCTATGGCTATGACCGGTTTTGTAATTTCGCTTTCTGTATATTTTGGACACAACAGCGAAGGCAGCTACAAACGTTTTTCTCCGGCAATGGGGGAGCGCTTTAAGCTTGTTATAATTGCAGGCTTGTGCTGTACCTTCCTTATCACCCTTTCGAACGAAACTTTTCAGCTGTGGTCAAATAAAAAACGCAACGAGCTTGTAAACAAAACAAAAATCATCAAAGAATATATTGACGTTGGAAACCTTCTGCTTGATAACGGAATTAATGAAAGAGCTTTAGTTTATGCAAATGCTGCGCTCAAGCTTAATCCTAATTCAAAAGAAGCAAGAGATCTTAAAAGCCGTGCCGACATGGAAATTAACAGAATCTATACCAACGAGCTTCGCTTTGATCTTACCAAGGCAGAGCCAATTGAGCTCAAGGATGATTCCCTTATAATTGACCCGGAGCTTATTAATGATTCTTATAAGTGTCTTTTAAAGGCACGTGCCGCTTATGAAAACGAGCAGTGGTTTGACGCCCACTATTATGCAGAGCTTGGCGCAAAGCTTACTGATGTAAAAAATCCTAACATTGACGAGCTTAAAAATATTTCTTCAAAGGCCTGGAACAATATTACCCAGGTTCATAAGTCTGTAACTGGTGTTGAATACGAAATTTATGACCAGAAATATAAGGGCTATCTGGCACTCGTAAACAAAAATAATCTTGAAGCCTACTATATATTCCGCGGACTTTTGGATGCTTATCCGGAGACCCAGCGCGATTCTGATGTAAACTTTTATCTTGGAATTGCAACCGACCGAATTGAGCAGGAATGCTTTTTTGTAGATGAAACTCTTGAACTTAAGTCTTTTGAAAGCGCAAACGATGTTTATTTTGCCTACAGCCACAACAACGGCGCAAAAGAAATTGTTTACTTTAAGGGAGTTACTTCGGTTCAGTCTACAGGTCAGTCAATTCAGTATCTGCGTGATCTTACAATTGTAAGTCTTGATGCTTACGGAAACTTCCTTAGAAAACTGAATGTTCCTTATGCAAAGCTCATGCCGGTTAGCGTAAAGAATCTTACAGATCAGACTAAGGAATTGCTTTTAATTGACTCAAAAACCGATTTTGTTCCATATATATTACTAAAATCTGTTGGTCGCGATGATTCAAGCATTATGTTCGGACCTACCTATACTTATGTGGATGGAACTGTA
>JAEEGL012466402.1_pt1 | contig 11505 bp, 10 predicted proteins | sample 9134231 | NCBI WGS metagenome assembly JAEEGL01 (sample SAMN16246548, study PRJNA631951) | gut metagenome | biome: gut microbiome; feature: rumen; material: fiber-attached | host: Bos | place: Iran: Karaj | collected 2018-10
GTTTTTGTTTTGTTTCGTCCCCGCGGCACGGAGCGAGCGCGGCTTTGTTCGGATCTTTATCAGGCATTTTTATTTATTTCCCACCGAAAAAGTCAAAAAACACGCTCCTTTTTTCCGTGCGTTCAAAAATACGTCAAAAGGAGCAATTATGATCCTGACAGTCATTTGCGACGTCCTCGGTAAGGAGAACAACGGCGCCACCATCTATCGATAACGGCGCCGACATACCGTTTATTCAACAAACAACACTTGGTCAACGTCAACAGAACGGGTAATATACGTTTCGGGTCACGATCGCATGCATCAAGAAAACGCAAAAAGCCACTGCCCGGCAGATAAATGCTCTTTGCCGGGTAGTGGTTTTGATTGTTTTATTTGTGTTCTTCGGTTTTCTCCGAATTCAGGATCCTGAGCGGCTCATCCAAGAACAGGTAGCGCGCATAATCCTCAGTGTATTTGCGGCACACGAAGTCAAAACAACGACGCAGTTCCGGCGGACGAGTTGTGAGATCATGTGCATCGGAGGCAACGAAATCCACCGCGCCAACCTCCAGTAACCGGCGTGAGCGCACCTTTGCGCCATGTCCAAGGCCGCCTATCGGCGACTGCGCATCCACCTGAAGGATCACGCCCCAGGACTTGAGACGTTCGATCTCCCGCAGATCGCGATGGAATCGTTCATACCGCTCCACATGTGCAAGCACCAGCTTATACCCCGTGTTCAGTATGCGAAGCATAGCGTCAAGAATGTTCTCTGCGGGTTCAGAATACAGGAAGTCTACCAGCAGATACCGCGTTCCGTTCAGCGTTTGACATCTCTCCTGCTCCAGCCACTCGATGCTGCTGCGTTCATAGCGCAGTTCATTTCCAAGATACAGAGAAAGGTCCGGATAGTTTTGTTCAGCATATTCCTTCGCCAAATCGAAGGCAACAGATATTTGCTCTTGATGCTCCCCGAAATACGCAGGATGATAGTGAGGCGTGAAGCACATATGGCGTACACCGTCGGTATAAGATGCATCGATCAGCCGATACATCTCTTCCTCGGACCGCGCACCGTCGTCCACGCCAAAGAGTATGTGGTTGTGAATGTCTGTGAACTGCATGACGCTCACTCCGTTTTGTTTTCGCTCATCCGAGAGCATTTGTTGTCGAAATGCTGAAAAATGCATATCAGCCAGCAACTATCAGTTTCCCTTCCTGTACAAGATACTGAAAAATGACATTGATGTCTTCCTGCATCACGCTCATGGTTTCATAATCTTCATGCGTGCTGTCAAGGTCATGCATCTCATAACGAAGCTCGATATCCTCGCCATCATACTTTACAGTACCGTAAAGATAACCTTCCTCGCCGCCAAAGTAGATCGTAAAGAGAGGGTTATCATAGTACAGAGCCACGAGTTGATTACCGTTGACCTGGAACGTAACATCGTCTTTCCACTTTTCGGGATAATAGAGCTTTCCGATAGGAGAATCAACCACTATCATATCCTCGGAATCTGTCACGTTGTTTTCAATGATTTGAGGCTTTTCACTAGCTTTGGGGTCTGTACCATTATTTGCAGTGCTTATCGGTTGATCACTGGCTTCGGAGTTTGTCCCATTGTTTGCGGTGACTGCAGGCTTATCGGTACCAGAAGGACCGCTTTCTTTCGGATCGATCTTCAAGCCGCACGCGGTAAGGCAGGCAAGCATCACGATGCACAGCAAGGTTGAGATTATTCTTTTCATTTTTTCCTCCTATTTTTTGTATTTGAAGTGTTTTTTTAAAAGCTTCCAAACAGTATACTTTCCACCAGTCACAATATCAAACAGCTTTTGATCATTGTCACTCATCGGAATAAAAGATGTTCTGTGATCACACACATATTTAAGCGACGCTCGTTCCTGCTCCCTAAACTGCATATCAAACGTCTTTGAAAGATTGTTCAGTAATGCTAAATGAGCCTTAAGCATCATGTTTGTAGCCAATGGGAGTAAATCTGGATACCGTGCTGCCGTTAACTCATGTTTTTTTTGTGCAAACCATAGAATGTCTTGGTGCTTTTCTGTGATTGCCGAGCGAGACGCACTATTCACGCTGAGATTATAGCGAATCACTTCCTCATCAATAACAATCACACGAGGCTCATTCAACATACATGCAAAGACAAAAAAACTGTCCTCATGCACTTTTCTCCCCTCAGCGAAGCGAACCGCTCTGACGAGATCCGCTCGATAGAGTTTCCCCCATACCGAATAAGTTGCGGGGTGGTCAGCAAGCGCATTTTTAAGCCCGTCTGTTCCGTTCCAGAGCTCAATGTTCTGTGGGAACGACATATGATTCTCTTCTCCAGAATGCGTAATTGTTAACTTTTTACCAGCTGCCATATCGGCATTATACTCCAGTAAAAGAGTAAGCAATCTATGTAGCGCACCGGAAAGCAGTTCATCATCAGCGTCCAAAAAGGTGATAAACTGTCCTTTGGCATGATTCAGACCGATATTTCTGGCATGTGAAACGCCGTAGTTTTCAGTGTGGAATACGCGGATTCTGTCATCTTTGGAGGCAGAAATGTCACAGACAACTCCACTGTCGTCCGTCGAGCCGTCATCAATCAGGATTAGCTCCAGGTTTACGTTCTGCGTCAATACGGAATCAATCGCAGACCTTAGATACCCTCCGGCATTATATACCGGAATAATTACAGAAATCAAGTCACACAAGATTATTCTCTCCTTTATTCCGATCAAAAACGTCCATTAATAAGATACCTTCTATCATAAGTCTAACATTCGGACGCAGCTCTCGAAAAAACAAAGGAAATATAAAGACCGTCGAAAACTGCGTCAGCAGGGATGCGGCGGCAGCGCCGACCGTACCCCATATTGGTATTAGCAACGCATTGGTGCCAACATTGACCACAGCGGCACCAAGATATATATATTTCAGATATTTTTGTTTCTTTTCACAAACGATCCATGCATCACGGGCAACACCAAGATAAGAAAAAGCGACATACCACACAATGACTCGCAGGGAACTGACAGCAGGCAAGAATGCTTCTCCATAAACAATCCGGATAAACAGCGGACCAATCAAACAAATAAACGCTGAAGAAAAGATGCATACATAAAATACGATTGCATATAGTCTTTTATTGGCACGTAGATACATTGCTTTATCAGAATTGTGATATTCCATAATTGGTGGGAACATGGATTCAATGATTGCTGAAATCACGAAAACCCACATCGCACTGATGGTCACAGATAGCGTATAGTAGCCCACCGTTGCATTATCTAACATATGCTTAAGCATAAACCGGTCAGTGGACGCAAGAATCTCAACCATCAGACCAGACAGAATATAACTAAAGCTGAGGGACAGCAAATGCCTTCCTTTGACCCATGAAAAACCCAGTTTCGGCCCTTTGTTTTTTTTGTAAAACAGATACAGAACAACCGCAACAATCAGGTAGTCGATTGAATTTGCGATTGCAAACCAGATCACATCCTTGGCTGTCGCCAGCAGATAAATCCGATATGTAGAAGCGGCAATGTATGAAACCGTCGTTGCAATCGCATAGTACTTCGACATCAGCCGGCACTGGAACCACTGGCGAAAAGTGTCGAATGACTGAAAAACAAGGCTGACAGAAAACAGAATAACAACAACGGTTGTCAACTTGTCGCCCCCGTTCATAACACGCACGATTATTGCTATCAGTCCAAGCGAAAGGAAGCTGGAAACCAGTCGTAGAATAATAGTCGTACCAAGGAACACTCCCTGCTCCTCCGGATGATCTATCATTTCTTTCACGATGATCGAGTTGATCCCCAGCGTGCAAAAAACTGTAAAAAAAGTTGTATATGCCGCAGCATAGCCGAGAATGCCGTAGTTAGAAGGTCCCAGATATCGCGCTGTCAGCAGCCCGATAATAAAGGACAGCAGCATATGGACAATTTTACCCGCCATGATCCATGCCGAGTTTTTTATAATACTGTTTTTCAGTATTTTTCTAACCTGCATTTAGCATTCTCCATTCATCCAATTGTCCCGCAACAATTCCGCTCGGCTGCACGGACCATTCTGATAAACCGTGTTTGAAATGTGTCCTCTTACGGCCGACTCCGCCAACGCAAGAAACCGTCTTGCGGCAGTCTCTGCATTCCATAGCTCAGTAATCGTTTTGTATGCCGCACTGCCAAGTGTCTCCTGCTGCTCAGGGTGTTGTAAAAGTGTTTTTATGCTCTGGTACAGCTGTTCGACATTCCCATCTGGATAAATGACTCCATTTTGACCATTATTAATCAAATAAGGTGCCGCGCCTACAGAACTGCTCGCTACCACGGCGCAGACGTTGTTCATTGCTTCGTTGAGTACGGCACCCCAGCCTTCACGTCTATCCGATGTAAACATAAAAATCCCTGCATGTTCCATATATCTACGAACATCGTCTTTGCTTACCATGCCTAAAAGATGGACTTGATCACTTAAATTATATTCTCTTATCATCTTTTCCAGCATCGCCATTTCTACACCACCGCCAATAATATCCATAGAAAAATCCGTTCCGGAGATCTTTAGTCTTTGCGCGGTTTCCACTGCATACTCAGGATGTTTCAACTCCAGAAGCCTTCCGCACCACAGGATTTTTTTCCTATCCTTCTTCTGCATAAGTGCTTCGACGTCATACGTCTTGGTTTCCGGAAAATAGCCCCAGCGAAAAGAGCGTTTTAGGAAAGTCCGGGTCTTTGCATAGTCCGCTGCAACATATGCGCCTGAACCCAAGAGGTACGAGTTCTGCCGATATCTAAATCGAAAGTAGTTTTTCACGATCCTTAGCGGCAACATCAAAGGATTGGGCGACGTCCTAAACAGCCTCTCTGAGTAGTAAAAAACCGTTTTTCCCCAATATAGTCGCGGATCAGACAGCGGCTTTTGTACGGCTCCGTATAGAATCACATCCGCTTCACGGATATGTTTTTTTGCGATTTCGATCTGACCGAGCTCGTACGCATGCAGCACATATTCCGGCTCCGGGATTTCATATCCCATCTTTCTGCGTTCCTCTCGCATCACACCCGTTGCGATAAAGCAAAAGGAATCACAGCGCTGATACAATTCCTCGCAGAGCGGAAGCTGATGATGATTAAAATAATTGGATAAGAAAACAATCTTCATATCTGCAACCACCACACATCGATCATGAAAGTATGGTTTTTTTCCGCATTGTCACAAGCTCCATGCGTTCTTAAAACACCTTACTGATGATCCCGTAGTTCTTCTTCTTTTTCGAATCATCGCCGACATGATACATTCCGGCGACGGTATAATCATCCCACGGGTGCGCCCGCTTACGGAGCAGGATCTGCATGCCGCGCAGGACGCTGCCCTGACTAATGAGCAGAATGCGCTTGCCTGTGTATTCCTCGTTGATGATATCAAGTACGTCCGCGCAGTTGGCAATCACGGTACCCCATGAACTGCCGTGCGGAGTACGGGCGAACATATTGTTTTCCACTTCCCGCGCCACGAAGACCGGATCGTGCTCCAGATCAAAGAAGGACTTGTATTCCCAACCGGTATTATCAATACCATGAAGCTCCTTCACGGGAATACACTCAAACTTCTGAGGCGTCTGCATGATAAGTTCCTTGGTGTTCACCACACGCGCGATCGGACCGACGAGCGCGACATCAAAGTCGTAATCGTCCAACTCCTTCGCCTGTCTGCGGGTGAGCTCAATACCTTCCTCGGTAAAGCCGCAATTATCCGAGGTGTCGCTCATGAACTCATGTTTTGCGACCGCAACAGTCTCGGTGTGGCGGATTAGATGGATCGATTTACACTTCATCTCGGGCAGCTCCGCGTCAACGTAAGCGATGGTGCCGTCCTGCATATTGATGACGATGCCCCACTTGAGCAGATTGGTTACGATCCTGTTCTTTTCTTCTGCGGGGATTGTGCTGATATCAAACATGTGCACATTTCTCCTTGGATTGGAGTCTTCATTTAACGAGACAAGGCAAGCTTGACCTTCCTGGTCAAATCGTTTTCGATAATATAGTTGTACACTGCCTCCGGCACCATCTGCTTCCAGTTCTCTCCGTCTACGATCTTGTGGCGGATATCGGTGCTGCACATCTGCTTTTCCCGGTTGTCAAAGAGAACGATGGTCTTGTAGCCCAGCGACCCGAGCCGATGCAGCTTCTCATAACCCCATTGATCGTAAATCGTGAAGAAGCTCGTTGCATTAAGGGGAATGTAGTTTGTGAGGATCTCAGGGCGCTCGATTGGATAGGGCACGATCTCAAAATCCTCTCTCTTGATCCCCGCCTCCAGCAGAGCGAGCTTCACCATGCAGAACCTCTCGTAAAACGAAAAAGGATTATCTGCCGCATTGCTCCGATGAGGATCGACCTCTTCGCGGATCAAAAGCGCATTTTCCGGCGAGGTGATACCAACGATCAGCTTTTTGCACTGCGCCTTGGCAAGCAGCGCATACTGCAGATGGTCGTTATGAAACAGTTGAAATCTGCCGTGAATGAATCCCAATTCTTCCATGTTTCTTTCTCCTTGCAATTTGCCTCGATGGCGTTGTCTCAAGATCTGCTGACTCTATCGTAATAATCAGCGATGGTATTGGCGAGATTCAGAATGTCTTCCTGTTTTGAAAAACGTCCGAAGCCGATTCTGATTGTTCCGGAAATGACGTCATCCGGGCAGGAAATCGCCTGGAGGACATGAGATTTCCTACCTGTTGAGCATGCGGATCCGGTCGAGAGGGAATAACCGGATAAGACCGACAGAAGTTGGACGGAAGTCAGACCATCAATAGCTACACTAATGTTCCCGGCGATCCTATTCACTGGATCGCCGTTAAGATGGAACGGGATCTTCCTCTCGTCCAAAACCTCGAAAAACAGATCGAACAGCCGCTGTTTGTGTTCGTTGTCTTGCTCCATTTCGGAATTCAAAAGCCTGATCGCCTCTGCAATTCCGACCGCGCCGGGAACGTTGATCGTACCGCTTCGATAGCCATTCTGTTGGCCGCCGCCGAAAACCTGAGGCTTAATCTTGTACAACGCACGGTCATTTCGGCAAATAAGCAACCCAACGCCCTTAGGCGCATAGATTTTATGGCCGGAGAGCGACATATAATCAATCTCGTCCTTCGCCAGGTCCACTCTTCGATGAGGAATCAGCTGTGTTGCGTCGCTGTGAAAGGGGACATTGTGCTGATGCGCGATCTGTGCGATCTCCTTGATCGGTTGGATCGTGCCGATCTCATTGTTTGCGCCCATAATGGTAATCAGCGCCGTATTATCCCGGATCTTGTTTTCCAAGTCCTTTAAATCGATTCTGCCGAAGGAATCGTTCTCAACGTAATCGATCACGACCTCATCTCCGAAGGATTCCAGCGTTCTGAGAATGCTGTCATGCTCCATCCTTGTGGTAATGATCCGGCAAGGCTTCTTCTCGGACCTCAAAAAGCTTTTAAGAACCAAATTGTTGGATTCGGTAGCTCCGGAGGTAAGAATAATATCGTCAATGGACTGCACCGAAAAATAATCGGCAACGACACGCAGTGCCCGTTTATACGCTCGGTTAGCTTCCTTTCCGTATGCGCTGTTGATGTTCGACGGGTTGCCAAAGTTATTGAGATAAAATGGAACTATCGCATCGACGATCCGCTTATCGACCGGCGTGGTGGCGTTGTAGTCAAAATAAACGCTCTCCATCCGAATCACCTCTCCGCCAGCTCGATGCTGTTCGTATCCGTGATTTCGCCGATCACGTAGAATCCGTGTTTTTCAGCCTCGTCAACGTTTTCCGGAGCGACCGTGAGCATAACGGGGCCGTTGGTCTGCGGATCTACCAACGCAAGCGTCTCGATGCTGTCAAAATCGATCTCACAGCTCTTGGTTCTCAGGACATAGTTGATATTATCATTGATAAAGCTGGTAAAAGCGACCTCAGCCTGCAGTCCCTTTATGCAGTCGAAAATGCGGATGCTTTCATTATAGATGGTCGCTCCCATTCCCGGAGAAAGCATCTCTGAAAGGTGTCCCAACAGTCCGAAGCCGGTCACGTCCGTACACGCATGCACAGGAACGATTGAGAACAGATCCAAAACATTGGCATTGGAAATCATCATGGATGCAGTCGCCTCAGAATAGGCTTCCCTGTCAATGATCTTGTGATAATACGCTCTGGTCGCGATGCCCGTTCCCAGCTTTTTGGACACCATGATTTTATCACCGACGGCACACTGCTTCTTGGATCTGTTCAAATACGCTTCGTTTGCCAACCCGATGACCGACAATCCCACCACGGAGCTTTCGTTTCGGATCGTATGTCCACCCAAGATCTGAATGTTTTGGCTTTCACAAACGTCCTTAATGCCGGCAAGGATCGCTTTCGTCTGCCCATAGGTAACGTCCTTGGCAAGCTGTAACATGATCGCGGCATACTTCGGCGTCCCCGCGCTGACGTAAATGTCACTGATTGCATGTAAGGCAGATATCTTCCCTGCCTCATATGGATCGTCTCCAATCAGCGGGCCAAAGTCCAGGTTAAACAGCATATTGGTTCCTTCAACGGTAAACAGAGAACTGTCTTCCGGAGAAAAATCTCCAAACAATTCTCCGATCAATCTGGTAAGCTCACTGCCTCCCATCTTTGCCAGGCATCCGCCGTTTTCACACATTACCAATGGTTTCACTTTTGTTTTCTTTCCTCTCAAGAATAAATAAAATATAGAAATCGCGAGTTCGATTCGCAGTCTATATGCTTTTTCTGCTATGTGCAGCCCAAGAGCAGGGAAACGAAGTCCGTGCAATGATTTCTTTCCTCAAATAAGGAGCAGAAGATACCGCAACGCCACCATCGAAAGACACATCAAACGTCTTTTCGATTTCTTTTTGACAACGCGGGTCATCGCATACAAAGTAACTGCGGCGGCGTCTGAGGTCAATCAGATTCAACAGCCAACCGTCCGTATCTCTGTTGAGTATCCGCCGAACAGTCATAAGCTTCCGCAGGATCTTGTCTGCATCCCAGACGCAGAGCTGCGCGATTCGGGGAGGCAGAAAAGCGTGGCCTCGCATGGTTTTCACGTCCTTCAAAAGCGCGGCTTCAAGATCCGCCTCCACACTGCGCTGCACCTCGGAAAAGTAAGCGGCACACCACGCCGCATCGACGTTTTCCTTTGCGCACAGCGCATGAAACGTATTGCGATCCTCGTTTGTCGTGTTGGCGGACGTCAGATCCAGCGTGTTATCCAGAATCGCAGCGATAAGCAGCAGCGCAGTCGAACGTGTCATGCTATCCAGCAACCCTGCTGCCTTCCATTCCCGATAGATCAGCGTAGCTGCCGCTCCGAGAAACTCGATGTGCGCCTCCTCACCAATGCGGTCCGTCCAATAATCCTCAAAGCCCGTGTGGTGATCGTACACCGCAACGACTCTTTCCAAAGGAACGGTTCCCATGATAAACTCCGGGGATGACACATCGACTATGATGTATTTGGCTGTCTCTTCCGGAAAGTTCTGCGGCAGAGCGGTTGCGAGCTGTCCTTCCTTAACGAGGGATGCACAGACACTGTAATTGCACGGTGCTGCGGAATACGAGATCGCGGGGATCCCCTGCAGCTCAAACAGCTCCCGCATGGCAACACAACAAGCGTAGGCGTCGATATCCAGATAATTCGAGCCGGCGGTTACAATGATGGGAATTCCCTTTGATTGCAAAATCATTGGTTGGGATCCGTTCTCTTTGCAGGTAGTGGTTGAATGATTTCAGCCGTAAACAGCATTGTTTACGTTGCCCGCCGCACGCCGCGTGGAGGCATTCATTCTGTGCGGCAGCCACCCCAGAGTGGGGGTGGCTTTCTTCATCCATGCATAGGATGCCGTTTGCGGCATCCTATGCTTCGAAGCATCCGGTTTTGTTACGCCGCTTCGTTGTAGGGACGGGGATCGGTCATGTGGCCGTTCTCGTCGAAATGGTATCTGCCACCGGGCATCAGACCGTTCGCCATCGAGTCGCTGAATGAATAGGTGCAGTTCTTTACCGCTTTCAGCGTCGAGTTGATGTAATAGTAATAGCCGTCATCACCAAGCACCAGACCGGCGCGGGTCGGAACACCGTTCACATAGAAGCGGATCTCGCCGTCCTCGTCGTGAACCAGACCATTTTTAGGCTCGGGCGGAGTGGTAGGTTCGGGTGTAGGATCGGGCGCTGCAGGCGGATCGGTCATGTGGCCGTTCTCGTCGAAGTGGTATCTGCCACCGGGCATCAGGCCGTTCGCCATCGAGTCGCTGACTGAATAGGTGCAGTTCTTTACCGCTTTCAGCGTCGAGTTGATGTAATAGTAATAGCCGTCATCACCAAGCACCAGACCGGCGCGGGTCGGAACACCGTTCACATAGAAGCGGATCTCACCGTCGTCGTCGTGAACCAGACCGTTTTTAGGCTCGGGCGGAGTTGTAGGCTCGGGCGGAGTTGTAGGCTCGGGCGGCGTGGTCGGTTCGGGCGGCGTGGTCGGTTCGGGAGTCGGGCCGGGTACTACAGGCGGATCGGTCATGTGACCGTTCGCATCGAAGTGGTATTTGCCGCCGGGCATCAGACCGTTCGTCATTGCGTCGCTGATAGAATAGGTACAGTTCTTTACCGCCTTCAGCGTGGAGTTGATGTAATAGTAATAACCGTCATCACCCAGCACCAGACCGGCGCGAACCGGAACGCCGTCCACATAGTAGCGGATCTCTCCGTCTTCATCGTGGAACAGACCGTTCTTGAGCCAATCAGCCGTAACGCCGTGCTCATAATACATTTCACGGCCGTCTATATGCGTCACATAGCCGGTATAGTCGACCTTACCGGTTTCGTCGATCGCACATTCTACACCGTTGAAGGTCACAACTCCGGATCCCTGAGTCGGCTTACCAAGCACGAAATAGTAGAGCGTGCCTTCTACGCTGTAAACGACGTTGTCAAGCATCTTGCCGTCCGCGCCGAAACGATAGGTGTCGGCGGGCAGCAGACCGTTGGTGACGGGGCAGTAACGCTCAATATCCATAACCACCGCAAAGCGGTTGGGGGAAGCGCTGTAATAATATGCGCCGTCAACATAGTGCATGCCGTATGAAGACAGACCGTCAATTACATAATACAAGTAACCGTCTTGCTCGGCAAAGCCGGTATAATCCCATTCACCCCTGAGAATGCCGTCGTCGCCGAAATCATACCACTGATAGATATCCTGATTGGACAGCTTCACATACTTGTGTCCTTCCATGCGGTAACCGTATTTGTTGAAGTAATAGGTATTGCCGTCAATCACAACCCTAAGGTCAGCAGCCTGCTTGCCGGACCAATACGTCGGCCCGTAGAAATAACGGGTACCCTGATCCGTGGTATACCATTCGCCGTGGGTAAGCTTTCCGTCAGACTCAAAGGTATAGGTCACATAACCGTTGTTGAGCGTCTCAACGGTGGTATAGGTAGCGGGA
>JAEEGL012809341.1_pt1 | contig 11505 bp, 8 predicted proteins | sample 9134231 | NCBI WGS metagenome assembly JAEEGL01 (sample SAMN16246548, study PRJNA631951) | gut metagenome | biome: gut microbiome; feature: rumen; material: fiber-attached | host: Bos | place: Iran: Karaj | collected 2018-10
CCGAGCTTCGCCGGCTACTTCAAGGGCGTGACGATCGGCCAGATCGCCGCGGCGCTCCAGGCGGCCGGTTTCGCGGGCGTGAGCGAGACGGCGCACGGCGCGGAATCCGTGAGCGCGCAGGTCTCGGCGCTCCTGCGGGAGACGGAGGCCCCGCTCGTCATCTCGTCGGCGTGTCCGGCCGCCGTCGACATGGTGCGCAAGTATATGCCCGGCTACGCGGAGTTCATCTCGCCGCTGCCCTCGCCGGTGCGGGCGCACTGCCGCCTCCTCAAGGAGAAGTATGGCAGCCAGGCGAAGATCGTGTTCTTCGGGCCGTGCGCGGCCAAGAAGAACGAGTCCGACGCGCATCCCGACGAGCTCGCGCTGGCCGTCCTCTTCCCCGCGCTCGAGCAGTTTCTCGAAGAGAAGGGCATCGCGTTCGGCCCCGAGGCGGAACTCGCGCTCGGCCCCGCCGGCGAGGGGCGCTTCTACTCCGTAGAAGGCGGCATGAACGACACGCTGCGCGACGGCAACGAAGACGTGCGCTACGTCTCCGTGTCCGGCCTCGAAGGCTTCCGGCGGATGCTGGAGGACTTCGACCCCGCCGAATTCAAGCGCCACCCGGAAAAATTCCCTCGCAAGCTGTTCGTCGAGGTGCTGGCGTGCCCCGGCGGCTGCGTGAACGGCCCGGCGATGCCGCACGGCGCGTCCGGGCTCGAAACGCTGTTCGCGACGGACGCAACGGCCCCGATCCGCGCGTCCGCGGGTCGTGGCCTGGCCTCCTGCGGGGCGTCTGCGTATCCGGCGGAGGCGGTCGTGGACGACGAGCCGGACGAGTCGGCCATCGCCGGCGCGCTCGCCCGCGTGGGAAAGACCACGAAGGCGGACGAAGTCAACTGCGGCGCGTGCGGCTATAACTCCTGCCGCGAGTTCGCCCGGGCGCTCCTCGCCGGAAAGGCCGAGGAGGCGATGTGCCACATCTACCTCAAGAAGAACTTCCAGCGCACGTCCAACGCGCTCATCAAATACATTCCGGCCGGCGTCGTGATCGTCGATGCGCAGGGGCTGGTTGTGGAATGCAACCGCCTCTTCGCCGAGATGACGGGCGCGCTGGCGGAATTTGACACGCTCGGCAACCTCGACGGGCTCGCCATGGATGCCTTCATGCCCGAATTCGCCGAACTCTTCGCCGGGGCCATCGAGCACGGCAGCGAGATCGTCAAGTACCGCCAGCCGTGGAAGGACCGCATCGTCACGATCAGCGTCTTCCCGATCAGCGTCGGCAAGTTCGCCGGCGCCGTCGTGCAGGACGTCACCAAGAACGAGGGCCGCCGCGAGGAGATCGCCGCGAAGGCGCGCGACGTCATCCGCAAGAACGTCTACACCGTCCAGCAGGTCGCGAAGCTCTTCGGCGAGCACATCGCCGAGACGGAGATCATGCTGAACGAGATCGCCGGCGCCTACGAGTCCCAGACCGTCGGCAAGCGCCTCCGCAACGGCAGCAGCGAGGAATATCTGAATGGCTGACGACCTCTTCATCGAGATGGAGGCCGCCCAGTACACCAAGACCGGGCAGGGGGCGTGCGGGGACGACGTGCGCTTCATGACCGTCGAGAAGGAAAACCGCCATCTTGTGGCCCTCTCTGACGGCCTCGGCAGCGGCGTGAAGGCCAATATCCTCGCGACGATGACGACCTCGATGGCGATCAAGTTCCTCGAATCGAACGTCCCCATGCTCGAGGCGGTCGAGATCATCATGGATTCCCTCCCCGTCTGCGAGGTCCGCAAAATCGGCTACGCGACGTTTTCGCTCTTCGACTTCCGGCTCGGCGGCAAGGCGCGCATCAGCGAGATGGGCAACCCCGGCTACATCCACCTGCGTGGCACGGAGGAGGTCCCGCCGCTCAAGGACGAGCAGATCGTCTCGTCGCACTGGCCCGACCGCGAGGTGCGGGAGTGCGAGGCCGACTTCCGCGCGGGCGACCGCATCATCCTCTGCTCCGACGGCGTCACGCAGTCGGGACTCGGCGTCCGCAAAGACATGAAATTCGGCTGGCGGCGCTCGGGCGTCATGAAGTTCGCGCAGGCGCGGATCGCCGCCGACCCCGGCATCTCGGCGAAGGACCTCAGCGCGGCCATCGCGCGCGAGGCGCTCTTCCTCACGCCGGGCGGATGCAAGGACGACATCAGCTGCGTGGTCTGCTACCTCCGCCGGCCGCGCGTCATGCGCATCCTGACCGGCCCGCCGTTCTACAAGGAGCATGACGCCGACTACGCGCGCAAGGCGACGCTCGGCTTCGACCACGTCGTCGTCTGCGGCGGAACCACCGCGAACATCATGGAGCGCGAGCTGGGCGTCAAGGTGAAGGTGAAGCTGTCGGACATGAAGTCGTCGGGCGGCCTCCCGCCGGTCGGCACGATGGAGGGCGTCGGCATCGCGACGGAGGGCATCCTCACGCTCGGGCGTGTCCTGTCGGCCCTGGAGCAGATGCGCTCGCCGGCGCGGGAACCTGCGGCGGCGCGGGCGATCCTCGAACGGATGATGCGCCACGACCGGATCGAGTTCGTCATCGGCACGAAGGTCAACGAGTCGCACCAGGACCCGAACATCCCGCAGGATTTGGAGTTGCGGCGGTCGGTCGTCAGGCGCATGGCCGCCGCGCTGGAGAAGAACTACCGCAAGAAGGTGACGGTCGACTACTATTGAACGGCCGGCGGAAACAGGAGAAGAACCATGGAAAAGGTCAAAGTCGAAATCTGCTGCGGGACCGCCTGCTATCTGCTGGGGGCGGCCAGCCTCATGTCGCTCGAGGACGATCTGCCTGCGGAGCTGCGCGGCAAGGTCGAGATCGAGGCGCGCACGTGCCTCGAACTCTGCGAAAAGGAGAACCTCGGCACCGCACCCTACGTGCGGTTCAACGGCACCGAAATCATGCCGCAGGCCACCCCCGAGAAGGTGCTCGCGCGCCTGGCGGAACTCGCCGGGGAGGTCGGCTGACATGCTCAACGGAGCCACTTTCATCCGCCGCGAACTGATGATCCGCATCGTGCGCGCCTTCGACGAGGGCGCGCTCGAGACGGAGCTCGACCAGATTCCGATCAAGCTCCGCCCCAAGAACTCGGTCTCCTCGCGCTGCTGCGTCTACCATGACCGCGCCGTCCTCAAGTACCGCCTCATGGCCCTGCTCGGCGTCTCCGTCGAGGACGAAACCGACGAAGCCAAGCCCCTCGCCGCCTACTTCGCCGACAAGACACGCGGCGACGGCGCGGCGGACGCCGCCCGCCCCGAAACGCCGCTCAGCGTCTGCGGCCCCGCGTGCAGCGGCTGCCCCGACGCGAAGGTGGTGTCAACGCCCAACTGCCGAGGCTGCTTCGCGCGGCCCTGCGTCTACAACTGCCCGAAGAAGGCGATTTCCGTCGTCGGGGGGCAGTCCGTCATCGACCAGTCGCTCTGCGTCAAGTGCGGCAAGTGCGTCACGGCCTGCCCGTACCACGCGATCGTCAAGACCTCCGTCCCCTGCGAGGAGGCGTGCCCGGTCGGCGCGATCCGCAAGAATGATTCCGGTGTCGCGGAAATCGATTTCGAAAAGTGCATCTTCTGCGGAAAATGCTTCTCGGCATGTCCGTTCGCGGCGGTCATGGAGCGGTCGCAGCTCGTGGACGTGCTGGCGGCGATGAAGCGCGGCGAGAAGCTCGTCGCGATGGTCGCGCCGGCGGCCGAACGGCAGTTCCCCGGCAAGATCGAACAGCTCCTCACGGCCTGCGCCAAGGCGGGGTTCGCAGATGTCATGGAAGTCGCTCTCGGCGCGGAAATGACCACCGAACACGAGACCGCCGAGTTCATCGAACGGATGGAGAAGGACCCCAAGACCTTCATGACGACTTCGTGCTGCCCCGCGTGGGTGAACCTCGTCGCCAAGCATCTGCCCGACCTCGCCGGACACGTCTCCGACACGCCGAGCCCGATGGTCTACGCGCGGGACATCGTCAAGGGGAAGGACCCCGGGGCGAAGACCGTCTTCATCGGCCCCTGCGTCGCAAAACGCAGCGAGGCGCGGCGGAAGGACGTCGACTACGTCCTCTCGTTCGAGGAGCTGGGCGCGATCTTCGCCGGACGCAAGATCGACGTCATCGCATGCGAGCCCTGGCCGGTGGAGCGCCCCGCGAACCCGACCGCTCGCAACTACGCCAAGAGCTGCGGCGTCACCGAGGCCGTCCTCACAGAGGCGACCTCCAAGATTCCGGGATTCAAGCTCGACTCGAAACAGGTCAACGGCATCGACCGCAAGACCTGCACCCTGCTCAAGCTCTACGCCTCCGGCAAGATTCCCGTGAACTTCCTCGAAGTCATGGCCTGCCCCGGTGGCTGCCAGAACGGCCCCTGCTCCCTCTCCTGACCCGAAACAGGGTGCGATTTCAGTTTATTGCATGCCCCGCCGGGACACGCTTGTCGTGTCCGCTTTTTCTCGAATTTCTCCGTAAAACATCAGCACACCCACACGCCCCACTTTTCTCTTTTCACATTTCACGACCGCAGAGCGGCTCGCTCCTTCACTCCAAATCAGCCACCTTCGCCATCCCCTTCGCCGTCTTTCCGTTCGGCAACTCCACCGACACCCGCACCACCTTCGCGTTCACCACTCCAGTCACCTCCAGCGCCCCGCCCGGCGGCACCCGCCCCGCCACCACTGGTTTCTTCTCCGCATTCAACCGGTAAACCGGCACCACCTTCTTCGCCACCACCCGCGTCCCCACCGCCAACGCTTCAGTCCCCCGTTTTTCCTCTGGCGCCTTCTTCTCCGCCACCGCCGTCTTCGGCTTCGCTGAATCCGGCTTCGGCGCATCGCCCGCCGGCGGATTCCAAAGATGAATGACGAACAAAAGCAACCCGATAGGCAACAACAGCTTCAAGAAAAGCTTGAAAAGACGCCCCAGGCACCCAATCGGATGACACCCCCATTTCCGCTTCCGCTCCGGATGGAAAGGTGCGACGGGTAGCGGGAGCTGCGGTGCTGGCAGTGTTGATTGCGAAGAATGCGGAACCATCGGCGACGGTGATGACACATCGGGAGGAACCTCATCTTTGGGACTCGGCTCGTCTACTTCCAACTCCCATAAAGGCTTCCAATCACTAAGGTACGTGAGCTGTTTGAATCCCAGCCCACACGCCTCAAGTTTCGTCCCCACCATGTTATCCGCCAAGTTTTTCCAGAACTCCTTTTTTCCCATCTCCTCATGAAGAATCTCTAACTTTTCACGCAATTCGGGCTGTATTTTCATCAACTCTTTGATTTGCCAGCGAATTGTGTCGACCTCGGACGCCACTTCTTCACTGATCGGATGCACACGCCCACTTCCCCACACATTCTGTTCGGCATCCCAATGCTCGACAAAGTATTTGGCCCGTCGGGCGTTGACGGCAATTCTTCGATGGTCAGCATTGAATTTGGCAATATTTCGATCCAGTTCAGCCCAGTAGTTCTCCATTTCGCGCAATAATTTCGTCCCCGCGTCAAGCTTCTTACCTCTTCTTCCCATGATTCACCCTCCTTGTTTCCAGTTCTGTCTATACCCGCCAATGGCTAGCTTGAACTGCTCGGCTTCTGTCGTTCACATTGCTTGTTGCTTTCCTGCGGTCGTTTCCTCTGGCGCCTCTTCGCCTTCAATTGAAAAGGCCCGTCTAATGTTGTCCGCGCAGCCACGAATCCACTCGCCCGTCTGCGTCGCTCCACGGGCTATGTCATATCTCTCGACAACAGCCCCATGGTGCTTGTGAGACGCCGACTTCTCGCAGTATCCGTGGAGCTCATGCCCTTTCTCATCTTCACAGGTGTATTCCAATCCGCACGCCTCGCATATGTAAAACTCGGGCCGCGTCCACTCACGCAAATACCAAAGCCCTATCGCCAGCAATATCGTCCAGGCAAATGGGCGAATGAACCTTGCAAAGCTACCTTTGCTCAAAAACAGCAAATTGATCACCCCAACCACCACCGCCGCCAAAAGGGTGAGCGCCGCCGCCTGCATCGCCGCGTCTTTGCTTCTGCTTCTGCCCATGTCCTGTTCTCCTCGTCTTCGTTTGTCTGAATTGGGCATCCACCGCCACCCCGGCGGACGCCTCTCACAATGTCTGTCCCGTCAAGCCGCACATCCCCCACCCATCGCGGCTAGCGCAACCAGTCAAACATCAAAGCGATAATTCAGGAGAATTTCGATTTTTCCCCAGAAGATGGGGTCACGTAGCGAGGCTGCGAGACTACGACCGACATCAACATCATAGTCGTTTCTTCCAAATTGTCCGTTCTCTGCTGCGCGGCTCATTTCGCGCGCCATGTCGCTAATCAATTCCTTTGTTTCTTCCTTGTCCCATCGCTGAAGGACGCTGTGGGCCAATGACGAATCTACTCTCATGCTCATTTCATTTCTCCTGTTGGTTGGTTTTGTGTTGGGTTGTTGGTTGTTCTTCGGACTTCCGAAAAATCGGGTGGTCCTGACATGGTTTTCTATTCTTCATAGGCATACGTCCCGCGAACCGTTGTATAGGCTGCCGCCACAGCCTCGGCTGTTTGATGGGATTCCTCGGTTTCCCGGAAATTGAAATATCGCCAGACTGCCGCAACAACCGCACACGGACCGTGTCCCTCGGAGGCGAAGAGATAGCCGTTTTGCTTGAACCGCCCAATCCGGTTCAGCAGCCTTCCAGCCTGCCGGGCCGTCATGGTCGCACGCTGCTTGCCCAGTTCCAGCGCCAGCGCCCCAAGCAACCGATACGAAAGCTCCTTGTCGCTGATGGAGGGTTCGCCCGCGACAATGCGTCCGGCCTCCTCCTCCAAACACCGCGCGAACGTTTCCATCGCCGGGTCGCCACCCGAGGCGTAATGGGCTTTCGCGCCGATGGGAGCGAACACGTCCCGGTCCAGCATGGCGTCACGGAGGGCATCCGCGAACGCCTCGACGCCCACGCCCTTCCATTGGGCCAGATAGGACGGGTGCCACGTCTGGAAAATCCACGTCTTTCCCAGCTTCCACGTCCAAATCTTGAATCCGTCGCATTCCCGCGTTTCCACCCGCTCCGCGTCCACCAAAGCCGAATCCGACCCCATCGCCTCGTTCCGGCACGAATACAGAATGGCATCCGGCGCGAACACGTCGCAGAACGCCCGGAACGACGTAAGCCCCGCCGTTTCCGACAGTCCCCGGCACTTCCAGAACCGCGGCTCGGAAATCCGCCCCTCTCCATCGCCGACGTTGGCCCCGTTGCGCTCCACTGCAAAGCGGTTCGACCACGCGATGCCGTCGAGAATTGCGTTGTGCCCCGCGAGCAGACCGGGCCGCCTGTAAACCTTTTCCAGCACCGCAAAATGGTATTGCCAAAAGCGGTTCTGCCACTCGACAGGCCCCGTTTCCCGGAAAATCCGCCATGACATCTGCGGATCGAACGTCCCCGCCTTCCACGCCCGCCGGTTGGCCGCAAGCCCTCCGTTGTCCCACCCCCAACGCAGCGTCTCCTGGCCGATGACGGCCACCTTCACCAGCGACGTCGCATACAGCGGCCCGCACGCCGGCAAAAACAACTCCGGCACCGCCGCGAGTTCCGCGTCCGTGAAGCCTTCCTGCTCAAGACCCTTGAAGAACTCGTCCACGCGCGGCCCGTAAACTTCCCTGTGCCGTTGGCTCAAAAGTTCGTCTTCCTTGCTCATTCCATTTCTCCTGTCGTTTCTGCTTGTTTTCAATCATCCGTTTCACCCGCTAGCAATACCCGTGCCAACACTCTCCCGTGCTGTTCACCCCCCGTCCCGTTTGCTCTTGCAGCCGCCGTGCCGCCCTCCTCCCGCCCGCCAGCCGACCAATTTTTGACCACCCTGTTCAATTTTTGACCACATTCCGACAACACCGCTCCCGTCATTCCTTCAGTTTCCTGTGCGCCAGGAGCGGCTCCAGCGCCTCCGCGAGCTTCGCGAGCGCGCCGCGGAGGTGATGCGAGAACATGTTGCCGGACAGTTCGTGGAGCGAAGCGAAGGGAATCGACGCGTTCCACCAGAGGTGGGCTCCGTCGTGGGCGCAGTTTCCCGTCGCGTTGAACGCCCACCATGCGCCGCGAACGCCTTCTTCGGTCTTCGCGACGTCGGCTTGCGCGCTCTCCGCTGCCAAATCAAGGCCCGAGTATTGGTCCTGCGGCTGGTTGCCCCAGATGTCTCCCCAGATCTTCAACACGAATCCCGGTCCGTCGGGGTCGATGCGGAAGCAGGGCTGGGTCAGAAAGTCGCCTTTTCCGCCCGCCTCGGCCTTGCCGCTCCACAGACTGCAATCGTAGGTGGTCTGCAGGCGGGAACGGGTGCTGGACAGGACGGCGCCGTTGTCCAGCCGCGACTCCCAGGCGTTTGCGCCCGGGGTCCAGCGCAGGTCGAGTGCGCTGTCGCGCAGGGCGTGAAGGAACGCCGGCCGGTAGAAATCGCCATTGCCCGCGCCCGATTCCGCGCCGGCCGACTTCACGTCCGTCACGGCGGACAGCTTCAGCAGGCGGTCCAGCACCTCGCCGACCTTGCCGCTTTCCTGCTCCGGAAATTTCGCGAGAATGCGGGCTTTCACGCGGTTGAGCGTCTGCGAAATCTTGAGTGCCCGCGACTCCAGGAATGCATCGCCCCGGCAGAACCGGAACAGCACCTGCTCCCACTCCTCGTCGAACTCCGCCATTTCGGCCAGTTTCTTCTTTTCGTCCTCCGAGAGCGCCGGAAGGCGCATCGCCCGGGCGCTCCTTTCGTCCCAGCCGGGGAAGTCCGGCTCGGCACGCAAAGCGTCGTAAACCCGCGGATACTGGATTTGCAGGCACACCAGTGCGAACATCACGTCCTTCCACGCCTTGAAATCCGCATCATCCGCCCGCGTCGCCGTCCGGGCAATCAGCAACCGGATGAGCGACAGCGAATTGACGAGGCGTTTCAGCGACCTCGGATTCGTTCCAACCGACTCCAGCGCGTAGTCCGTCAGCGCCTTGCAAATTGCCGCGTCATCTTCCCCTTCCAGATAGCCGATTGTCTTCAGCGACTTCACGAGGAACCCGTCGATGCGATACGCTCCCACCGGCATCGAGAACGGCAGCTGGATGATTTTGTCGAAAAACGACCGGAATTCGCGCTCGTTCTCGGGCGTCATCTCGCCGAACTTGGGCTTGAGGCCCTTGACCACCACGCCGTAGTCGATGGCCAGCACGAAAATGCAGTGCTCCAGGTCGAAAATGTTCTTCAGCAACTCCAGAATCTGCACCGCAACAGGCGGGTCGATGCGGTCCAGGTCGTCGATGAAGAACAGGAAGCCGCGTTTGAGCTTGTCGCGTGCAAGCGCCTTGTCCACCAGTGAGGCGATTTCATGCTTCAGTTCCTCCACCCCCGGCGCTCCCGCCGCCATTTCACCGGCGTTCCATTCCGCCTTGACCTTGTTTCCGTCGACGCCCGTCTGCTTGGCGACCACCTGCGAGACGACGCTCCACGAAACCGCCCACACTTTCTTCAGTATCCGCCCGCGCTCCTCGTCGCCCGTCCCCGCCACCTTCGAGATTTGGGAGACGATGCCCGCCAGGATTTTGAGGATGGCCTCCTCCGGGTCCGACAGAAGCGCGTATTGCCACGTGTTGATCCAAACGCCGAAATACGGCGCGCCCGGCTTCTGCTTCACCAGTCTCTCTTCAAGAGAGTTCATCAACGAGGTCTTCCCGCTACCCCACTCCCCCTGCAAAGCAATCGTGAGAGGCGACTGGGCATTGGCGATGAACTCCGTCAGCGCACCCCCGTAGGCTTTCATGTTCAGGCTGTCATCGTTCTCATTTTGGGTCGGCTGGTCAATGAGATTCGAAATCATGTTGGCATCCTTCCGTATTGCTGCCCCTTGTTTTCCAACCCAGCAAAAAGGAAAGGGCGCACCTTCCCGCCGGATTCCTGGTGAGGCCCGCGAAAGCCTTGGGAAGAATCACGGAAGGAAATGCGCCCCTGAGACAGGACGCATTCCCGCAACGTGGACTTCCCAAGTAAAATTCGCGGTTTCACCAGGACCACCAATACGAAGAACGCATGGTTTGAGTTGTCAGGCACATTCTACCTTTCCGCCTCCCCGTCGACAAGACAGAAATACGATCAACCCACATACCCTGCGTTTCCTTCCGTGACATCTTCCATCCTCGCCGTAGCACCCTCCGTGCCAAATCCGATTTTCCAGGTCCGGCGGCCTTTTCACACGCCCAATCTGGCAAAAATTCGCCATGTGTGTCTAATTTTCGCCACTCCGAGGCCCGCACGAAAGCTGATGAACCTCCCGGCTGTTTCTCGGCTTTCCGGCGGCGGGGGGGGGAGCTGGGAGCGGGGGGAGGGCGTTCCGGGCCGCGCTTCGTTGTGGCCGTGCGCAAGGCGCGCCCCTGGTTTGAGCAAGTTCAGTTTTCCCGGGATTCCGGGGTTCCGGCATTCCGGAATTCCGGCCCCCTTGCGCCAAGAGTTCGCTCAGGATTTGCGCTGCCCTCCTCCCGCCTATTTTCGGCGTTCCCTGGGTTGCGCTTCCGCGCAACCAGGACGCGCGGAAGCGCGTCCCTGACTCCTGATTCCGGCCTCTGGCTGAGGCGGGATGGTTCTTGTCTAACTCCAACGTTTCGTTTGCATCGCCTTTGCACTTGACTTCCCCAGCCAAACGGGACATATTTGCGCGCGTTAGGTTTGCAGACCATATTTTTTCACAAGTTCGTTGGTTTCAGAACCAAAGAGGAGTCATTCCATGGATCCGACCCGCCTTGATCGTATTCACGCCATCTCGGAACGCCGTCTGGCCACCGCGCCCGCCGGCTTTCGCCGATCCCTTGCCGCCCGCATCAACTGGGATTCCCGCCTGCTGGCCGTCCTTGGCCCCCGCGGCGTCGGCAAGACCACGCTCTTGCTTCAGCGCATGAAGGAAACGCCCGCCACGTCCCTCTATCTCTCCCTCGACAACATCTGGCTGTCCGACCGCGAAGCCTACGAAGTTGCCGAACACCACGTCGCCCATGGAGGAACTCACCTCTTCCTCGACGAAGTCCATTTCCTCGATGGCTGGCAAACCCTCATCAAGAATCTCAACGATGACTTTCCGCGTCTCCGCGTCGCCTACACGGGCTCCTCTCTGCTCCGCATCGACGCAGCCGCCGGGGACCTCTCCCGCCGACAGACCGTCTGGCGCCTCCCACCCATGTCCTTCCGCGAATATCTCGAGTTCATGGGGCTCGCCCGCTTCAAGCCCGTGCCACTCCCCACCCTTCTGACCACCCACGTCCCCCTTGCCCGCACCGTCCTCGACCGCCTCGGCATCGTCCTTCCACACTTCGAGGCCTATCTCCGACACGGTGCCTACCCCTTCTTCCGCGAGGCCGGCCCAGCCTTCCGCGACATGCTCTTCGCCGCCGCCAACCAAGTCCTCGACTCCGACTGGCCCAAGATCGAGCCCGTCGAACCCCGCACCCTCCGCCACGCCCGCCGCATGCTCGCCATCCTGGCGTCCACCGCCCCGCAGACG
>JAEEGL012946179.1_pt1 | contig 11505 bp, 11 predicted proteins | sample 9134231 | NCBI WGS metagenome assembly JAEEGL01 (sample SAMN16246548, study PRJNA631951) | gut metagenome | biome: gut microbiome; feature: rumen; material: fiber-attached | host: Bos | place: Iran: Karaj | collected 2018-10
CACGCAGCCATTTTTCTTCTGTTGCTTTCAGTACAACGGTCATAATGCCCCAATTGATGAAGATCACGGGGATCAGAAAGATATTATGCCACATCAGGCTGATTCCGGAAATCAGCATCCACCAGCCGCTGTACATGGGATTTCTGACCCATGCGTAGATTCCGTCAATTTTCAGACGATTTTCTTTGATATGATCATCCATTTCAGACCGCATAGCACCGATAAACCAGACAAGCAGCCCTGCGATGATCAGAGCAACCCCAATGACTGTTAAAAGCACCGCCGGAAAGCCGCTTAACAAACCGAGCTTAAATCCATAACAGAATACTGCGATTGCTGTGGCAGCGACAACTGCCATTCTAGCCACAAGAAACGGCCCGATCCCAAAGATCGGCAAATGTTCTTTTTTCATCATATCACCCTATTTCCATACGTCTCATTTACTTTTTGCTGAAAAACCTTTCTTCTCATACGGCTCACATATTACACTCATAACAGTATATCCCGAGCCGACAAGTGCGGCAGTTATCATCTCTGTAGACAGCTCGTTTTCACTGATGATGACTGTTTTGCCCTTTTTATGGGAAGAAAATACTTTCTTCACGGGCATCATCGCACGAATCGCATCGTTGATATGTGATTCGCACATTCCGCACATCATACCGTCAATTTTAACTGTTGTCTTATACATAGCTTTGTTGTTACTTTCTATGCTTTTCTTTTGAAATATCCGTTTATCAGCCGCATCACTTCATCAAATGCAGGCTTGCAGCCGGGAATGAAGTATTGCAAAGCATAGCAGTGGTGCATTCCTTTTCCCACATGAATAATACACTTTGAGCCTGCTTTCCGGTAGCTCTCTGCATAGCTCGGTGCAAAGGCATACAGTGTTTCTGCACTGCCGTAATAGAAATGCGTCATGGGAGCACACCGGAAATCTCCGTGCGCAGTCGCAAGATACTTTTCTGGAATATCACTGCCGTGGCACATGATCTCACGGGCGGTAAACATATACTCCGCAGGAATCATGATATCCCTTTTGTCCAGAGCCTTTATCGCTGATTTTTCCGCTTCGGTAACAGGAACACTGCCCGGTGAAACGGGTATCAGCAATCCCGGCATAGGAATATTTCTGCCGCTGTCATTCAGTTCATTAATGTATGTGATAAGGTCGAGTATCAGCGCACCGCCCGACGAAAATCCGAGAAACACTATGTTTTCGGGCTTGTAGAACGTCAGCATTTTCACATAGCATTCAAATATCATCTGCACATTTTCAAGCATATCATGTTCGTGACAGAGCGGATAATAAGGGAACCACACATCGGAATTTGTAATCTCTGCTATCTTCCTTGAAAGTCCCACATCTCCCTTATCCGAGCCGAGTATCATGCCGCCGCCGAACACGAACAATATTGCTTTATTTCGCCGCTTCTTCTCAATGTTGGTTTCAAGACAGTGATACTTCTCCTGTATCAGATGATCGGTATAGTGAGCCTTGTTATCTGTCGGCATGATAAAATGGCGGTTCTTTGCATTCATTTTCGCCGCTTTTGTAAGGACTTCCTCCTTTGTGCCGACAAGGCTGTTCTTGATCTTTGCCGCCTTCACGACTGCCTTTGTCAGTCGATACAGCGGACTGTTCAGCGCATCAGGTGCTCTAACAATTTTATCTTTTTGATTGAATTTCATATTAACAGCCTCCTAATGTGACAGATTGATCAGCTTGTCGTGGCAGTAATCGCCGTCAACCATGTCGGAATATCGAATGAATTTTGCACTTTTATGAAGCACGCACATACACAGGTCATTATTGCAGAACGCCTTGCGTAATTTCCGGATATGATAATGTTCAAACAGCTTAACATAGGCACAGGTATGTATCTTGTATTCCAGCTCACGGTCATTATAGTGATAGGATTCATAGAGGACTGATCCGTCCTGATCACGAGTTTTTTTGTCTTTGTCCAGCCAGTTTCCGCAAAGACGGTATCCTTTCCCGAAGAAATCAGCAAGCCGGATAATCCCTTCTACCATACGAAACTTATCAGCCATGATAGACGTTCCCCACGCTTCTATCGCTTCGTCGGTTGAATAGCCGAGCTTCAGCATGATCTGTGCAAATGTAATTCCGAAGTAGACCTTATCCGTTCCGATGGAAGGATAACTTTTTCGGTACTTCTGATACATTTCAGAATTGAGGTGCGCTTTGAAACGCTGATAAAAAACGCGCTCAAGTCTTTTATAATCGCTCCTGCCGAGCTTTTTCACTGCCTTAGAGAACATTTTTGCGTATTTTCTTGCTTTATCCTTCATCGTTTTACCTTCTGAGCAAGCTTCATTGTCAGCAGTAATCCGCCGAACATCCAGATATTGCCGATACTGATCCATGCGGCAGTCAGACCATTTGCGACTGCATGATTTCCTGTAAATTTCAACAACATCGTTGCTGCCATACCGACAGGCATCGAAAATACCCAGCACCATTTTGGATACGGAGTCAGTCCCTTGGCAAAAGCACTGATCTGCGCCGCACTCATAACAAAGAAGAATATCAGAAACAGTATCATTGCCGGCAGCAGGAAGTATAAACCGAATTTCACTGTCAGATCATATGCCGCATCGGGGCTTTCCTGCATCATGTGCTTATAGAAAAACACAGTCGAGAGGCAAGGCACATGAACGCCGCAGGCCGCAAACAGCATATATCCGAACACACCGCTGCGGAATACATGGGCGTGTTTCATACTGCCGCTTGCGATTATTCTGTAAATACCGAAATAGCAGAGTCCCTCCAGTGAAATGCCGATCAGTCCGAGAAAAGCCGACCAGAACAGCATGCCGTCAGACAGTACAAGATACTGTGACAGCTTCTTTTCGAGTCCTGACAGACTTTCATCGTACACGCCGTATCCCAGAAGCCAGTCCCCGACGAAGGTCATACAGCCGCCGATCAGCCCGATGATAAGCAACTTGCGGATACGGTTCCAGTCAAGACTGCTGTCAATGCCGATGTTATTATAATTCATTCTATCACTTCCGTTATATTACCTTTTCAAGCAGAACAACAAGTCCTGCCACGACCAGCACCCCGACTAACCATATCAATGCAAGGAATGAACGCTTTTTCACTACCTGCGCCCATGTCTGCACGAAAGGAATATCCTCCGTGCCTTTCAGGATCCAGAATTTGCTGTGTCCTACCCATAGCTTGTCGATCACAACACCATCATAGATATTCATGACCTCCAGAAACAGAAGTGTCTGCCATTTTATAGGCAAACTCCATAAACCGGCGCATATACCATGACCTCCGGCCGCGTCGCGGTTAGCACAAACTAACTCGTGATTATATTATAGCATATGCTAACTCAAATTGCAAGACATCACAAGAAAAAAGCCGTCCAATTATGAACGACTTTCTATGATCTCTTCTGTATGAAATATATATTATGTCGAGATTTATAGCTCTTTTGTGAAGAATTGACGCAGCCTGATGCCTGTATCCTTATTCAGCTCGTAATTTTCGACCACCTGTCCTTTTTCCAATCTTACGATATGATCGCAGCAGGAGAGTATAAATTCAAGATCATGTGTCACGATAAAGACCGTCTTACCCATGTCACGGAGCTTCAATATCTCGTCTGCGACCTGCTTCATGTGGGCAAGATCAAGTCCACTGGTCGGTTCGTCGAATATGATGATCGGCTTGCTTGATGCGATGCCTGAAGCGATAGCAGTCCGCTGCTTCTGACCGCCGGAAAGTGCCATAGGGTGCGAATCGGCATACTCAGCGAGGTCAAGTTGTTTCAGTATTTCGTCGGCTTTCTGTATCTTCTGCTCATCGGTAAGTGACTTGTCAGTGATACTCAGCAGCACCTCGTCCCTGACACTTTCGGTAAAAAGCTGATGATTTACGTCCTGCATTATCATATAGCAGTTTTTCAGGCGTTCTTTTGCTTTGAGCGTTTTACCACCCAGTTTCATCACACCCTTGCATTTCTTTTCAAGACCACAGATATTTCGAGCAAGGGTGCTTTTTCCTGCGCCGTTGTGTCCGATTATCGCAATGATACTGTCTGTTGGAAGTTCCAACTTCGGAATATTGATACCGTGCTTGCCGTCCTTGTAAGTAAATACGAAGTTTTCAAGCGTGAGCGTTTCTTTCAGTTCTGGTGCTCTTTCAAGGGAATAGCTTATATCCGAAAGTGACAGCGGACGAATGCACATTCGTTCGGTATCAGCAAAGGTCAGAGCTTTGATCTCATCGGCTGGCAGTTCCTTCACGATTCTGCCGTTATCGAGCAGAAGCATTCTGTCAGCAAGCTCACGCAGAAAATACAGCCGGTGCTCTGCGATGATAATAGTCTTTCCTTGTGACTTCCAGTCGTAAAGGATCGTTTTCAGCTTTTCAATCGCACTGCTGTCAAGGTTTGAGGAAGGCTCATCAAGCACGATGATATCGGGTGAAAGCACGCTGACACTTGCACAGGCGATGATCTGTTTTTCGCCGCCGGAAAGTTCAAAAATACTGCGGTCGAGGAGTTTTTCTATGTGCATTGATGCTGCTGTTTCGGATATCGCTCTTGATATTTCTACAGGCTCATGGCACTGGTTCTCGGCGGCGAATGCGATCTCGTCAGTTGTGTTCACATTAAAGAATTGTGAGCGTGGATTCTGAAAAACGCTGCCCACATGCTTTGCTGTTTCATATATCGGCGTATCGGGAATACTTTTTCCGTCTATCGTGATATGACCGCTCAGCTCACCGCTGTAATAATGGGGGATAAGACCGTTTATCAGTCGGGTGACCGTAGTCTTTCCGCAGCCCGAACCGCCTGTCATAACAACAAATTCGCCGTCACGGATAGTAAGATCAAAACCGCTGATACCGTTTTTATGTATCGTTTCGCCCTCTGCGCTGACTGTGGTATACGCAAAATCTACATTCTGAAATTCTATCATAGTATCACCTAAAACACAAAGAATAAAACTATCATCACAAACGAAAAAAGTATCAGCAGAATATCAAGAGCATTCAGCCTGATCTGACAGATATGTGTCCGTTTGCCTCCTGCACTGAGTCCCTTCGTGAGCGAAGCTGCGGAAAGCTCATCGGCGATACGCACCGTTGACATCATGATCGGCACAAGGACATATTCGATGTAGGTGAACGGATTCTTCACGCTCTGCCCGATCTCACGCATTTTCATGGCATCATGTATCGAACGGTATTCCTCACCGAGAGTTGGGAAATAGCGGAACATGACCGACATGGGTATCGTTAGAAAATACGGAACGTGCATTTTCTCCATAGCCGTCACAAACTCGCTCACAGATGTGGAGCGCACCGTGTACCAGCACATCATACACCCTGCCATGAAGCGAGTAAGAATACCGCAGGGTATCATCAGAAGTATTCCGCAAACACCGTGGGTATTCGGCAAAATGAAGCCCTCGCAATATACCGCCGCTCCAAGCAGGATAAAATATATAAATGCTGTGCGGAAATGTTTTATCGATAAAAGCAGCAGAAACGGCAAAGCGGCGCAGATCATTCGGAGAACATATTCCACCCCGACCGCACCTCCGCTTATCATAATAATGTTTACGGCAAGAAGCATTGCAAATTTTGATCTCGGATCGGGGTCGAATAAAGCGTTTTTGGAATTGCCTTGAAATCCGGGCTGCATTATGCCATTCCTGCCTTGCGGAAATGTTTTTTAAGCACCGCAGTGCCGAGCAGACCGCCAATGAAGCCGCCCACGATGCACATCGCAGCCATTACAAAGAACATCCACGCGGGAGTGTAGGAGCTCAGCGCGTCAACATATTCCTGACCGTAGCCACTTGTTATGGTTTGCAGATATTCCTCGCGGAAGCCGAAGAAAAGCGAGATAAATGTACCGATGCCCCACAGGCTGAATACCGCGGAGGCTGCGACGCAGTGCTTTATGCTCTTGTATTTTCCGAGCATCAGTATAACGTCCGCAAGCAAAGCGGCAAGCACACAGGTAACAACGATCACCCACGAATAGCTTCCCATAAGGAACATAATGAGTCCGAAGAGAACACCCGATATCGTAAACATACCGAAGCGCTTTATCTTTGAAAAGAACAGCATCAGCGGTATGCCCGCGACGATCGGCAGCACAAGCGGCAGTATCACCATACAGATCGGCACCATACCGATAAAGCAGGTTACAAAAATGACCACAAAATACAGCGCTGTGAATACGCCCACATTGATAAGCTCTTTGATTTCAAATTTTTCCTTCATGATACATACTCCTTTTAGTTAGTTTTTCCATCCTGTGCTGACCGCGCGTTTTGTCACCATAGAACGGTATATGCCGTTCTTTTGCATAAGGCTGTTGTGATTTCCGGACTCGGCGATCTGCCCGTCCTTTATGACCATGATATTGTCCGCGCCGGCAATGGTGTTCAGCCTGTGCGCAATGACGAGCAGCGTTTTGCCCTTGCAAAGCTCGGAAATAGCTTGCTGTATATAGCTCTCATTATCCGCGTCAACGCTTGCGGTCGCTTCGTCGAGAATGACAATGGGGGAATCCTTGAGAATACACCTTGCTATCGACAAACGCTGCGCCTGACCGCCGGAAAGCGATGCTCCGCCCTCGCCTATGACAGTATCAAAGCCGTCCGGCAGTTCCATAATGAAATCATAGCACCGCGCCTTTTTCGCCGCTTCGATAACTTCCTCACGGCTTGCGTCCGGCCTGCCAAGAGCGATATTGTTGTAGACCGTGTCCTGAAACAGATACACTCTCTGGAACACCATACTGATATTGTCCATGAGAGATGCAAGCGGTATCTTTCGTATATCTGTACCTCTCAGCAGTATCTCTCCGCTTTTTACATCCCAGAATCTTGTCAGCAAACTTGCAATTGTGGATTTTCCGCCGCCGGACGGACCCACAAGTGCAGTCATCGTGCCTTTATCCGCCTTGAATGACACATTTTTCAGTATATCATTAGTATCATAGGCAAAGGTCACGTTTTTGTACTCAATTTCGGGAGCATTGCTGTCTTTCGGTGTTTGCGTACCGTTGTCTTCAAGCTCTTTTTCCGCGAAGAGGGCTTCTATCCTGTCCATGCAGGCGCTCATGACGGTGAGACGCGCTTCCTGGTCGTAGAAGGATTTGATCGGCACGAAAAGGTCAAACAGGCACAGCAGCAGCCCGAAGAAGAAATTTGTCTCCATAAAGCCTTGTGAGTACAGGAACGCGGAAAGCGCAAGCATCATCACCGTGCCGATACCGTAGATAAGGTACACACCTCGTTTGTAAGGGTGATGCGAAAACTCAAAATCGAGATTTACACGGGAATTTGTTTCAAAGCTCTCTGTCAACTCCTTTGACTTCTCGCCAAGCAGATTATATGTCTTGATGATGCCGATACCCTCGGTGAAGTCAAGCACAGCCTGTGTCTGTATCTCGGCGGCTTTCTGCTTTTCATCCGAATGGACGAGATCACTTTTCATCATACTCCTGCCGAGCAGCACCATACAGCCGGTTATGACAAGTGATGCGATTCCAAGCCGCCAGTCGAATACGAACATAAACACGATCATGATCGCCTGCGAAAACAAATAGTTCATCATGTCCGCAAGCACCATCATGCAGTTTTCTTCGATGAATACCATATCCGTTGACAGCACTGAGCTGATCTTACCGATGTTGCCCTCGGTAAAGAAACCCATCGGCATACGGCGCAGGTGCTCGCCCAGCTTCATTCGCATATCGGCAAATATCAGGTAGCCTGCGCCGCTTTGCAGCCTGTCGGCGAGGTACTGGAACATCGCCTGCACGATAATACTTGCCACAAGGGCGACTGCTCCGTAAACTGCTGTATTCACAGTCAGAGCGCCGTCGAGATATTCGGTAACGATGAAATATGTGAGAATGATCGGCACTTTCATTAGCAGACCTTTCAGGAATGAAAAGCCCATAGCACCGTATATCCTACCCTTATATTTTCCCGAAACGCTGAGTATTCGTTTTATCATTCCAATCATGCTCTCACCTCATTTCCAATCGTCCAGTTGGCTCTGGCTTCGCTGCAGTTCCAGAGTTTCTGGTATTCCGCACAGCTTTCAAGCAGTTTTTCATGCCTGTCTGCGGCGATGATATTTCCGTCCTTCATGACGCATATCTTATCTGCGTTAACTATCGTCTGCAAGCGGTGCGCGATGACAAGGACCGTCTTGCCCTTGATGATCTCGCCGATCGCGGCATTCATTTTCTCCTCGTTTTCGGGGTCAATGAAAGCTGTCGCTTCGTCAAGCACGATAACGGGTGCATTTTTCAAAATCGCTCTCGCAAGAGAGATACGCTGACGCTCGCCGCCCGAAAGCATTTTTCCGCCGTCGCCCGCCATTGTATCAATACCCTTTGGCAGACGGGTAAGAAATTCGCTGCACTGAGCTTTTTCTGCTGCCGCCATAACTTCCTCACGGGACGCATCGGGCTTTCCGATGAGGATATTCTCATACAGCGTGGTATTGAACAAAAACTGCTCCTGAGAAACGTAGGAAATGTTGTCATTCAGCGCTTCAATGCTCATATCGGTGATATCCTGTCCGCCAAGAGTTATCTTTCCGCCGTTCAGGTCATAGTAATGCACGAGCAGCTTCGCAAGAGTGGATTTACCGCTGCCCGATTCACCCACAAGAGCGGTCAGCGTTCCCTCGCCAAGCTCCAGCGACACACCGTGCAACACTTCCTTTTCCTTGTAGGCAAAGCGTACGTCATCAAATTTAACGATATGCGAATTACCGATAAACCGATTACCTTTAGAGATCAAGGGTTCACTGTCCATAGCCTTTTCGATCTCGTCGATCTTGTAGCCGAGCTGGGGTATCTTTCCTGCAAAGGCAAGAGATTTCAGCAGCGGCATACCCACCGAGAGCGACAGGCAGAATACAAGCACCAGATCTGCAAGAGTTGATGTGCCGTTGATAACAAAGATCGTTCCCACAGGAAGCATCACAAGTGCCACGCAAGGGATAAGTGCATTATACAGCGACATCCACGGCCAGCAGACCTTGTACCACGCAAGGGTGAAATCACGGTAATCCTTAACGTCCTTCTCGTAGCGCTTATACGACTCACCGTCGCGGCCGAACACCTTCACGACCTCCATACCGTTGACATACTCAATGATAGTAGCGTTCATCTTTGCAGAAGCGGCATAGTAAGCGTTCATTCGCTCCATACCGGCTTTGAACATCATACCCATTGCGAACAATCCGAGCGGCAAGGAGCACAGCGACAGCAGTGCAAGCTTCCAGTCTGCGAAGAACATACAGATAATTGCAATCAGCGCCATTGACAGGTTTGCGATGCCCTCGGGGATAGCGTGCGCAAGCAACAGTTCGACTTGATCTATATCGTCGGTGAACAGCTTTTTTATCCTGCCGTTGCCCATATCCTGAATTGCACCGAGGGGCTGACGCTCAAGTTTTTTCTGTAATGAAATACGGATATTTTTCAGCGTGTTGTATGCGGAGATATGTGAGAATTTCAGTCCCCATACATACAAGATAGCATAGGCTAACTCGCATACAAAAATAATAGCGATATGGATCGCTATGTAGCCGATCGACAATTCTACACCGTCAATCAGCGGTTTGATAATACGGTACACCATGAAAAACGGCACAGTGGAAGCGATAAGTCCCGCGAACATCGCTCCCAGAGCCGCATATGTATACTTGATGTAGCTGCCCATATAGGGCTTGACCTTGTTAAACAACGTTTTCATCGCCTTTCCTTAACATAATGACCTCTTTCCAGTTGAAGAAACGACAGACGATCCTGCAATGTTCCTCGATCTGCTCCCATGTCATGTCATGGACGATCGGTTCGCACACACAAGTCCAGAAGGACGAGATCAGGACATGAAATTCCTCTCTTGTGACCTCTGCCTTCGCAAGCCCTCTTTTTCGTGCTTCGTCATAAAACTGCTCGTAAGCATAGCTCATTTTCGTCACAAATTCATGGCTGAAATTCTCGTAGCGTGTACCTGCCGCCTTGTCAATCAGCAGAGTGAATTTATCACGCTGTTCATAAAGCAGCTTGAACATAGGAAGCATAGAATCATAGGTCATGTTCCACGAGCTGTATATCTCCTCATCGCTGAGTGCCAGAAAATCTATAGTCGAACGCTTTTCCACAAAGCCGTTAAGTGAATCAGCGATATCCTCCACCACTGCACAGAAAAGATCTTCCTTGCCTTTGTAGCGCTTATATACTGCGCCTGTAGTGATGTCGGCATTCTCGCATATCGTTTTGAGCTCTGCTTTCAGAAAGCCCTTTTTCAGAAATTCAGTCTCTGCGCTCACAAGCAGGCGTGGGTCAATGCTTTTGTCGGGTGTTGACATAAGTGTCCTCCTCTCTCACTGAAAAATATGTTACCGATAACGCGATTATCATTTTAGCACATGCTAACTGATTTGTCAAGTGCTGTGGTTGAACTTTTTGCAAAATAGGCAGAATAGCTATGCCCCCTTGCACCTGCAAGGGGTATTTTTCGCTCTATGGCAGGATTATCAGGTCAAGAAATGCTTTTTTCGGTATTCGGAAGCATAATTCCCAAAACGGAGTTTTATAGACTTTATACATAAAAATTTTTAACCACGCAGTCAATAAACCGCGTGGTTAAACCATTTGTTTGGAGCTGGTGAACGGACTCGAACCACTAACACGGCATTTTCTATCTTTTCATAACTTGCTATAACTTCGCTGTTTATGCGGGTTCGCAAGGTTTTATCTATTCATCACCCAACATTAGTTTATAGCTGTTTTTATAACAATAATGGACAAATAATGGACAGACTACAATGACAACTTAACTACATAAAGTCTCCTGCATTGAAGTGTAACAACTTCTTTGCAGGGGATTTTTTTGGTACCATACCATAAAACTGTTCAAATGTCAAGGTTTTTTGAAAATTTCTTAAAAAATCTTTGTCAATATCCAAATAGTACAAATATTTACATTTCTTTTGGTCATATCACACAATCTCCTTTGTGTTTCATAGTTCTCCTTTCTTTGTTTGCTCCTGCATCGAGGTTTTCCTCGGTGTGGGAGCTTTTTTCTTTTCTAAAACAACGTTTTTCAGGCACAGCACAAATCAAGAGATTTGTCAAGCGGTTTCTGCAAAATATTATATATACGAAATCAACAAATTATCGACATAAATTTTGGAGGTATTTACAATGGCACGATTTATTGTAGAACGTGTACAGGGTTACACAGTAATGAGCAACTATCATCTTCGTGACAACAGGCTCTCGATGAAAGCCAAAGGTCTTATGTCCGTTATGCTTTCGTTGCCGCCGGAGTGGGATTACTCGCTGCGTGGACTGGCTGCGATCAGCCGCGAGAATGTAAATGCTATCGGCTCAATGGTAAAGGAGCTTGAAGAATGTGGGTACATAGAGCGTTATCAGGAGCGTGATGCAAGCGGAAAGCTCGGCGGCG
>JAEEGL013042111.1_pt1 | contig 11505 bp, 15 predicted proteins | sample 9134231 | NCBI WGS metagenome assembly JAEEGL01 (sample SAMN16246548, study PRJNA631951) | gut metagenome | biome: gut microbiome; feature: rumen; material: fiber-attached | host: Bos | place: Iran: Karaj | collected 2018-10
CACAAAAAAAGAAAATCAATCAACTTGAATTACTAGCATCTAAGGGTGTTTTAGATTATGATGCCTTAGCCAAAGAAAAGAACACATTTAATGCCAATGTAGTGGATGCTATAGATTCTATAAAGGAATATAATGCTTCCCTACTTAAGCAAGAGGATGCATATATAGCAAATGCATCTAAGGATGATGTTAAAAAAAGATTGACTACCATGGCTAGCACATTTGATTCATTTATAAATCAGTGCAAAAAAGAAGGCTTAAGCCAAGAAATTATAGATAATGAAGTAAAATATAAAGATCAATTTAAAGAAATGTATACGAGCTTATTAAAAGAGGATTAGCAAATTTCTGCTAATCCTCTTCTTTTTATGCAAATAGCATATGGTGGAATAATAGACACCATAAGGCATCTAACCAACCAACAAATACACCAAAGATAGTTACTACTAGTGCGCAAATTAAACGAATAAATCCGCCATCGTGTGCAAACTTAGACCATCTTACACCAATTTCCATTACCCAGTTACATACTGGAATGAAAAGTAAGATAATCTGAACTAAACGAGGTAAATTGTTAAACCAACGATCCATAATCTTCTCCTTTTCTCATACTATTGTTATTATACTACTTTTTAAATAAAAAAAACAAAAAACCCTCCGAAGAGGATTCTTTTTATTAGTCTACTAAGAATGTTGGCTTGTCATTAATGATTACTAATACAAAGTCAATAACTTCTAGTACAAATCCTAAAGGTCCTAAAACGAATAGAATTGCACCAATTAGGTTAATAACTTTAGATGTATCGTTAATGAACTTGAATAATCTATATAAGAAGCCAAATACCCATCCCCAAATAGGGAAGAATACTAAAATCTTCATACCCTTAGATAAACCATCAATCCAATTAATGAAACCCATAACTCTTTTTTCCTCCTTTATCGAAACCAATGTTATTATATAACACATTGTGATATATTTCAATAATATGTAAATCCATTTTGATTTCGAGGAATAAAATTGTTATTTTTTTATTCTTTTATGTATATTATTCAAGCTTTGAAATTATTTGGTGGTAGAGCCAAATCCACCATTTCTAATACCTAGAGCATCATCATCAAATGTGATTCCATATTCTACAAATATTCCCTGCATAAAGCCAGTATTTTTATCTATATGTAGTGTTTTACCTTCATTAGAATCATTTGTAATCTTTGCAAAAATATGACCTTCATTAGATGAATTATAATAATCAGAATCAATAATACCAACTGTATTATTTAATTGTAATCTATATTTAAAGCCTAAACCAGATCTTGGATATAGCTTTAATACATAGTTATCTAGCATATATACTCTTATACCTGTTGGAATTTTAATTGTTTCACCAGGAGCAAGAGTAATATCAAATGGAGCATAGAAATCATATCCTGCAGAGCCTTTGGTTGCTCTTTTTGGTAATTGGATATTATCATATATTTCTTTTATTTCTTCTTCGCTTTTATTATCAAAGCTTTCTAAATATTGATTTATAGAAACCTTCTCAAATCTTGCAACTCTCTTAAAATCTGTCATAATAAACCTCAAATTTAAAAATAAAGGACGGGTAACCCGTCCTATTTTTACTTACCAAGCTTAGCTAATAATTCAGCCTGCTTCTCTTCGTAGCCTGGCTTACCAAGTAGGGCAAACATATTCTTCTTATATGCTTCTACACCTGGCTGGTTGAATGGATTTACACCTAAAGTATATCCAGATACACCACAAGCATATTCAAAGAAATATACCATATAACCAAATGTATATGCACTAACATTTGGAACTGTAACACGAATGTTAGGTACTCCACCCTCAACATGAGCAAGTAATGTACCTTCCATTGCCATCTTGTTTACATAATCCATAGACTTGCCAGCTAAGAAGTTTAAGCCATCTAGGTTATCCTCTGTAGCACCAATCTTAACCTCAGCAACTGGAGTCTCAATATTTAATACTGTCTCGAAAATAGTTCTTTCGCCATCCTGAATCATCTGGCCTAAGGAATGTAGGTCTGTAGAGAATGAAGCACTAGTGTTCCATAATCCCTTATTATCCTTACCTTCAGACTCACCATATAGCTGCTTCCACCATTCAGCGAAATAGCTTAATCTTGGCTCATAGTTTACAAGCATTTCAAGCTTCTTGCCAGAACGATATAATACATTACGTACTAAAGCATACTGTAATGCTTCATTCTTATCGAATTCAGCATTCTTATATAATTCACGTGCATCAGCTGCACCCTTTAACATTTCAGCAACATCAATACCAGCTACTGCAATAGGAAGTAGACCTACAGCTGTTAATACAGAAAATCTACCACCAATGTTATCAGGTACTACGAATTCAGGATATCCCTCAGCATCAGCTAAAGTCTTTAATGCACCCTTCTTCTTATCTGTAGTTGCATAAATTCTTTCCTTAGCGCCTTCCTTACCATATCTTTCTTCTGCATAAGCCTTGAAAATACGGAATGCAATTGCAGGCTCTGTTGTTGTACCAGACTTAGAAATTACATTGATAGAGAAATCCTTATCCTTTAAGTAATCTAATAATTCATAAGCGTATGTAGAAGAAATCTGATTACCAACGAAGATAACCTCTACACCCTTCTGGTTGAAATATTTCTTTAAGAATTCAATAGCTGCTCTTGCGCCTAAATAAGATCCACCAATACCAATAGCAACAAGTACACTAGAGTTAGACTGAATCTTCTTAGCTGCAGCTAAGATTCTTGCAAATTCTTCCTTATCATAATCTACTGGTAAATCTAACCAGCCTAAGAAATCATTACCTGCACCAGTTTGTTCATTTAAAACCTTCTGAGCAGCTAAAACTTCTTTTTTAACTTCATTATATAGAGCCTCATCATAGAAACCCTTTGTTTTAGAAACATCTAATACTAATTTCTTATCCATTTCGAAATCCTCCTAAATTACCTTATTCATTATATCATTATAAAGAATAAAAATAAAGAAAAAATCTCCTACTTTGAGGAGATAGCCTTTTCTATAATTCATCTACTACGTTCTTTACACCAATAACTTCAGGAACATATTCCATAAGTAGTGCTTCAACACCATCGGTTAAAGTAGAATCTAGTGCTCCACAATCTACACAAGCACCCATCATTTTTACATATACAATGCCATCTTCGAACTTTAGCATTTCAATATCTCCACCCTCACTATTTAAATAAGGGCGAATCTTATCTAATACTTTGTCGATGTCACCTAAAATTTCTTCTGTTGTTCTACCTTTGTTTTCCATAACTACTGTCCTTTATTCTTGTCTGGTCTTGGACCATTAAAATTTTTATTCTTTTTGAAATGATTCTTATTCTTATTGAATCCCTGGCGATTATTGGTATCCCCTTGATTTTCTTCCTTTGCTAGATCCTTTTGAGGCTTTGGCTTATTATCCTTGTTATTGTTATTATTCTTTTTACGATCCTTAAAGTCATTATTCTTTCTTCTATCCTTCATCTTAGATGGATCAAAACCCTCACTTGCAGAGACAAAGGTTTGTGTAACAACAGGCTTTTCCTCTTGTTCTTTACTATCCTTTTTCTTGGATGTGCTAGATGAATCTGTATCATCCTTTAAATCCTGAGGTAATTCACCCTTTGGAATAGCATTTATTTTTCTTGGATCAATAACAATATTTGGCTTTCCCTTTTGGCTTGTTTTTAAAACTAAAGATTCCTTATCAAAATTCTCCTTTTGCATAGGATGAATCGTAATACGATCATCTTCTGTATCGATAGGAGCATTCTCTTTTTCTAGCTTATGATATTCCTCTTCTGTTTTTACTCTACGCAAAACAAAAAAAGGACAACCAAAGGCACAAGAAATCTCTAAATAATCCTCAATAAAGCCAAAGTAATTCTCACTCTTTGGGTCTGTGTTAAATCCCTTTAAACGTAGGATTTCTGAAGATATATCTCCAACTATATACATGTCCTTGTCAAAGTATTCCTCAAGATATTTGGATTGGAATGCTTCTAAATTGAATGCTTCTCTATAATTTCTTTTAAGCTCAAACATTCCTTTTGCACATTTAAATACCATATTTTTTCACCGCCACTATTATACACTATTCAACACATAAATCAAAGATTATTCTTTGGTTAGATACTTATAAAACGCATTTAATCCTAGCATAATATCGTTATAGGTTTCCATAAAGTTTCCTGTATACCAAGGATCTTTAATATCTCTATTTAATCCAGCATAGGATAATAAAGTATGAATCTTATTTTTAGGGTCTGATGGGATAATATATTTTAGTCCCCATCTATTTTCTTCATCCATTAAAATTATGTAATCAAATTTATCATAATCCTCTTTTGTAATTCTTCTTGCACGCTTTTTAGATGAATCTATTCCTAAAGAATTTAATATTCTTTTAGTACCATAATGAACGGGATTCCCAATTTCTTCACTTGATGTTGCACAAGACTCAATATAAAAATTATCCAAAAGATTATTCTTTTTTACCATATCTTTAAATAAATATTCAGCCATAGGACTTCTACATATATTACCATGACATACAAATAAAACCTTAATCATATAAACCTCTATTTTAGATAAAAACTGAGGATTTCCTCAGTTTTAATCTACATCATTTTTTACCATGTTGGCTTTTTGTTTTTCTTTATCCTCATACATTTTTTGATCAATTTCATTCATTAGCTCATCAATAGTATAATTATTTAAATCCGCTTTAGAATAGCCAATAGAAATAGTTAATATATATGGAACACTATGTGTCTTATTATAAATAGAAAACTGCTTATAAATACTATGAACTACTTCTCTAATGATCGAATCAACTTGAGTATTCAATATAATAACAAATTCGTCACCTGCATATCTTATAACTGTACCATAAGAAGAAACTGCTTTTCTTAATAATTGTCCTGTTTTAATTAATGCATTATCTCCTTCTTGGTGACCATAAGCATCATTAATATGCTTAAATCCATTTAAATCTAGCATCATTGCTGTATATTCAGCATTTTTACCAGATTTCATCATTTTCTTCTTTAATCTATCTAGGTAATATCTATTATATAATCCTGTAAGATTATCACAATATATTAAATCATTTTGCATACTCATAAGCATACCAGATACTGCTAAAGCAAAGCCAACACTAATTGTTGAAATACCATAATATACTCCTTGGGCTAGCATTCCTAAAGAAGTAGGTACTAAGAATACCCAAATAGGGAAGAACTTAAGAATTCCACCTCTTCTTCTAATTCTTAGAAATAATAGCACACTTTCTGCTAGAACCAATACATCGATTACAGTAAATAATATAAATCCAAATAAACCATTATCAATTCTTTGATATACTCCATTAGAATCAACTGTATACATAAATGGTGCAAAAATATTAATAAAAAGTAAAGTTAATTCTATTCCTATAATTATGCAATAGGCTATAATTCTTTTTTTATTTATATCTCCATTTAGATGTAATACTAAGAATATACTCCAAGAAATAACAGTTAATAAATTAAGTAAATACATCGCACCATTTCCAAAATGGTTGATAAATATAAAGAATCCATTTACTTCATGAACAATATTAGAATTACCATCAACTAAGAATACAATGGGATCTATAATTGCAGATAATCCAATAAAAATCATCATGGCGATTAATGTTTTACTTTCCTTTGAGTTGTCCTTAAGCTTATAGGAACTACCAATTCCAACGGTAAGCAAAGTAAATAATGCAACTGTATTCGTAACTAATATTGATACATAATTTGGAATTGCTAAAAACATTACAATCACCATCCTTTCTTTTTATCTATCCCATTCGGGATGAAGCTCATGTTGCCTCATTTTATCTGCATACATCTTTTGATCTATTTCATTCATGATTTCATCAATCGTTGAATTTTTAAGGCTCGCTTTTGTATAGCCTATAGAAACATATAATGTATATGGAGCTAAATGCTTTTCATTAAAGGCATTAAATTCCTGTCTTATTTGATTAACCTTAGTAAAAACCTCTTCCTCTGAATTCACATTTAGGATAATTACAAATTCATCTCCGGCATATCTTATAACTGTACCTAAAGAGCCAACTATACCTCTTAAAATATTCGCTGTAGTAACTAATGCTTCGTCTCCTGCTTGATGTCCAAAATTATCATTGATTTGTTTAAATCCATTTAAATCTAGCATCATTGCAGTGAATGTTGCATTTCCGTGTCTTCCTACCACTCTTTCTCTTAATCTATCCAAATAATATCTATTATATAAGCTTGTTAGCTTATCTCTAAATATCATATCGTTTTGGGAAGCCATTAAAATACCACATAGACCTAAGGCTAAACCCACATAAATAGAACAAATACCATAATATAAAACTTGTACTATAATTCCTGTAATTGCAGGAATATAGAATAACCAAATTGGGAAGAATTTTAAAAGACCTCCCTTTCTTTTAATTCGAATAAAATTGATTATTGGATCTATTACAAATAATGAAACAGCAACAAGCACATTAAATATAAAGCCAATATCTTTTCTATGATATACACCAGATGAATCAATTTCAAATATAAATGGAACAAAGCAATTAACTATCAATGCGATTACATAAACTCCAAATACACAAGATAATATAATCAATCTTCTTTTTTTAACAAATCCATTTAGATGTGCTATTAAAAATACACCCCAACAAGCAGACATTAATATATTACCTATATAGGTTATTGTATTTCCAAAGATATTAACAAATCTTGTAAAATCATTTTGTGGAACTATTCCATTATTTCCATCGATAAATGAAACTAATGTTTCAAATATACAGCATAAGGATAGAGAAATAATAAGAATCAAAACGGATCTACCTTCTGCCGTTTTAGATTTTACTCTATACATACTTCCAAATGCACAAATGAATAGAATTAAAAGACCTAATGAATCCGCTATAATAATTTCAACTATATTTATTGAATCTGAAAACATTGGCCTCACCTCAAATCAAATAAATTTTTACTGCTCAACTAAACAAACACATTCGCAAGCTAAGGCCAACCCTTCACCTACAAATCCCATCTTCTCCCATGTTGTTGCCTTAATAGATACTATGTTCTTATCAACATTTAATATCTTAGCAATGGATTCTTGAATACTTTCACGAATTGGTGCAATTCTTACATTCTGTGAATATATTGTTAAATCTAAATTATTTAAATGATATCCTAAATCCAATACCCTTTTGTAGCATTCACGAAGGATAATCTTTGAATCCATATTTAATGTTTTATCTGAATTATCTGGATAGAATGTTCCTAAATCACCTAAGGCTAAGCTTCCAAGTAGTGACTCTGCAACTGCATGTAATACTACATCTGCATCACTATGCCCTAAAAGGCCAAGTGGATAGTTAACTTCTATTCCACCTAAAATTAGTTTTCTTCCTTCAACTAATTTATGTGTATCCCAGGCATGACCAATCCTTATCATAATTTCTTCCTCCAGATTTCTTTAGCAATCTCATAATCCTTAGGGGTTGTAACTTTAAATATCTCCTCATCTGCCTTAACAAGATTAATTTCTATTTCAGGATGATATTTTTCAATTAAGGACATATCATCTGTTGAAGTAAAATTATCCTTTGCTGCAGCCTCATATACCTCTTTTAATAGAGTAAGGGAGGCAGCTTGAGGGGTTGCGGCAGCAATTAAACTTTTACGATCTAGGGTTTTTAGCTTACCATTTTCTACTACTTTAATAGTGTCTTTTACTTCTGTATATGTTAATACAGGAGTCATTTCTTTTCCTTGTTCTATAATCTTATGAATTAAATCTTCACTAACCCACATTCTTGCAGCATCATGAATTAAAACATAATCTCCTGTTGCTTTTTTTAAGCCTAAGTAAACAGACTCTTGTCTTGTAGCACCACCATAAACATATTTAACATTCTTTGCAGGAAGACGCGGAATAATAATATCACTATCTTCCTTTGAAATAACACATATGACCTCATATCCTAAGGATAAAAATGTATTTAGGGGGAATTCAAATAAATACTTATCACCAAAAGGTAATAAAATCTTATTTCTTTCATATCCCATTCTTGTGCCTCTTCCAGCCATAAGAAGAACTACACTTACCATAAGATCACCCCACAAATACAAGATCTAAGCTTAAATCAAAGCTCTCCATTTCAATATCTAATATAGCTTCTTTATAAGAAACTCCAATCTTTAATCCTTTATAGCCTGCTAGGTATTTATCATAATATCCTTTGCCATAGCCTAATCTTTTATTATCCTTTGATATAGCTACGCAAGGAATAATAAAGCATTCAATTAAATCTCTATCAATGATATGCCCTTTAGGCTCTTTCGTATGAAAAGGACCATCATATAATTCATCATTTAATTTATATTCAATAAAGGATAAATTATCCTTTGTTATAGGAAGATAAAAGCTTTTACCCGGATAGTAGGATAAAAGCCTTAATACACTCATTTCATCTCCTATAGGGTAATATATACCAATATGATTATATTTTGCTAATACATCGGATTTTATAATCTCTTCCACTAAATAATACTCTAATAAATGCTTATCCTTATTCTTTCTTAAAGAAAGTGCATAAGCTCTTGCTTCCTTCTTTTGCAAGCTACTTCACATCCTTATAGAATGCATAAGATGATTTAAACTGAGGATTTGATGCATATTTTAATGCATATTTAGCATGCTCTAAAGTATCCTTTCTATTACCTGGGTCACTCGAATAGGAAATACCCATATATACTTCTGTTGCAACCTTTTCACTTGCATAGGTTGCACTAACATGTAAAATCTTCTCCTCATTAATTAAAGAATTCTTTAATGCCTCCATACGGTTATAGCTTGTAATAAAGGCAACGAACTCTAATCCAGATACACGATAAATATAACTATTTGTTACATAATTCTTTTTAATATATGCTACATATTGTGATAGCATCATATTACCAACAGGTCTGCCATATTTTTCATTTATTTCAGGAATAGATGCAACACGGAAGTGTGCAACCATAAATACATTATTTTCTTCACTTAATAATTGCTTATAGCGATTCATTAGCTCTGCTTCATTACCAACAGAATCTAATACTGTATTTGTCTTTTCGTAGCGGAAATCATCAACAACATTCATAATACCGCAGAATTCTACAGTACCATTTTGACTAATTTTTTGGCCAATTTCCTTTACATATACATAATAGCTTCCTGTATTGTAACGATATGTAACCTCATAATCCTCACCACGATTAGAATTTAATACGCTTTGATATAAAGCAATATCATCTGGATGCATATTGGAATAGAATTCTTCTGCATCAAGTGAATTACCATTTAAGGATAGCTTTTCTACTAATACATCATTAAACCAAATGGAATGATTTGTAATATTATTAAAGAAAATACCATCGTTTGTTTTATAAATTAATGTAGTAAAACGACTACGGATTAAATCAAGCTCATTTTGTGCTTCAGATAAATCCTTCTCCATTCCCATTAAGGATTCTTCATCCTTCATTTCACCCATAAGAATTCTACCGTGGTAAGCTCCTCGAGTGAATATTGGATCTTCAATGAAATAATATGAACCCTCTTGGCCATCATCTGCTTGAATATTGATTTCTAAAGGATTTCTTTCTCCTTCTTTAACTCTTTTCTCATAATGATAGAAAAATCTCTTTACGTCGTTTTTTAAGGCTTCTGCAGAATTCATTCCAATGATTCTATACTTCATTTCAATGACATCAAAGAAATTCTTTCTTAATGCATCTGCCTCTTCAATTCCTAAATCATTTAAAAAGCAAGAGGAAATAACCTTTACTCTATCTTTTTTGTCTAAGAATACATAAAATTTTGATTCATCTAAGGATGTTGTCAATGCCTTTTGGAATTTTTCATTTGTAATAGAAAAATCAATTGTGCTGAATAGTAAAGCAAATGCACTAATTTCAATGGCAAGCATTCCAAAGTAGGTTAATATCAAATATGAATTGTTTCCAACAGCTTCATTTTGTTTTTTAATCTCCCCAAAGAATACTAATAATAATACTGCAGTAAAGGTAACAATTAAGGATAGTATTAATCTTACCTTTAAAAATTTTCTTTTTACTAAGCACTGTAATAAGACAATGATAACAACTAGTCCAGAAAAAATAACAGGAATTAATGGACTTTGGTTAATATAGTCTATCATAGTTTAAATAGCTCCTTATAATAAAATAGCATTAAAAGAGCGGCGGTAATAACAATGGAAATACCTAAAACAACTAAGGGTTTTACTGGTTTACTGAAATTCCTCTGCGCTTTTGTACGGAATAGAATTGTAAAAGGGGATGTAATGATTTCAATAATTAAATTTATAACTTTCATAATATACCTCCTTAAACAGTGGTTTTACCTAAGTATGTACTTAAGTATTCAATAAGCTCATTTTTGTTGTTCATGCTTTTCATGAATCCTGAGTTTGCAACATGAACATCACCAGTTTCCTCAGATACAATAATAGTAAGTGAGTCTGTAATTTCAGATACACCAATACCAGCTCTATGACGAGAACCAATTGTTTTATCCAAATCTACCTGAGTTAATGTATAATATGCGGCTGCACAGACAATCTTATTACCACGAATGATTACACCACCATCGTGAAGTGGAGAATCCTTAATGAAGATTTGTTCAAGTAATTCTCTTGAAACATCCGCATTTAAAGAAATCGCACGTTCAGCATATTGCTGTAAAGAATAATGCTGCTCAAAAGTAATTAATGCACCAACCTTTAAAGATGACATATTAAATACTGCTTCTGTTACAGCTTCAATAGTTGCTTGTGTAGATGAAACTACTAAGGCTTTTTGCTGATCCGATGATTTTGGCTGAACTTCCATAATCTTTCTTAACTCTGGAGCTAAGATAATGATGGATGCAAGAATGTAACATCCCATCGCAGTTGTATAAACAGGACCTGCAATAGGAAGATTTAAAAACTTTGCAACACCATAGAATGCAAAAATGATTAAACCTATAATTATTAAGCTTAAAGCCTTTCTAAATTTTAGCGCTAATAGCACTAAAACGGATACTATTATTAAAGTCAACCAACCATCTAGAATCATTCTAGCAACTAGATTTTGGTCGAAAAATGTTTTGATTTTATTGAAAAATTCATCAATCATTTGAAATTACTCCTTTCAAATTATATACTACTGCTTTTATTATTATACACGATAATAAGCAAGAAAAAAATAAGAACTCAAGGATTTTCCTTCGGAAAAAGAAAAAAAACACTGACTTTGTCAGTGCTTATCTATAAGAAAGGTAGGTTTGAAAATAAAAATGGTGCCTCAGGGCGGGATTGAACCGCCGACACCAGGATTTTCAGTCCTGTGCTCTACCAACTGAGCTACCGAGGCA
>JAEEGL013232099.1_pt1 | contig 11505 bp, 12 predicted proteins | sample 9134231 | NCBI WGS metagenome assembly JAEEGL01 (sample SAMN16246548, study PRJNA631951) | gut metagenome | biome: gut microbiome; feature: rumen; material: fiber-attached | host: Bos | place: Iran: Karaj | collected 2018-10
ATCCTGGTCAAGCTGAAGATCGGACCGATGTCCAAGCTGAAGATACTCGATCCCTTGATGATAGACAGCGGTCATTTTATGAAAGCACAATACAGCGAAGAAAAGGCGATAAAATAAGGATTTTCTCATTGAAAATTGTTTTCTTATCTGCTATGATATTTACGTTGTAGTCTCTCCTTAGAGGGGATTACAACCGCTCAGAGAAGGTTTAAGTATCGATTGATCACCTTAATGGCGAGTCTGAATCTAAATAAAGGAGGTGCGCTATGTACGCAATTATTGAAACTGGCGGCAAACAGCTGAAAGTCGAAGAAGGCCAGAGCATCTATGTTGAAAAGCTGGATGTTGAAGAAGGCAAGAAGTATGTCTTTGACAAGGTGGTTGCCCTCGAGAACAATGGCTTGACATTAGGTACTCCGTATGTTGACGGAGCTAAGGTCACCTGCAAAGTCGAAAAACAGGGTAAGGAAAAGAAGATCGTTATCTTCAAGTACAAACAGAAAACCGGTTCGACCAGACGCAAGCAGGGTCATCGTCAGCCATACACCAAGTTGACTGTTGAAAAGATCGGCTAATGATCAAGGCAATCTTTCAGGCCGATGAGGATCTCTACAGATCTCTGGATGTAAGCGGACACGCAGAATACGGAGCGTATGGAAAAGATCTGATCTGTGCTTCGGTGAGTTCAATCATGTTTGGATTCATGAATGCACTGGATGCGCTTGAAGAGAATGTGCAGATCTCTCAGTCAGAAAACAGGATCACGATAGTTGATCAAAGCGGTTCGGAGATTGTTCAGCATTACTTCGAACTGGTAATTACGCAGTTAAAAACGATCGAAGCCTCATATGGAGACTTCATTAGAGTAGAAAGGAAGTAAAACAACATGAAATATGTACTGAATATTCAGTTCTTCGCTTCTAAAAAAGGTGTAGGTTCGACCAAGAACGGACGTGATTCCGAGTCTAAACGTCTGGGTGCGAAACTGGCAGACGGTCAGTTCGCAACAGCCGGTTCCATTATCTACCGCCAGAGAGGCACTAAGATTCATCCGGGTGAGAACGTTAAGAAGGGCGGAGACGATACTCTGTTCTGTCTGATCGACGGTGTTGTTAAATACGAACACTTAGGCAAGAAGAGAACAAAAGTATCCGTTTATCCGGCTGCTTAATTTAACCGATTGAATGCAAAGCCCTTTATGGGCTTTTTTAAACTTTGGAGAAAACCATGCAATTTATAGACAAAGTAAAACTGAAACTGAAGGCAGGAAACGGCGGCAACGGCATCGTCGCTTTTAAGCGTGAAAAATACAATCCGCTTGGCGGTCCTTCGGGAGGCGATGGCGGCAACGGCGGTTCGATCATCTTCAAGGTCGATACCAACAAGTCGACACTGCTCGATCTGCGTTTCTCCAAGATGATCCGCGCGCAGGACGGCGAAAACGGCAAAAGCAACAACATGTACGGCGCTTCCAGGGATGATGTCATCGTCAAAGTTCCCTTGGGAACGATCGTCAAGGATCTTGATCTGGATGAAGTGATCGCCGATCTGAATACCTTGGATTCCGAGGAAGTCATTTGCCAGGGCGGCAAAGGCGGCAGGGGAAACTTCCACTTCAAGTCTTCCCGCAACAATGCGCCGGACCATGCAACTTTAGGTACGCCGGGCGAAGAAAGAAACGTCTTGGTCGAATTGAAGCTTTTAGCTGACGTTGGCCTGGTTGGCTTGCCGTCGGTTGGCAAATCAACCTTGCTTTCCGTTGTCAGCAATGCCAGACCGGAAATCGCCGACTATCCGTTTACGACACTGAAACCGCAGCTTGGCATGGTGAAGGTCGGTGATTCTTCCTTTGTCATGGCTGATTTGCCAGGATTGATCGAAGGAGCTTCGGAAGGAAAGGGCTTAGGCCACGAATTCCTGAAACACATTGAACGCTGCCGTTTGATCATCCATGTCCTGGACATGGGCAGGGAAGATCCTTTAAATGACTACGAAGTCATCAACGAGGAACTCAAGAGGTATCCCGGCAATCTCTCGGAACGTCCGCAGATCGTGGTTGCCAACAAGATGGACTTAGACAATGCGCCGGAAAATCTGGAACGCTTTAAAAAAGCCTATCCCGATGTCGAAATCTTTGAAACGACGACGTTAATCAACGAGGGACTTTCGCCGGTCTTATACAAGGCAAAGGATATGCTGAAGGAATTGCCGCAGTTCCCGCTTTATGATCCGAACAAGGCAGACAAGAAGGTTGTATATAAATATGAAGAACCTGAGCAGTTCAAGATCTTCAATGAAGGCAACGGTGTCTGGCGGGTTGAAGGTGAAAAGATCGAGCGTCTGTTCAGAAATACCAATTTCAAGGATGATGATTCGATCCTGCGTTTCTCCCGCGCTTTATCTAAGATGAAGCTGGATGATGCCTTACGACAGCGGGGCTGCAAAAACGGTGATCAGGTATTTATACAGGATTACAGTTTTGACTTTATGGATGAAGACGAGTAGAAGTACTCGTCTTTTTTTTAACAAGGAATGAAACCGTTTACAAAAAGTACTATAATTAATTTAAGGGGATTTATTAACCCCGGGAGGTAAAAATGAAAAAACTTTTAAGCTTACTGATGATCGCTCTGATGGTCTTCACATTGGCGGCCTGCGGTCAGAAGGAAGAGACTCCGGCTGAAGGCGAAGAAACCGTCGGCGGCGGCAGTCTGGTAATCTACTCGCCAAACTCTGATGCCTTAGTGGCAGCTGCAGAAGTTTTCGGTGAAAAGTACGGCATCGATGTCCAGTTCATCTCTGCCAAGACCGGTGAATGTCTGGAAAGAATTGCTGCCGAAAAAGACAACCCGCAGGGTGATGTCATGTACGGCGGCATGAACTATGCCAACTCTTTCAATGAGGAATATGTTCCTTTGTTTGAACCGTATGTTGCGAAAGGTGATGACAAGCTCCCTGAAGCTTACCAGAACTTCAACGGCATCACTACCCACTATTGCCTGGATGGTTCCGCTGCTTTGCTGGTAAACGTCGAAGAATATCAGAAACTCGGTTTGAATATCGATGAATTCGATTCTTATGAAGATCTGTTACAGCCTGAACTGTTCGGCAAGATCGCTATGGGTGACCCGGCTTCTTCTTCCAGTGCATGGGCTGAACTGACCAACATGCTTTTAGTCAAGGGCGATCAGCCATATGATGAGAAGGCTTGGGAATGGGTCAACACTTTTGCCAAGAACCTGAACGGTGTCATCATTGATGGTTCTTCCGCAATCTACAAGGGCACTTATGAAGGCGAATATGTCGTTGGTGTTTCCTATGAAGATCCATGTGTCGGTCTGCTGGTCGACCAGTCTGCTTTAGGCAAAGAGATCGTTCGTCTGGTTTATCCTTCTGAAGGTGCTGTTTGGCTCCCTGCCGGTGCAGCTATCATCAAGAACGCTCCGAATATGGAAAACGCAAAACTGTTCATGGATTGGCTGATTTCCGATGAAGGTCAGAACGAGATTGCTAAAACGACAGCTCGTCCGGTCAACCCGAACATTGCCAACACTTCTGAACTGATGACTCCGTTCTCCAAGATCAATGTCGTTTATGAAGATATGGAACTCTGTGGTTCACACAAGAAGGAATGGCAGACTCGCTGGACTGAAATGTTCAACGCTGCAAAACAATAATAATTTCTTAAAACAATAATCAAACAAGTGAGGTTGGAAATATGAGTGTTAATATCAAGATTCGTGACGCTGTGAAGAAATACGGCGATAATACAATAATTTCTGACTTATCACTGGATATCAAGGAGGGTGAATTTTTTACCCTCCTTGGTCCATCTGGATGTGGTAAGACGACATTATTACGTATGATTGCTGGTTTTAACTCCATCGAAGGAGGAGATTTTTATTTTGGCGATACCAGGATAAATGATATGGATCCCGCAAAACGTAATATCGGCATGGTTTTCCAGAACTACGCGATTTTCCCGAATATGACAGTTGAAAACAACGTGGCGTTCGGCTTGAAGAACCGCAAACTGCCTAAGGAAGAGATCGCATCCAAGACGGACCAGTTTTTAAAGCTGATGAAAATCGATGAATATCGCGATCGTATGCCGGAAAGACTTTCCGGTGGTCAGCAGCAGCGTGTGGCCTTGGCCAGAGCCTTGGCAATCACTCCGGATGTGCTTTTGATGGATGAACCGTTAAGTAACCTGGATGCCAAGCTCCGTGTCGAGATGCGTACGGTTATCAAGCAGATTCAGAATGAAGTCGGCATTACGACCGTCTATGTCACACACGACCAGGAAGAAGCCATGGCTGTTTCCGATCGTATTGCTGTCATGAACAATGGCGATATTCAGCAGATCGGTACGCCTAAGATCCTGTATCAAAGACCGGCAAACCTCTTTGTCGCAACCTTTATCGGTCACACCAACGTCATTGACGGTGAACTGAAGATTGAAAACGGCGATGCTTACCTGTATCTGCCTGGCAATTACAAAGTCAAGATGGATACGATCCGCAAGGAATGCATGAAGGATCAGAAAGTGAAAGCCAGCATCCGTCCGGAGGAATTGGTCGTTGATATCAACAATAAGGAAGGCATTAAGGCCTGGATCGATGATGCAGTCTTCCTTGGCCTGAATACGCATTACTTCGTTCATTTCGAAGACGGTGAAACAGCCGAGATCGTCCAGGAATCCAAGATTGATTCCATCATAGAGAAGGGCACGGAAATCAGACTCGGCGTCAAGACGGAAAAGATCAACGTCTTTGATGAAAGCGGCAGCGAAAACCTGGTGGAAGGCGTAATCAACGATTACGACGTTTATACAAAAGAGGCTTAAGATGAACAGGAAGTCCAACAAAAACCTCGATATCTGGAAACTGGTCTCTCTGGCCATCCTTTTCCTGTATGTCCTGTTCCTGCTGTATCCGCTGTATAAGCTGCTGCAGAACGCCTTCTTTACCAGTGAAGGGAAATTCACTTTAGAGCAGTTTAAGTCTTTCTTTTCGCAGTCTTATTATGTCGAATCGATTTTCAACAGCCTGAAGGTCTCCGGCCTGGCGACCATCTTGACCTTGATCATCGGCATCCCTCTGGCCTATTTCTATCAGATGTACGAGATCAAAGGAAAGACGGTCCTGCAGGTGCTGATCATCCTGTGTTCGATGTCTGCGCCGTTTATCGGTGCCTATTCCTGGATCATGCTGTTAGGAAGAGGGGGCATCATCACTCAGCTGATCGAAAGTATCACCCATACCAGAATGCCGAGTATCTATGGCTTCAACGGTATCCTGCTGGTTTTGGCCTTGCAGTTATTCCCGTTAGTCTTCCTGTATGTATCGGGTGCTTTGAAGAATATCGATAATTCACTGCTGGAAGCTTCTGAAAACATGGGCTGTTCCGGCTTTAAGCGCTTTTTCAAGATCGTCATCCCATTATGTATGCCGACGATCATTGCCGCTACACTGATGGTCTTCATGAGAGCGTTTGCCGATTTCGGTACGCCTTTATTGATCGGTGAAGGATACCAGACTTTCCCGGTCATCATCTACAAGACGTATTTTGCCGAAACCGGTTCCGATCATAATTTCGGTGCGGCAATTTCCGTCATCGCCATAGTAATCACGGCAGTCATCTTCCTGATTCAACGATATGTAAACAATCAGTTCCGTTTCACGATGAATGCCATGCATTCGATCGAGAGAAAGAAGATCACCGGCATCAAAAATGTGCTGATCAATTTCTACTGCTGGTTTGTCGTAGCGCTTGCCTTTATGCCACAGGTCTACGTCATGTATACTTCCTTCCAGAAGACTTCCGGCAAGATCTTCTTACCGGGCTATTCTCTGGATTCCTATCGCTTTGCCTTCACTCATCTGAAGAATGCGATTCCAAATACTTTCTTAATCGGCGGACTGGCTTTGATCATCGTCATTCTTCTGGCCATCCTGATCGCTTATCTGGTAGTCCGCAGAAGCAATCTCATCAACAAGATCATCGATACGCTGTCCATGGTTCCTTACATCATTCCGGGCTCCGTTGTCGGTATTGCCTTGCTGATGGCCTTCAATAAAAAGCCGCTGGTCCTTGCCGGTACGGTTACGATCATGATCATCGCACTGGTCATTCGTCGTATCCCGTACACGATCCGATCTTCTACGGCAACCCTGCAGCAGATTCCGATGTCGATCGAAGAGGCGGCGATCTCTCTTGGTTCTTCCAAGCTGAAAGCTTTCTTTACGATCACTGTGCCGATGATGGCCAACGGCATCCTGTCCGGTGCCATCATGTCCTGGGTCACGATCATTACGGAACTTTCTACGGCGATCATCTTATACAACCTGAAGACGATCACCCTGACACTGGCAACCTATACCTATGTATCGAGAGGAAACTACGGCATCGCCGCTGCCTATGCGACGATCTTAACGGCCGCAACAGTCATCTCCTTGCTGGTGTATATGAAAGTTACCGGAAACAAAGAGATCTCATTCTAAGCCGACGAAACGTCGGCTTTTTCTTTACTGAAAGAAAGTACCCTTATGATGTATAATTGATGTATGATCGGTTTTGTAAGAGGTATAGTTCATGCATATGGGGCGGATTACGTCCTCATCGATACCGGTGCTGTGGGTTACCGTATTAATTTTTATCATCCCGAAGCACTGAGCAAAGGAAAGGAAATGATCATCTATACTTACCAGAACGTCAGGGAAGACGAACTGAGCCTTTATGGTTTCCTTTCTTTGGAAGAATATGATCTGTTCACAAAACTGATTTCCGTCAAAGGACTGGGTCCCAAGATCGCTTCCAACATCCTGTCCAGGGCGAGTGTGGACGCCATTATTACCGCTGTTGAAAACGGTGATGTGGATTTCATACGCCATATGCCGGGCATAGGAAACAAGACGGCATCGCAGATCATTCTTGATCTCAAGGGCAAGCTGGTGGAAAGCGGCAACGAGATTCCGAATGAGGATCTTGGCGATGTTGAGCAGGCGCTCAAGGCATTAGGCTACAAGAATACCGAGATCCGTCCGGTCCTTAAAAAACTGGCAAAAGAAAAAGGTTCGAGTGATGAATTGGTCAGAAAAGCTCTGGCAATGCTCATGAAGTAAAAAAACATTTATGGAAGAAGAAAACAAGGTATTATCTGCGGACAAGCAGGCAAACGATGATGACGCCAGTCTCAGGCCGCAAACACTGAAAGAATATGTTGGACAGACCGATCTCAAGGAAAACCTTGAGGTCTTTATCGAAGCTGCCAAGATGCGTGACGAAGCCCTGGACCATGTCTTGCTTTATGGCCCTCCGGGTTTAGGCAAGACGACAATGGCCTATATCCTGGCCAATGAGATGGGCACCAATATCAAGACGACGACCGGTCCGAGCATTGAGAAGGCCGGTGATCTGGCAGCCATCCTTTCTTCCTTGCAGGAAGGGGATGTCCTGTTTATCGATGAGATCCATCGTCTGCCGAAGATTGTTGAAGAAGTATTGTATTCGGCGATGGAAGATTTCTACATTGATATCGTCGTGGGACAGGCGGAAGCGGCGAAATCGATCCGTCTGGAACTGCCGCCTTTCACACTGGTCGGCGCAACGACCAGAGCCGGTGCAATTTCTTCACCGCTGCGTGACCGTTTCGGCATCACGTCCAAATTAAACTATTACACCAATGAAGAGCTTGCTTCGATTGTACGCCGGACTTCCAAAGTCTTCGGTGCGCAAATCGATGAGGAAGCTGTCGCTGAGATTGCAATGCGTTCCAGAGGAACACCGCGAATCGCCAACCGTCTGTTCAGAAGAGTACGCGATTTTGCCCAGGTCAGGAATAACGGTGTCATCGATCTTGCGATCGCCAAAGAGGCTTTGGAAAAACTGAAAGTCGATTCCCTTGGTTTGGATGACGTCGATATCCGCTATCTGCGTGGAATCATCGAGCGTTTCAGAGGCGGTCCGGTCGGCGTGGAAGCCATTGCTTCAGCGATCGGTGAAGAGGCGATCACCCTGGAAGACGTCAATGAACCGTATCTTCTTCAGATCGGCTTCATCAACCGTACTGCCAGAGGCCGAATGGTGACGGAAAAAGCATATCGCCATCTGAATATCGATTTTGAACAAAAACTGTTTTAAGGACCCTTTTCAAAGGGTCTTTCATCCTTTTAATACGAATGAATGTCTGTATTCAACATGAGAGGTCACTATGACGAATTACAACGAATGTCTCCTTTGCAATAACGCAGCCTGTACCAGAGCCTGCGGCGTAAAGGATCCCGCAAAGATCCTGCGCAGTCTGCATTTTGAAAACTACAACGTAGTCAGAAATAACCTTGATGAAAGCAACAGCTGTCTTGACTGCGACCAGCGCTGCGTGGATGCCTGCCCGGAAAAGATCGATATTCCATCGGTATTCTCAAGTCTGTACGAACATCCGCTTGAAGAAAAAACGAAGATCGACCGCGATATTTTGAAATGCGACTTCTGCGGCATTCCACTGGAGAATCCTTTCCTTTTGTCTTCCTCCGTCGTTGCCTCTACTTATGATATGTGCGCGAGGGCATTTGATGCCGGCTGGGCCGGTGCAGCGTTCAAGACCATCTGCCTGATGGACATCGTTGAAGCTTCGCCGCGTTTTTCCGCAATCAAAGGCGACAACAACCGCATCATCGGTTTTAAAAATATCGAACAGCTTTCCGATCATTCCTTAAGCGAGAATCTCAAGATCTTTAAACAGCTCAAGAAAGACTATCCGAATAAGCTTCTTCTGGTTTCGATCATGGGAAGAAATGATGAAGAATGGGCCTATCTGGCCAAGCTGATGGAAGAGAACTGTGCCGATGCACTGGAACTTAATTTCTCCTGTCCGAACATGACGGAAGACAATACCGGAAGCGATGTCGGTCAGGTCCCGGAACTGGTGGAACACTACTGCAGAATTGTTAAACAGAGCACAAAACTGCCGTTTATCGCCAAACTGACGCCAAACGTCACGCACATCGAAGAAAGTGCGGAGGCAGCCATTCGCGGCGGTGCTGATGGCGTTGCAGCGATCAATACCATCAAGAGCCTGATCGAAGTCGATATCAATCCATATGATGGATCGTTCTATTCTTCCATCGGCGGTTATTCCGGCAAAGCGGTAAAACCGATCGCCTTGCGTTTCATTGCCGAACTGGCCAAGGATAAAGATCTGAAAGATCATCACATCTCAGCGATGGGTGGCATTGAAAACTGGATCGATGCTATGGAATTCATTGCCTTAGGCGCCGATACGGTTCAGGTTACGACAGCAGTTATGCAGTATGGTTACCGGATTGTCGAAGATTTGATCGATGGGGCAGCTTATTATCTGAAAGCGAACGGTTTTACTTCGATCGAAGATCTGAAGGGCACGGCTGTTCCTAATATCGTTCCGACAGAGGAACTGGATCGTTCTTTTGTCATCTATCCTCGTTTCAACAAGGAAAAGTGCGTGGGCTGCCAGAGGTGCTATGTTTCCTGTATGGACGGAGGTCACCAGGCAATTTCAATAAGAGACGGCAAGCCTGTCCTGGATCCGAAAAAATGTGTCGGCTGTCATCTGTGTGTTCTGGTTTGTCCAAAACAGGCAGTCGTTTCTTCACAGATCAGGGTTCCCAAAAAACAGGGATAAAAGCTAAAAATAAGTGTTGTCAATCAATCGTGAAAAAAGATTGAATTTTAAATATTGTTTATGTTAGAATGATTAAGCGTAAATGGAGGTAAGTACAAATGCCAAGAGAGTTCGTCACTTTCAAATGTACCGAGTGTGGTGAAGAAACTTACTACGGTTCTAGAAATAAGAAGAAACATCCTGAAAAGATGGAAATCAAAAAGTTCTGCCCTAAGTGCAACAAGATGACTACCCATAAGGAGAAGAAATAGGCGTTTGCCTATTTTTTGTTAGCATGGAAATCGAAACCTATGTGATGGGTCCGATTGCGACCAACACTTACCTGCTCAGCGAAGGGAATGACGTCATCGTCATCGATCCGGCATCCAAACCGGAAAAGATGATTGAAAAGATCAACGGCCGCAATTTGCTGGCGGTCTTACTGACACATGGCCATTTCGACCACATCAAAGCCTGTGACGGTCTCTTTGAAAAATACGGCTGTCCCATCTACCTGAACAAGGATGATGAAGAGCTGGCCAGAGACAAGTATTCGGGTGCGGATTTCGGATTGGTATCCTATATCAGCTGTCCGATCGAAGAACTGAAGGAAGGGAAGATGAAGATCGGCCCCTTCGAATTTGAAGTGATCTTCACGCCCGGCCACACGCCCGGTTCGGTGATCTTCGTCTTTGATCATCACATCTTCACCGGCGATACGCTGTTTGCCGGTTCGGTCGGACGCACTGATCTGAAAGGCGGCGATGGAAGAATGCTGAAGGAATCACTGAAGGTCTTCAAGAGCTTCAACGATGAATACTTCATCCTGCCCGGTCATGATGATCCTTCGACCTTATCCTTTGAATTAGCCAATAACTGGTATCTGCGTTAGAATGCAACTCACTTTCTCATAAAGTGAGTTTTTTTATTTAGGTCTTTGCCATCTTTCTTTCGAATCATGTATGAAGGAGAAAAAAGATGGAAGAAAGACTCGTCGCACTATTGAGATTGGCTTTGAAATACAATGCGACCGATATCCACTTCATGATGCGTTATCAGGAAGTATCGATCGAGATGCGGATCGACGGACTTTGCCGCAAGGTAAAGGGCCGTTTTGAAGACTATAAACTTCTGCGCTACCTGCAATATCTGGCAAATCTGGATGTCGGCAACATCATGACACCCCAGACCGGGCAGTTTGAAATGGAGGTGGACGGCGATCTGCTTTCCCTTCGTTTTGCGGTCATCAACAAGGTGAATTACACCAACGGGGTACTTCGCATATTGAATTCCAAGATCCGGGTCAGTGCGGATTCCTTGTCTTCCATCAGCTATCAGAATCAGTATTTTAAGGCGCTTTTGAACCGCAGCTGCGGACTGATCCTGTTTTCCGGACCTACCGGTTCGGGCAAGACGACGACCCTGTATTCGCTTTTAAAATGCGTCAGAAACAAGAAGATCTATTCGATTGAAGACCCGATCGAAGTCTATCATGATAACCTGATCCAGCTTTCAGTCAATGAAGCACGCGGCTTTGATTATGCCGAAGGGATCAAGCAGATCCTGCGCCATGATCCGGATATCATCATGATCGGCGAGATAAGGGATGAGAAAGCTGCCAAGATGGCCGTTGTGGCTGCCAACACTGGCCATCTGGTCCTTTCGACCATCCACACCTCCAGGGCATCCGGCTGCATCTCCAGGATGAGCGAGCTGGGGGTGAATGAAGATCATCTGTATGAGAACCTGCTTTGCGTTTCCAATCAGCGGATGTTGATCAATGCCAAGACCAGAGAAAAGGTCGTACTGTATGAGATTATGGACAGCAAAGAAATTGAGTATTTCAGAAACAACGGCCGCAACTC
>JAEEGL013473560.1_pt1 | contig 11505 bp, 11 predicted proteins | sample 9134231 | NCBI WGS metagenome assembly JAEEGL01 (sample SAMN16246548, study PRJNA631951) | gut metagenome | biome: gut microbiome; feature: rumen; material: fiber-attached | host: Bos | place: Iran: Karaj | collected 2018-10
ATTGTAGTTCTGTTCCAGCTCTTTGAGCTGTTCCTCTGTTATTTCCGCCCCCAAGAGCTGTGCGTGGCTGTCAAGCTTACGAATTTTCTTTTTCAGAAGAATAATCGTGATGAATGACAGAATATAGTCAATCAGAATCAACGCGGTGAGCGACAGTGCGATTATCATACTGACGAGCGGCGGAATGTAACCGATAATCGTATAAACCATTGGAATCAGCAGCTTGACCGAGAACGCGCCGCCTGCACCGAGAAGCAATGCGATCGGAATGGTCGTATAATTTCCGAGCGAAAGCTTCATATCCGAAAAGTCCCACGGCTTGCAGCCGAGGATATTTTCGCCGATGATGCCCAATACGACGGAAAACGCGGACAACAGAAGTCCTGTGCCGATGAAGATGATGAAAATATTATCGGTTATCTTGTCAAACGCCGCATAGCAGATGACCGCGCTGGCACCGTATGTAGGAGAAAAGGGCAGCGTCAGGAAGCCCTTGTTATAAAACTTTTTCTCCTTGATCCAATAGTAAAGACAGCTGAACAGCCATCCGAAAAAGGAAAAAATCAGAAATATCCAGAGAATATTAATACCGCGCATTTTCCTTACTTTTCGCCGTCCTTCCACAGCTCCTTGACAGCGGTCACGTTCGCCGCAAGGCTCTGGATATCGGACGGAATAATGATTTTGGTCGCCTTGCCGTCAGCAGCCTTGATGAATGCCTCCAGCGATTTGAGCTGGATGATTTTGTCGGTAGGCGCGGCTTCGTTGAGCACTTTCAGCGCGTCGGCGTTTGCCTTCTGAACGGTGAGTATCGCTTCCGCCTCACCCTGCGCCTCACGGATTTTCTGTTCCTTGACAGCGTCCGCCTTGAGGATAGCGGATTCCTTAAGACCCTCGGCGACAAGAATCTGGCTGCGCTTCTCACCCTCTGCATCGAGGATGCGGGCACGGCGCTCGCGCTCTGCCTTCATCTGCTTCTCCATCGCGTCCTGAATCTCACGCGGCGGAAGGATATTTTTCAGCTCAACGCGGATAACGCGGATGCCCCAAGCGTCAGTCGCTTCGTCAAGGATAATTCTGATTTTGTCGTTGATGGTATCGCGCGAGGTGAGCGTGTTGTCCAGCTCCAGATCGCCGATGATGTTTCTCAGTGTGGTAGCGGTGAGGTTTTCGATCGCGCTGAGCGGACGCTCTACGCCGTAGGTGTAGAGCTTGGGATCGGTGATCTCAAAATAGACGACCGTGTCGATCTGCATGGTGACGTTATCGCGTGTGATAACGGGCTGCGGCGGAAAATCCACAACCTGCTCTTTGAGCTACACCTTCTTGGATATTCTGTCCACAAAGGGAACCTTGAGATGCAGACCTGTCTCCCATGTGGCGTGATACGCGCCGAGACGCTCGATAACATAGGCGTGTGCCTGCGGTACGATTTTGATGTTGCGCACAATCAGAATCAGAATCACCAAGACGACCAGTGCGACAACGGTAACGGCAATTGCTGTTTGCATAGCTTTACTCCATTTCTTCCACAATCAGTCTGACACCGACGATTTCCAGTACCTCGACCTTTGCGCCGACCTTGACGGGTGTAATTTCCGACTGGGCGCTCCAGGTTTCGCCGAGGACCTTGACCTGTCCGACTGAGAAAGGATCTTTGATTTCTTTTGTGACGATTCCCTGCTGTCCGATCAATCTGTCAGCGTTGGTGCTGACGGTGCTTCTGTGCTTGCGCAGACGCTTGACAAGCGGTCGGGTGATTGCGAGCGACAGAGCGGAAACCACAAGGAATACGACTAGCTGAATAAAAATTGACGGTGTGAATATGGTGGAAATCGCTGCCGCGACTGCGCCCAGCACGAACCATAAAGACACCAGCTGCGTAGTGGAAGCCTCACAGACTGCCATGACAATCGCGAAGCCAATCCAGATAAACGGCATATATCGTTCCATGTTTCAACCTCCTTACCCGTATAGTGTACCATAATGTCGCGCAACAGTCAATTTTTTCTGGCGAATATTATGTAATTTAAATTTGCCGTTTGCATTATTATGTGCTATAATAAAAAAAGTATGAATGAAATAGGGTGAAACTATGACAATGGATACCTTTGATGAGGGCATTGCTCTCGGCGGATTGAGAAGCAAACGCGAAATAAAAGTGCTGATTTGTTATCTTTTCTTCAGCGTAAAAGAGCCAATGAGCGAAAGCGTTGTTTCCGAGGCGATTATGGAATATGAGCTGGCGAACTTCTTTGAGGTCAAGGCGGCGTTCAATGAGTTGAAGAACAGCGAAAATCTCCGTCAGAACGATATCATAGACGGAGAGATCACCTATAGCCTGACTGAAAACGGCAAAATGGTCGCGGAGCAGCTCGAGAGCACTCTCGCCTATTCCGTAAAGGAAAAGGCGCTGAAATGCGCGGTGGAGTTGCTTTCCGAGCGCAAGACACTCCGTGAAAACTCCGTGGAGATCACAAAGAATGAACACGGCTGCTTTGTCACCTGCAAGTCCTCGGGCGGCGATGTGGATTTGCTGTCCTTTACCCTTTTTGCGCCCGATACGGAGCAGGCGGAGCTGATGAAAAAGAGCTTTCTGAGCTATCCTGCAACCGTTTACAAAACGATGCTTGCGTTGATGACGAAAAACCGTGAGAATGTGGATGAGGCGCTCGAGGCATTGTTTGAATTTAACCCCTAAAAGAAAAGGTTCAGCGCCAGAATCAGCGTTACCCCGGGAACGCCGCCGATCGCGGAAATCAAAACCGAAAGCAAACTGACGGGAATCGAAACGCCTGTCAGACCTGTGCTGAGATTGACGGCAAGCAGCGTTCCCAAACCGATCGCGACACTGACAAGCGCCCGTGTGAACGGGTGCTTATTTTTTGCGATAAAATGGATAACGGTAAAGCAAAGCAGCGTACCGGCTGCGATCAAGACGATTTCCCACCAAGGCATATGAACATCTCCCAAACAAAAAAACAGACCGCCGGAATCCGACGGTCTATCATATGTTTGAAATTTGGTTTTTATGCTATCAGCCGAGAAGGTTAAAATAGCTGAGCACGTTGAGCGCAATGACAAAAAGCACAAATACCGCAGCAAACACCTTTGTCCAGCGGGACAGAAAAGCGTCGATGGAGCGCGCCTTGTTCTTTGAGAAGTAAGAGTCAGCCGCACCTGTGACAACACCGAGACCCTGCTGGTTACCTTCCTGAAGAATGATAACTACAATAATTGCGATTGATACAATTGCGAGCAAAATGCCGAGTACAATACCCCAAGCGTTCATGTTTATCGTCCTTTCATATTGCGGAAAACCGCTTATCTGCATGATTCAACTTATATATATTAACATAAAACTTTTCGGTTTTCAAGAGATTTTTTGAATTTTTTTAAATTAGTGTCAGCTGTTCGTCGCCTGTATCCTCGTTGGTCGGCAAAGCGCCCATGGACGGGAATGATTTTGCGCGGAAACGCTGCGGTTTCTGGAAGGTTCCTTCAGCGTATTCCGTCATTTCAAACAGGCGATGACCCTTTTTGAGCTTCATCACCGCGACGCCCTGTGTGGAACGGGTGGTTTTGAGCAGCAGCGCGCCTGTATGGACAAGCAGCATTCTGCCGGAGGTCGATTTGAAGAGCACCTCTTTGTCCTCGCTGAGCCACAGCATTCCCGCGATGGGGTTCCTGTCGGAATAGGCACCCATCAGCTTTTTGCGGTTATTCTTGGTGGCATATGCCTCCAACGGCACCTTTGCCGCCTTGCCGTTCTCAAAACCGAAGAGCATGATGCCCTTGTAGTCCTTGGTGGCAACCATGTAGACCGCGTTCTCCCCTTCGTCCATGCCGAGCTTCGCGGCGACGTAGTCGCCCAGAACGGAGGTTTTGGTGTCGGAGAATTCACTCGCTTTTGTCTTGTAGACCTGTGCCTTGTCCGTGAAGAAGAGCAGGTCGCAGTTGTTCGAGAACTCGATTTCCTGCGTGATCTCGTCGCCCTCCTTGAGCTTGTGGGCGCCGCTCATGCGCAAAGACTGCGGCGTGATTTTCTTAAAGTAGCCCTCCTTCGTGAAGAAGAACGTGCAAGCGTAGTCGGGCACCTCCTCCGCTTCTTCCACATAGGCGGCGGTGTCCTCGTAAATAATCATGCTCTTGCGCGGCTGACCGTATTTTTCGGCAACCGCACGCAGCTCCTTGACAATAATCGTCTTGATGCGGGATTTACTTTTGAGAATATCATCCAGCTCGGCGATTTCCTTTTCCAAGTCCTCGATATCCTTGGTGCGTTTGAGAATGTATTCGCGGTTGAGATGACGCAGCTTGATTTCCGCGACATACTCCGCCTGAATTTTGTCGATGCCGAAGCCGATCATCAGGTTGGGTACGACCTCGATTTCCTCGTCGGTCTCGCGGATAATCTTGATCGCCTTGTCAATGTCGAGGAGAATTTTTTCCAGACCGCGCAGCAAGTGCAGACGCTCTGCCTTTTTGGTGCGGTCAAAGTAGGTGCGGCGCTTGACGCACTCCATGCGGAACGCGATCCACTCATTGAGCAGTTCCCTGACACCCATCACGCGCGGAACGCCCGCAATCAGCACATTAAAATTGCAGGCGTAGCTATCCTCGAGCGTGGTCAGCTTGAAGAGCTTTGCCATCAGCTTGTCGGGATCGGTGCTGCGCTTCAAGTCCATCGTGATTTTGAGACCGTCAAGACCTGTTTCATCGCGGATATCGGAAATCTCCCTGACCTTTCCCTGCTTGACGAGATCGATGATTTTTTCGATAATCACCTCGCAGGTCGTCGACGCGGGAATAGACAAAACATCAATACAGTTGGCGCTTTTGTCATAGACATATTTTGCGCGTAGGCGGATGCTTCCCCTGCCCGTTTCATAGACCTGACGGAACGCCTTTTCGTCATAGAGAATCTGGCAGCCGCCGCTGAAATCGGGTGCGGGCAGCGTTGAAAAAAGGTCGTGCTCGGGGTCACGGATCAGAGATGCTGTCGTCTCGCAGATTTCGCTGAGGTTAAAGGAGCAGATGTTGGATGCCATGCCGACGGCGATACCTGTGTTGGCGTTGACCAGCACAGACGGAAAAACGGTCGGCAGCAGCGACGGCTCCTTCATGGTGTTGTCGTAGTTATCCACAAAGTCGACGGTGTCCTTGTCGATATCGCGGAACAGCTCATTACAAATTGGCGCTAATTTTGCCTCGGTATATCGGGATGCTGCCCATGCCATGTCGCGGCTGTAAAACTTACCGAAGTTGCCCTTGGAATCGACATACGGATGCAAAAGTGCCTCATAGCCGCGCGACAAACGCACCATCGTGTCATAAATCGCCGAATCGCCGTGCGGATTCAGCTTCATCGTCGCACCGACGATGTTTGCAGATTTGGTTCTCGCGCCGTTGAGCAGCCCCATCTTGTACATAGTGAACAGCAGCTTGCGGTGAGAGGGCTTAAAGCCGTCGATCTCGGGAATCGCACGCGAGAGAATGACGCTCATGGCGTAGGGCATGAAGTTCTCGCGGATGGTGGATACAATCGGCTGTTCCACGACCTCGCCCGCGCCGTTAATAACGCCGTGAAGCTTTTCGGACTTCTGCGGCTTGGATGCTTTTTTTCTAGCCAATACGTTCCACCCCCTCAGCTGACGTCGAGATTATCAATATATTCGTAGCCGTGCTCTACAATATAATCCTTGCGCGCCTGCAGGTTGTTGCCGATGAGAATATCAAAAATCTCGGCAGTCTGCGCGGCGTCGTCGGGCATCACCTTGATAAGACGGCGGGTTTTCGGGTTCATGGTGGTCAGGTTCATCATGTCGGGGTCGTTCTCGCCGAGACCCTTGCTGCGCTGAATCGTGAACTTTTCGTCTCCGATTTGCTTGATGAACTGTTCCTTTTCTATTTCGTCGTAGGCGAAATAGACGTCGCTCTTGGACGTGATCTCATAGAGCGGGGATTCGGCGATAAATACCTTTCCCTCTCGTATCAAAGTCGGAACCAGACGGTAAATCATCGTAAGCAGCATCGTGCGGATGTGGAAACCGTCAACGTCGGCATCGGTGCAGATGATGATTTTGTTCCAGCGCAGCGCGTCCAGTTCAAAGGTGTGCAGGTTCTTGTTCGCTTTGGACTTGACCTCAACGCCGCAGCCGAGCACCTTGAGCAAATCCGTGATGATGTCGCTCTTGAAAATGCGGTCATAGTCGACCTTGAGACAGTTGAGAATCTTGCCGCGGATCGGCATGATCGCCTGAAAATCGGGATTGCGCGCCAAAATACAGGCACCCTTCGCAGAGTCGCCCTCTACGATAAATAATTCTCTTTCGGAAATATCCTTGCTGCGGCAATCAGTGAACTTCTCGACGCGGTTGGTCATGTCGAGGTTACCCGAGAGCTTCTTTTTGATGTTGAGACGGGTCTTCTCGGCGTTCTCGCGGCTGCGCTTGTTGACAAGCACCTGCTCCGCAATTTTATCCGCCTCGAGAGGATTTTCGATAAAATAAATCTCCAGACTCTGTCTCAGAAATGCGGTCATCGCGTCCTGGATTCCCTTGTTGGTAACTGCCTTTTTGGTCTGGTTCTCGTAGGAGGACACGCTGGAAAACGAGGAAATCACGCAGACCAGACAATCCTCTACGTCGTCATATTTGATTTTGCTTTCAGTTTTATTGTATTTGTTATTCGCTTTCAGATAGCTGTCGATCTGATAGACAAAGGCGTTGCGCACCGCCTTGTCGGGCGCGCCGCCGTGCTCCAGCCAGCTGGAATTGTGATAGTATTCGGTAGCGTTGACCTTGTTGGAAAAGGCAACGGCGATATTCATTTTGCACTTGTACTCGGGCTTGTCGTCGCGGTCGCGCGTCATGACCTCGGTTTCCCAATGCTGGACGGTCGTCAGTCCCTCTTCCCCGATCAGCTCTGCGACGTGGTCGACCACGCCGTTAATATAGTTGTAGGTCGTGGTGTCAAAGCTCCTGCCGTTCTGATTGCGGAAAACAAACTCCACCCCCGCGTTGACGATTGCCTGACGCTTCATGACGTCGAGAAAATAGTCGGGCTGAATGTTGATATCGGTGAACACCTCGAGGTCGGGTTTCCATTTGATGCGGGTGCCCGTGTCCTTTTTGGCATAGGAAGCACGCTCGAGCTTGCCGACGATTTCTCCCTTTTCAAAGTGGAGCTTGTACTGATATCCGTCGCGGCGGATATCAACGTCCATATATTCGGAGCTGTACTGGGTGGAGCAAAGACCGAGGCCGTTCATGCCAAGAGAAAACTCATAGCTCTCTCCCTCATTGTTGTTGTATTTGCCGCCCGCGTACATCTCGCAGAAAACAAGCTCCCAGTTGTAGCGCTGTTCCTTTTCATTGAAATCGACAGGAATGCCGCGTCCGAAATCCTCCACCTCGATGGAACCGTCGGAATAGCGCGTGACAATAATCTTTTTGCCGTAACCCTCGCGTGCTTCATCGATGGAATTGGAAAGGATTTCAAACACCGAGTGCTGACAGCCATCAATGCCGTCCGAGCCGAAAATAACGGCGGGTCTTTTGCGGACCCTGTCGGCTCCCTTGAGGGTGGTAATACTATCGTTTCCGTATTCAGTCGTCTTTTTTCTTGCCATTCAAATACTTCTCCTATTTTTCTCCGCGCAGCTTCTTGATTTTGTCTCTCAGATAGGCGGCATGTTCAAACTCGAGCAGACGTGCCGCAGCTTTCATCTCCTTGGTTAGACCTTCAATCAACTGTTGCCGCTGTGCCTTGCTAAGCTTTTTGGTGTTCTTAAACTCGCTGTCGTTGTGCGTGGAGATTTCTATGATATCGCTGACCTTCTTGACAATGGTCTGCGGTATAATGCCGTGGTCGAGGTTATACTGGTGCTGGATTTCGCGGCGGCGGTTGGTTTCCTCAATTGCGACGCGCATGGATTCCGTCACGCTGTCGGCATACATGATCACCAAGCCCTCGTTGTTGCGCGCGGCGCGTCCGATGATCTGAATCAGCGAGCGCGTACTGCGCAAAAATCCTTCCTTATCCGCGTCGAGAATCGCGACAAGCGACACCTCGGGGATGTCAAGACCCTCACGCAGCAGGTTGATGCCGACGAGGACATCGAATTCTCCCAGGCGCAGGTCGCGCACGATCTCCATTCGCTCCACCGTGTCGATATCATGGTGCATATAGCGCACACGGATGCCCATTGTTTCAAGATACGTCGTCAGATCTTCCGCCATCTTCTTTGTAAGCGTGGTGACGAGCGTGCGCTGCTTTTTGGCGGCGCGGACGTTGATTTCCGAAACCAGATCATCGAGCTGTCCCTCGGTGGGACGGACGGAGATTTCCGGGTCGAGCAAGCCTGTCGGACGGATGATCTGTTCCGCAACGACCTTGCTCTTTTCGAGTTCCAGATCACCCGGGGTTGCACTGACGAATACCGCCTGATTGATGTGACTGTAGAACTCGTCAAAGTTCAGCGGTCGGTTGTCGTATGCTGAGGGCAGGCGGAAGCCGTAGTCCACCAGACTCTTTTTGCGCGCATGGTCGCCCGCATACATTCCGCGAACCTGCGGCAGCGTGACGTGGGACTCATCCACAAAGAGCAAGAAATCTTCAGGAAAATAATCGAGCAGCGTATAGGGAGAAGAGCCCGCAGGTCTGCCCGAAAGGATGCGTGAATAGTTTTCGATGCCCGTGCAGAAGCCAATTTCCTGCAGCATTTCCATATCGTAGCGTGTGCGCTGTTCAATGCGCTGCGCCTCGAGCAGCTTGCCGTTCTCGCGGAAATACGCGAGACGCTCCTCCAGCTCGCGCTCAATCTCCGCAAGAGCCGTCTGCATCTTGTCGCGCGACACGATATAATGCGATGCGGGATAAATTGCGGCGTGGCGCAGAATCGCTTTCAGCTCGCCCGTCAGCGGGTTGATCTCGGAGATACGGTCGATTTCGTCTCCAAAGAATTCCACTCGGATAATCGAATCATTGGAGGACGCGGGAAAAATCTCCACCACATCTCCCCTGACGCGGAATTTGTTGCGGATAAAGTTGATGTCGTTGCGCTCATATTGCAGCTCAACGAGCTTTTTGACCAGCTCGTCGCGGGACTTTTCCATGCCCGGGCGCAGAGAAATGACCATGTTGCGGTAATCGATCGGGTCGCCTAAGCTGTAGATGCAGGAAACCGACGCAACGATGATCACATCGCGCCGCTCGGACAGCGCAAGCGTTGCGCTGTGGCGCAGCTTGTCGATTTCGTCATTGATGGAGCTGTCCTTTTCGATATAGGTGTCCGTCTGCGCAACGTACGCCTCAGGCTGATAATAGTCGTAATAGGAGACAAAATATTCCACCGCATTGTCGGGAAAGAATTCCTTGAACTCGCTGCACAGCTGCGCCGCAAGCGTCTTGTTATGCGCGAGCACAAGCGTCGGACGCTGCAAGCGCTCAATCACGTTCGCCATGGTGAACGTCTTGCCTGAGCCCGTCACGCCGAGCAGGGTCTGTTCTTTATTGCCTGTCTCAATGCTTTGAACAAGCGTTTCGATTGTCTGAGGCTGGTCGCCTGTGGGCTTATATTTGGAGTGAATCTTGAAATCCATAAGCGTGTTCCTACATCAGATGGCTTTCGCGGAGCGAAATATAGTCGTTATCCGCGACGATATAGTGGTCGAGCAGGCTGACGCCGACACCGCGCAGGGTATCGGCAATCAGCTTGGTTGTGTTTAAGTCGGTTCTGGACGGCAGCGCGTTGCCGCTGGGATGATTGTGCGCAATCACGGCGATACGGGCGTTGTGGCGGATGGCCAGCTCCACGATTCTGCGGACAGGAAAATCCGAGGAATTGACGGAGCCTTGGGAGACAACGTCGAAATAGACCATTTTCCCTTTCGCGTCGCCGAGAATCAGCACAACAACCTCCGCGGTTCTGCCGATGAATTTCATCTTGACGATCTCACCAAGCGTATTCAAATCGATAACACTATCTTTGGCAAGCCGCGACTCATTATACAACCGCGAAAGCTCAGGCAGCAGCTTGAGTAAAGCGGCGGCATTCTCAGAAATACCGAAGTCGCGCTGCAGCTCATCAATCGGCGCATCACATACGCCGCTGATGGAACGGTATCGCTCCAGCAACCGATGTGCCAGCGGATTGGTATCTTTGCGGGGAATGGCGTAGAACAGAAACAGTTCCAGCGCCTGATGCTCCTCAAAGCCGTCCAGTCCGTTTTCTATGAATCTTTTTCTTAACCGCTCTCTGTGCCCCTTGTGATCGGAGCTGTTGGATGACGCCATCGTCCTTCTCCCGCGTTACGCCTTTACCCCATACTGCTCATAGTAGGCGTCGATTGCCGCTTTGAGCTTGTCGTCAATGATAACTTTTCCTTTGTATTCGCGGTTATAGAGGTGCTCCACAACCTCAGCCATCGTGACAATGGCAGTGGTCTTTAAACCGTATTTCTCTTCAATCTCGGCAAGCGCACTCTTCTCTCCCTGTCCGCGCTCCATACGGTCAACAGATACAACCAGACCGATGGGGTTCACGTCGCCCTGCGCCTTGATGATGGGAAGCGTCTCCTCAATGGAGGTTCCTGCGGTTGTGACGTCCTCGATGATAACGACCTTATCTCCATCCTGAATGGGGCTGCCGAGCAGGATTCCCTTATCGCCGTGATCCTTGACCTCCTTGCGGTTGGAGCAATAGCGAATATCCTTATCATACTTCTCACTGATGGCGATAGACGCGGCTACGGTGAGCGGAATACCCTTATAGGCGGGTCCGAAGAGCACGTCGAAATCCAGACCAAAGCGGTTATTGATTGCTTCGGCGTAGTACGCGCCCAGCTTTCTCAGCTGTGAGCCTGTTCTGTAGAAACCCGTATTGACAAAGAAGGGCGTCTTTCTGCCGCTCTTGGTTACAAAGTCACCGAACTTCAATACCTGGCAATCTACCATAAATTCAATAAATTCCTTTTTATAAGCTTCCATCGTAATTCCTCCATCAAATATTTGTTTGCATACTTTGACATATTATTTTAGCATACAAATTTCATTTTGTCCATACAAGTTACATTTTTGATAATTTTTTTACTCGCGGAGCAACTTCCTAATTTAATCCATTGACAATCTCGAACGCTTATACTTTAGTAAAACAGTAATATCGAAATCAGATGGCAGTATGAAACGGTTTCTTACGGTCAAAGCGCGCTTTCATGCCGACGGCAGCATGCTTCCGCTCATAATTATCCGGGACAACGGTGCAGAGTACCCTAACAGCAATGTGATTGGCGTCAAGTTTTATCCGACTGTAATGGCGGTTAAGGGAGGCGTCAAATTCACCTGCGTGATTCTTGGCAAAATCAGGGAGCTGTACTTCGAGGAACAGCGCTGGTATATTATCAAAAAAGCGCCCGATTGCTCGGGAGAAAGAGTTTATTCTTTCGGTTTTCCAAATGCAAGAAGCGGCTTGGTGTGAAATAAGAAGAATTTGAGTGAGCAGAA
>JAEEGL015196642.1_pt1 | contig 11505 bp, 24 predicted proteins | sample 9134231 | NCBI WGS metagenome assembly JAEEGL01 (sample SAMN16246548, study PRJNA631951) | gut metagenome | biome: gut microbiome; feature: rumen; material: fiber-attached | host: Bos | place: Iran: Karaj | collected 2018-10
AGTATCTGCTACGTACCATTTACCTGAAGCAGATTGCCATTCATTCACTTTTAGTATCTGTTTTTCGTTTCCACTCATTATACATTCGCTCCGCCTGTATATCAGCATTATGTGCTGCGTTACAACAGGCATAACATATGAAACCTATAAATACAAAACCACCTAATATATAAATCATATCAGTCCAAGACTTGCCATCATCTTTTCTACATTAGCTTTCTCTTCTGCGGTAGGCTCAGTTGAAACCGGGGTCTTAGGTGCGACCGCCGCAGTGTTTATGGCACCGCCGCCATCTTCCCAATTCATATTACCTGCATCACCAAGTATATCCTTAGCCGCAGTAAGTGCAACCTTAATTTCTATTGTTTCACCATTCTCTTCCCATGGAATACGAAGAGTTTTAGCATCTGCCATAAAGCTATTAGGAAATACTTCAAGCAGTTTCTTAAAAATTGCTTCTTTAGCTATTGAACCTTTTGCCATATTTTTCTCCTTTTTCTTTTATCATATATATTATATTATATTTTTTAATAAAAATCAAAAATTCGGTTTTACTTTTGGTTTTGTAAGAGCAGATTCATCTATAATTATTTGTTCTGCTTTTGCACCCCTAATTTCAACAGGTAATTCAATTTGAGCTTTTGCAAGTGTATCACTTAAATCTTTAATTGCTTCACACATTGTACAATTACCACCATACATACACTTTCTATTGCATTCCACCCTACGACGGCCCCAATAAGAAACCATATATCTACTATCATAAGTCATTTTTTGAGTCGGAATAATCTCATTAAGAGGACCATTCCATCTACCTGCTTGATATGCATTTACTAAAACATTAATAACAAAAGGATCTCCATAAAATTCTATTGTGTCTATATATTGTCCATATAATTGCACATCTTCTGGACGAATAAAATATTGCCAATAAGGTTTGTAAATTTCTATATCCTCATATCCATATGCATAAACAGAGCGTACTTTTATATCTAAAGAATCGGCAATACTTTTAACATGAGGAAGATCAAAGCCTAATTGTGCGCTGATAAAAAATTCAGAAGCACCAAGAATTTTATATGAGAATATATCATCATATGTCATAGCGGCGTTGGTGAAGTACCATATGACCCCTAATTTCGGGAAAGCCTCTAGCGCTGCCACATTTTTCTTATCAAATCTAATAGCAAAATTAGACCCCTCCCGCAAATTCGCTACCGCCGCAACAAGCTCTTTCGTAGGCGGAATTATAGATAAATCTAAAGTAATTCTTTGATCTGGATACATATCTATAAAAGATTGTAATCGCATTTCAGACTTATTAGGGGTATAATCAATTATAATTTCTTGAACAGAATTTAACTGTTTTGAATCTCTATTAAATGGAATACAATAATTCATTTAAAATCTCCTTATACGCTAATAAACAGGGACAATGCCCTGTTTATTAGTTTTATTTAGTTGTGATTAAGACTACTCGTCTTCGTCCTCATCAGCAGGAATAGCATCAGCCAGAGCGTAAGCCATGACTCTCTTCTTGTCTACCTTAACCTGCATCTTGCCGGCAACGCCTTCCTTGACCAGCTTAGTCAGTCTTGCAACGACCTTAGCTCTGGAAACGTCCTCGCCAACGTCCATCACCTTTTCAGTGATGTCAGCCGCAGTCTGAAGGTCATCAGTCAGCACAGCCGCGATAGCGTCCTTAAGAGCGTCGCCCTTAGCCGCCTTCTCAGCCTTGCGCTCCTTAGCCTTTTCAGCCTTTCTGTTGAGCTGCTCAATCTGCACCTCGCAGAACTCCTCGATGTCAACTCTTCCGTTCTCTCTAGCAAGAGTGATGATTTCAGCGAACATGTCTTTCTTTGTAACTTTCTTTTCCATAGTGTTTGCACCCTTTCTTTAAAAAATGATATTTAAGATTTCCTTTACCTTACATATATATTATATAAAAAATTTTTAATTTTTTCAAGACTAGCTATCTTTATATTGGCTTTTTAGCGATGATATTGATAGCCTTTATGAGATTGTACTTATCAATTTCTTCTTTATGGTCTTCGAAATCTAAGCAGCTACATTCATCAAAAGAAGTATAAGTTACTTCTACACGAATTATATCTTCTTTACCATAATAAGAACTAATATTATGCATGGCTTCCTCAAAAGAAGAAGCACAAGTAAGACCTAAACTTACTTCATCTTTATTTGAAAAATCATTCCACCAATAGACTCTATATTCATAGAACCTCAAATATAACACCTCCTAACTATTATATCCGCTAAAATCATAGATTTTAGGAACAAAAGTACCTGCCGCATATCCATAATTACCATTATGAAGGTCTGATATGGAATACTCCAAAATGAAATCATTTAATTTCATTAAGGCAGTTTCGCCATAAAGAAACAGTCCTGTCGCAAGAAAGTCTGTGTTCAATGGCCATAAAGAACTTGATTTAGACTGAATATTGTTTGCCTTATCACAAAGTTCTTTTGTTACGGGCGACTTCATATTCATATCCATACTTCTATGGATATTTTCACATTTTTCTTGTACATAAATTGGAAAATTATGCCAATTACACAGATATTGGGTTAGAGCAAAAAATTCCGCAACACCCTCTTTGATAGCTAATTCGCTTAATTCTGCTTCGACAGCACAATAATTCCAAGAATCTTCGTCAGATATAGGAAGATATGCTCCCTCAAAAGGAAATTCATCTTCTCCGTCTTCATGGAAGTCAGGGTCACAGTCTTCCCAAAAATCATGAGTAAAAGGAATTTTAATGACATAATCATATCCTTCAGGCGGTATGATTACACATTTAGTGCAGCCGCTTGAGGCGTCCCAACCATCTGGCAAAAAATTCTGAATCATGCTAATATCAGCATAGCTGAATGGCTGACCCGATTCAAGAAATGCACCCAGATGCGTATTATTTAAAACCTCGATTATTTCATCAATGTTATAATGCATATACAAAACACCTCTTTTCATTTTCTATAAAAATTATATCATATTTTTATAAAAAAGTCAATAGGTAGGGTTCTGCGCCCTACCTATAAGCTATTTTGTTATACTAACACTATTAATATTTGTTGGCTATTGCCTGGAAGCGTGCTCTATCTAAGCCGGTAAGATCGGCTTCAGTCAAATTATGATTTCTTATAGCAGCACGGAACTCGTCTGTTACATCAACATAACCTCTACGCAGCGCTCCTTCAAACTCCTTCATGGCGGCGTTAACTCTGGCTTCCCGCGTGTTCACGAGGTTATCGTATCCACCGGCCTCTGCCATAAAAGGAAAATATCCTGATTTTACCATATCATTAAAATTCATTTGACTCTCCTTCCTTTTCATTGTATACTGGACAATACTCTGTCCACTTCAGATAGCTCATAGTGAAGATTCTTTCTTCATCAGGCTTGTTTTCAAGATGTCTAAAACACTCTGTATGTGTGCAATTGTCGCTATTGCCGCACCAGCAAATATCATCGTTAAAATACATAATTATCACTATCCTTTCTACCACTTGATAACTTCAACAATTTCTCCGTCATGGTTAAGTACCCATTCTTCGCAATCTTTATAATCGTTGCCGAAATAATATGTACCCCAACCATTTTCACCTCTGACAGTCCATTCACCATCAAGGCGTTCAATTCTATACAAATCTTTATCCATAAGCAAAATACACCTTTCTTTCTTTATATTATAATTATATCAAAAAATTTTTAAAAAATAAATGGCGGGATAGCCGCCATTTAGCTTGTGTATTTTATAATATCCAACCAACAATTCTTGTTTCACTCTTGGGTTGCCATGAAAGTCCGAAATCATCTATAAATTCCATATAATTAAGAAGACGAGTAGCTACTCCAGACATAGGATTTGGCATAGTTTGTTCTGGAACATCTTCCCATTTCATGTCACCATCTGAGGTCCAGACATCTTCCATAGTTTCATAATCTTTGACTATTGGGTGTTCATTAATATAAAGAAGTAAATCAGCAAGGGTAAAATAAAATGCATCTGGTTTTGATAGATGCTCTTTACCTTCTGCATCGTCCCAAGAATACCAATGATTTTGATACGAATTAATCACCTCTTTAGAAGCATTAGGAGGAAATTTATGACGAACTCCTGTAAATTCTGGAAAATCTCTATCCTTATGAGTTATAATATTAAATACATCATGTGTAGCATTCCAAGGCCAAAAAGTCACTTCTACTATTTTATCTTTATTTTTAATATATAATGTTTGTTTTTCCCATGAGTCTGTTTCTATATTATATTTTTCTACATAAAAATATGGAGTTCTTGACATAACAGTAATCCTTTCTTAAAGTTCATCATCATCATTATTATCTGAAAAACAGTCATATATAACGATTCCTGTAAATATACCCCACATACCAGCCCATACAGAATAAAATGATGGAACAGGGGTAAATATACCCATTATTGCACAAAATCCTGTCATACATATACATAAGAAAGCCGATGCCCAGTTTTGATATTTCATATTTATTAACTCCTTTTTATTCTTAATTTATTATATAATATTTTTTATAAGTTTTCAAGGGGTGACACAATTTGACAACATTGAAGATTTTTGGTATAATTAAGTATGATGAAAAATAATGTGTAAAAGGAGGGGCGGCAATAGGTTAGGCGCTGCGCTATAGCAAGCTTGCCGCATATTTCATGGATTTAACTAATTTAATTACGGAAGATGATATTGTTGAGGCTATGTGGCTTCAATTAGCTGAATATGGTGTAATTATTGATAATATAGATGATGATGGACATATATGGTTTACTGTACCTCGCCATAGTGATTTTAAAATCAAAGCTAAACAATTTGTACCGGGAGTAGGCGTATCATCTGGCGATATTGATATAGAAATGGCTGGAGATTTTTTAAGAGAGTTCGCAAGTAGCTTTTTTAAAGAGAATGGTCTTGAGCCGCATGGTGGGATTAGAGATAGTGATTGGTATCAAATGACGGGACAGGTTAGGAGACACCAAGAAGAAAACGAAATTAAGAAAGACGGACCGAAATTATTGGGGGTATAATAATTTGTGATTACGTTTTTGCTGACGTTCTGCGTATGGGCAATAATATGTGGCAACGTATATGCGATGTGTCCAAGATTAACAAAAGATGAGTTTTTTGTATTCATTTTTATTACTGCACTATTGATTTTTAGTGCGGCGGCTTTAGCTTGGGCTGTGCCATAGTGCAGCTGTTTTGTGGGGGAATCATAGCAAGAACGCCGCAGTTTTTAAAGAATTGTAGGTGAAATTAGAAAGTTGGTTTTGCGAGGAAAATCGTGAAATCGTGTAACAAAGTGTGAAAATTTTCACAATTAGGAACGAAAGATGCGAAATAAAGTTAGAACGGTTATTAAGATGGACTATGCTTTAAAGATGGAAGCTTTAGGGCATAAGAAATTAGGTACTATGCCTAATAATAAAGATCCTGAGAAATTAGTTTGGTTATTTCTTGAGGATGAGACTTTTGACGCTGATCTTCGCTCTTGTATAGAGGAGGGGAGAAATGGCAAAAAAAGTTTATGATAATATGTTAGTGCCTTACTCTTGGTATTCAGATTTTGTTTCTGAACCGGGTAGGGATGAACCAAATATTGAATTAGGGAAAAATAGGCTTTGGTTTTTATATTTGAGTTTACGAAGTGAAGAACAGGTGTTGTCGGGGGATCCGGCAATTGATTATGCTGTTCAAGGTTTATTGAATCAGATTGAAAGAATGAGAGCCGATGTAAATGATAGAGATGTTGAGATTGCGCGGATGCGGCAGGCTGGATTAACTTCTGATCAAATTGGTATTGAATTGGGGGTATCTGGCGGTGCGGTTAGAAAAACTGTTGGATGGCGCGATTATTTTAAGATATTGAATAATAGTTTGTGAAAAAAATGTGAAATTTGTGAAAATTTGTAACCAAATTCACATTTTTTCACGGAAGTTCACAGAGGTTACACTGTGATATGAGAGTTAAGCAATTTTTAATGGGGGCGGGTGTGAAAATTTTGTGAATTTTTGTGAATTTTAATAGGGCAAGTTTATAAATTTGTGAAAATTTCGTGAAAATTGTGAAAATGCGTGAAAAATTTGTAACCGCGGCCCATAATATAATATAACGCGTTTCACGCACGAGCTGCGCTCTACCGTAAAACTTGGGGCGCTACACGCCAGTTCGCTTCGCGTCCTGGTGTATAGCTTAGCTCGGGCTTCGCCCTCACTTTAATGATTTTATTCGGGGTAGGTACTGCCGCCGGGTTAAATGGGGTCAATTTTGGGAGATCCTAATTTTTGCGCCGCAGGCAGGGAAACCTTTTTGCATATTTTTATTGAAAAAAAAGGAGCGCCGCAGACATATGATAGTAATGATAAGTAATATAGATCAAGATATAGAAATGGAAGAAGCAAGATGTTATTTTCAAGATAAATTAGATTGTGAATTAAATATTGCTGATAATTTATTACTTGGTACTATTGATGATATTGTTGTAAAAGATTATACGAAGGAAAATATCATTGAAGAGAGTAAAAAATGGTTAAAAGAGATATTTGAAAAGCAAGATTATGATTGGAATGATTAAATTAGAAGATGGATATGCTATACAGGTAGATAAATGGGAATGGGGATGTAGGTGTTATGGTAATGATGCCTATGATGGTTGTTCTATTGTTTTGAATGTGGATTGTGTAGTAGATAAGGATCTGTTGGATAGGTTTAATAAAGAATTAAACGAGATAAGAAGAAAATTAAATGAAATAAAAAAGGATTAAGAGTAATATATAAAAGAAACTAATAAAAATTAGATAAGGTTGAGGAATGATGGTCCACCTGGACCAGTCCAACCTATGCTTTTAATTGAACATAATTGTAAATAAAAACGTGCACTTTTTAGGTGCACGCTATCATTACTCAAGTGAATTATCAGAGACATCAACTAGAAGATCAAGAAGGTCTAGTATACTCCATTCTTTTTCTTCATCTTTTGTGTTCTTTTTATTATAATCCAGTCCTTCCTCATAGATATCGAACATCGCGTTCCAGAAATCTTTTGGCATTGGCTTAGTGTAACCGAGAGCTGCGTTATAATCATTAAATGCACAAGCAACTTTGTCTCTTGCCTTCGTAATAGTTTTCATCTTTGCTGCTTTTGAGAGTTCTTTCTCTTCTTTTGCAGCAACCTTAGCTATATCTTCTGCAGAATAGCCAGCATTAAGTAGATTAATTATTGTGTTAGTACCTTTCAGATCCATAGTCATTCTCCTTTATTTTATATATTTATTATAACAAAAATTTCTTATAAAATCAAGTATGCGGAAATTGAGGCGGCAGCTTGCTCTTTTAATACCCGTGAATTAATCGTAGTAAGCTATATAAAACTAAAAGTAATTCGTATGAACTCTTGATCATTTTAATAAAAAATCGCGGCAAATATGATAAAAAGTGATATTTTTTTTTAAAAAAATATATATTTTCCCATTATAATTATATAAAAAATTAAAAAAATTGTCAAATAAAAGCGGAAAATACTTGATTTTTTATTAAAAATATGTTATAATTTAAAAAAAACATATAAAAAAGTAGCAAAATACTTGAAATTTTAAAAATTTTATGATATAATATAATGGGAAAGTATTTTTTATAAAAAAAAAAAAAACACCACCGGCTGCGTCAAAACGGCCTATGTCCGGCTCTCGGCTGAGACCTTATGCGCCTATAGAGAGATGGGATTGGCCAAGGGCAACCACCACTCGAACATTTGTTCGATTTGATAAAAATTTAACGAACATTTGTTCGATTGTGAAAAAACACAAAAAACATTTGTTTGTTAATAAATTATTAACAATCTTGTAAAAAAACACAAAAAATCATTAAAAAATCAGCAGAAAATTGTTATTTTTTTGTGAAAAATTACAAAAACATTTGTTTGTTTGTGAAATAATTAACGATTTTGTGAAAAATAACAAAAAAAATTTTGTTAATTAATTAATTAACAATTTTGGGATTTTAAAAAAAACAAAAAAATTTTAAAAAATCACTTGACAAAATGGCTGAGCTTGTGTTAAGATTGAATTGACGCCCTCCGACTGGCGTCTCCGGGCCGACGAGGTTTCAGGATAATGGAAATTCAACAGCGCCGCCGCAATACCAAAGTAAAAAAGCATGAGAGTTAATCAGTTGTGAAAAAACGCAGTGTGGCGCTCGGCCACGCTGCGCCAAGAAAAAACACCTACATCAGTAGGTGTCCAAGCCCATCATTTCAGTCTCTTCTTCACTGACCTGTCCGAGGCAACGAGGATTTTCATTTGGGAAGAGTTCGCCAACATAATCGTTGTGCTCTTTGCGTCCTGCGTCTTGCAGTTCTGTGAAAAATTCCTCTCCGCAGAGTTCGCTTTCTTCATCATCAATTGTCCACCAATAAGTTGTCCACATTTTTCTTACCTCTCTTTCTTTTGATAATGTAATTATACTATCAATGTTGAATTTTGTCAAGAGCTTCGTTAGCATTTATTTGACTGTGATAATACCATGACCAAAAAGCATTATATTCAGTAAGCGTCCAATTTTTGCCATACTGTGTAGAAATGTGATAAAATTTATTCATACGATTAAAAGCAGAATAAAGATTATTAAGTTCTCTCTGTTTATCACTTTGGCAAGATTTAAATAAATGTTTATTCATTTTATTACCTCTCTTTCTCTTTTGTAACTAAAGTATACCATTAAAAAAAGGCTTTGTCAAGCCTTTTTTAAAATTTTTTTTATTCATTTACAATGCGGTTTTCCAAAGTTTCATAGCCTTTATCTATCATAGTATCTCTCATAAATAAGAAGCCTGCGATACAAATAAGGTTATAGATTGGAATTAATGCTTTTACAACAGTGCTAATGCAACCGATGATTTTAATTCCGAGTGAAACAGTATCGAGTTTTGCGTTTGGATAATCTCTACGAAATTCAACTTTGACCGCAGTTATAATTTCAGTAGCAAGGATAAGCATAACAAGTGCAACAACACAATCAATTATTAGTAAAGTTTTCATTTGAGTACCTCTCTTTCTTCTTTGTAATTATATTATAGACTATTTATGAGAGTTTGTCAAGTCTTTTTTAAAAATTTCTTCACAAATTTTATTTAATTTTTCGTTACCATCTCTTTCTTTCATTCTTGAAAGCAGACCACTATTTTCTTTTAAAAGTTTTTCTAATTCTTTCATTTCTTTGTTTTTTTTCTGTTTATTCTATTGGCAATTTTTTTATCTATTGCTTTGAAAGTTTCTGTGTCTGATAATGTTATTGCTGTGATACAAAGCAGAAATAGTATCATTATAATGGCGAGCACGATTATTAGTATCATTTGTTTATCTCCTTTCTTCTCTCTTGACAATGTAATGATACCATAACAAAAAGGGGCGTGTCAACCCCTTTTTAAAAATTTTTTTATTTATTCCACGCGTCACATTCTTCGCGGCAGCCTTCAAGTGTACAACCATTAGGCACAAAATACGGACAAGTCCAATCACCGCGCGGGCAATCGTCTACAATTCTTTCACCAAGTGGCACGCCTTCGCCCGTGTCCTCGATGAGATTAATACTTGTGTTGACATTAGACATTCCGTCCAAGATTGCGCAGAGTGTTTCATATTCTTTATTTGGTTTACTTGCAAAGTATACTGTGATGTTAGCTTCGTACAGATTCATTGTGATACCTCCTTAATTCTCTTGTATTTTATCATAGTTTTGCTCTCTTGTCAACGATTTTTCTAACAAGATTTACAAGTTATTGAAAAAGGGTTGATCGGATTTTTCTGTTTAATTACAATTTGCCCACGGGGTTTAAAATCCGTGGGCGAGAGTTTACTTTTTAGGTTTTCTGTGTTCTACAAGATTGATTGTAAAAGTTCTGTCACCGACCGAGAAGTCAATGTACTTTTCTACATTTGTCATTGTAGCATTTTCAACCTCGGGCATTGAAGCGATTGAGTGAAGCAGAGTGTAGATGATTGCCCTTTTCAATTCGTTAGGCTCTCTCTTTCTTTCTACTTTCTTGCGTTCTTTGATAGACTCCGCACCGTGATTAACTTTTACCTTCTTGGCTTTTTCATCAAGTGCGTTCTGTTCTTCGTTGGCAATAGCACCAACATCAGACAGATACATTTCTACCGCTTCATCAATTGAGATGTCGAGGATTTCACACTGTTTATCAATCCATTCGTTTGGAATATTCACACCCTTAACCAACATAATTTTTGTCCTCCTTTTCATTTTCTAATAAAATTATATCATATTTTTATTAAAAAGTCAAGTATTTTTTTTGAAACAAGATTTTTGGGATTACTCTTTTTCTATTGTTAGTATAGCATACGAAATGAAAAATTGCAAGAGGGAAATACAAAACAAAAAAACGCTTCGAGGCGCCCAGACTCGAAGCGTTCAGAATTTTTGTATAAAAAAAATACAAGAGCGATTGTATTTTATTAAATACAATCGCTCAAAGGAGGAAAGAAAAGAACAATAATCATTTATTTGGTGGGAGTGGTGGGACTTGAACCCACAACCTTTAGATTAAGAGTCTACTACTCTACCAATTGAGTTACACACCCAAGAGTGTGGGGAGATTTAAGGCTCTCCCCGAGCCTTGAGGACTACGCGAGACCGAAGTACGCGACTTTCTTCTCGTAAGTCTTTACGACTCTTTCAGCCTTAATCAGCTGAGTGAGAAGTGCGGAGACTTTCTGCGAAGAGAAGTCCACACCGAGAGCGGAGATTATTTCCGGAATTGTCAGCGGAGACTCCGACTCACCGAGAACCTCTACGATTCTCTCCTTGACTCCCTCGTTAGCAATCTGCTTTGGAGTCGGCTTGTTGGACTTGGAACGCTTTCTTGAAAGCAGTTCAATTTCGTGATTGCAGAACTCAACTACCTCTGCGTTGTCTGCCATAGCATTAGCGATTACTCCGAACATTTCTTTCTTTGTCATAAACAACACCTCTTTCTGTGAAAAACTGTTTTCTTTAACTTACATTTGTATTATAGCAAACTTTTTAATGTTTGTCAATACCTTTTTTATTTTTATCAAGGAGAGTGTTTTAATTATCGCTCCTAAACTACACGCCAGTGGTGTGCCTTCGTGGGGACTTGCGAGGTATTCCCTTCTCTCTCCTTGACAATATTAGTATAGCACTTTGTGTGCTTGGTGTCAATAGGTTTTTTAAAATTTTCTGAAAAAGTTTTTTTTTCGGAAAATTTTTCTTTCCTTCTTTGACAATAATAGTATATCAAATTTTTTATTAAATTGCAAGGCAAATTTTGTATTTAAAAAAATACATAATTTTGGGATTTTTTATGTTTTTTTAAAAATACAAAAATTAGTCTTGACAAACTGGCGGCGGGTGTGGTATAATGGAAAACGGCGCTCGCATGGTCATGCTCGCGCCGTCCATTAGAATTTTTTAGTGCTGTA
>JAEEGL015207517.1_pt1 | contig 11505 bp, 12 predicted proteins | sample 9134231 | NCBI WGS metagenome assembly JAEEGL01 (sample SAMN16246548, study PRJNA631951) | gut metagenome | biome: gut microbiome; feature: rumen; material: fiber-attached | host: Bos | place: Iran: Karaj | collected 2018-10
CAACACCCAGCTGTACGGGACGCAGGGCATCGCCCTGGGAATCTCGCCGGACAGCGGCGAAATCATCCTCCTGGGCGGCCTCCCCTTCCAGGGCCTGGAGATGAAGGAATTCTGCAAAGCCCTGGACGAATTCGTCAACAAAGCCGAGGAATGGCGCGAAACGCTGGAAAACTTCCGCCCCGCCGCCGAAGAAGCCGCCACCCGCGACGAGGAAGCCTCCCGCCTCGGCCGTTTCGGCATGACCGCCCCCGGCTTCATGAGCGTCTAGCGCGGCGCAAGAAATACAGTGGCCGTCCCCGGGAGACCGACCTGGGAGGTGCGGCTTTCAGCCGCGCCCCGACGGATGGAGCGCGGGAGGAAAAGAGACAGCCCGGACAACTCGGGACAACTCTTTCCAAGGTGCGCCGCCCCACCCGGGCGGCGGATGGGAAACGGATGGAAAAGCGGGTGGATGCCTGGGGCGCGGGCGTTCCGCCCGCGGAAAATGGATGGAGAAAGGGAGGAATGTGAAAGAAACCCCCACGCCGAGGTTCGAAGAGGGAAGAAAGGAAACGAACCAAAAGGCGGAAAGAAAAGAAAATCACCGGCGGGAAGGCAGTTTGGGCTTGCGGACGGTGAGGGAGAAGAGGAAAGAATAAGGGCGAAGAGGATACGGACGAAAGAGATGGCGAAATGAGCAAAACTTCGTTCAAGGCGTTTTGCGTGGAATTCTATGCGGACCATGTCGGCAAGACGGGACCCGAAGTCTATGCCGCTTTCGAGAAATCCGGCCTCTTGCAGGAGCTGGACCGGGACTACGAGGACCTCCACGGCATGGGCATGGAAGCGCTGATGCAACTCTTCGACCAGTGGTTCGGAAAGGCGGCGGCGAAATGATGCTTTCCCACTGCGGTACGGATTCGATTGCGCAACCCCGCATCCTGACGGGCGACCAAGGACGGGATTTCGGCTTTGCGTTCTACACGACCGACATCCGGGAACAGGCCGAACGGTGGGCCTTGCGCCGCGCCCGCTACCGGAGCCGCATGGCGCGGCGGGCCGTGGCCCCCATCGTCTGCGAATACGAGTTCGACGAAGCGGCATTGTCCTCGCTTGCCGTGAAACGCTTCCCGGAGCCGTCGCTCGAATGGCTCGACTTCGTTGTCGCGAACCGGACTTCCCTTGATTTCCGCCATGGGTTCGACGTCGTGGTCGGCAAGATCGCCAACGATCGGGTGGGGGAAACCGTTTCCTACGTTGCCGCTGGCGTCATGCGCCGGGAGGACGCCGTGGAACGCCTCCGCTTCCAGCAAATCAACAACCAATGGGCGTTTTGCACGGAAAAGGCGTTGTCACATTTGCGGTTCATCCGCGGCTACGAGGTGTGGAATGGGTGAGCACCACCTCATCCGGGCGACCCTCGTCCCCGAAATCGCGCGCCTCATCGCCGGACGTTTCGGCATCTCCGAAGACGAAGCCCTCGACCGCTTCTACAAATCCGCGACGGCGCAAAACCTCGCCGACGAGGAAAACGGCCTCTACGGACAGTCCGCGCTTTTCATCTTCGGCCAGTATCTTGAGGAACTGGCTTGGGCGGGCAAGGTGGCGCGCTGAGGCGGAAACAAGGAGGTCAAGCCATGCAAGGGAATGCCAAGAGCATCTATTCGGTCTTCACTGAAAACAGCCGTTTCGTCGTTCCCATCTATCAGCGCCAATACAGTTGGCGCATCGAACAATGCAAGCAACTTTGGAGCGACATCATAGCCTGTGCGACCAACAAACGGGACAAACATTTCTTCGGGAGCACGGTTCGCGTTCCCGATGCCGCCGGCATGATTGTCATTGACGGTCAGCAACGCATCACGACCATTTCATTGCTCATGCTGGCAATCCGAAATGCCCTTTTGACAGGGGAAAAACACGCGACACGAGGAGGTTCGACCCCGGATTGGATATTGAACGAGTTCCTTTTGGAACGTTGCTATCCTCCGAAAATGGAAGCCCTCAAGCTTCTCCTCACGCACGAAGACGCTCGGACGTACGGGGCCCTTTTGGCAGAAGAGACACAGGTCCCTGGAAACAATATTTGCCGAAATTATGCATTTTTCAAAGACTGCATTTCGGAAATGGATGTTTCCATTGACGCGCTTCTCGCTGGCATGGAGAAACTGACCGTTATCGATATTTCCATCGACACGGCCGACAATCCGCAATTGGTTTTCGAAAGCATCAATTCCACCGGGCTCGACCTCACGGAGGGCGACAAGATAAGAAACTTTATCTTGATGGGACTTGCAAACGAGGAACAGAAAACCTTTTACGGTAAGTATTGGCGAAAAATTGAAGACCTCGTCAAGCGCGATGAAAACACCGATGGAATTGGGTTGTTCGTGCGCGATGTCATGACGGCCATGCGCTCCGAAATTCCGGGTCTCAAAGTCATATATCCCGAGTTCAAGCGGTTTTGTTCTGATTGGGGGATGGAAAACAAGGGGGTTGAAGCCATGCTCGCCTTGCTTTTGGAGTATGCCAAAAGCTACACGTTGTTGCTCCATCCTGAAGGCATTCCCGAAAAGAACATCTCGTTCCTGATGGGGTGCATCAACCGTCAGGAATGTCTGCCCGCCTATCCCTATCTCGTGGAGATTTTCAGGATTTGGGGCAATGGCGGGTTGACAGACGAACAACTCGCCGCCTGTCTCCGAATTGTTGATGCATTCGTGTTCCGCCGGCTCATCTGTGACCTTCCGACAAATTCACTGAACAAGATATTCACCGATCTCCACAAGGCCATTGTCAAGATTCAAGAAGACGATTTGGACCATGCCATCCCCTATGAAGAGCGATTGGCGGTCGTGTTGAAATCACGAACCGGCAAAGCGCGGTTCCCGACAGACGAGGAGTTCCGTGCCGAAATGATTGAACGGCATGTGTATGAACTCCGCACGAAGAACCGGGCCTATCTTTTCTCCCGACTTGAACATGGCACAAGCAAATCCGCGCCGGTTTACGGGACGAACGATCCGGTTTTCCAGAAGATTGCCGACAAGGAGTATTCCATCGAACACATCATGCCCCAAACGTTGAATGCGGTATGGCGAAAGGAACTCGGGGCCAATGCGGACGACATTCATGGCGTTTGGTTGCACCGATTGGGCAACCTGACACTTACCGCCTACAATTCGGAAATGGGCAACGGTGCGTTCAAATCCAAGATGGGGCGTTCGCTGCAAGAGTTCAAGAGGGACAATTTCGGTTTTTCCAGCGAAGCCCACCACCTGTTTTTGACCGAATACATCAGCTGTCAGGAAAAATGGACAGAGAAGGAGATGGCGGAACGGGCCGAGATTTTGGCGGAGAGGGCTCTCAAGATTTGGGAGTTTCCCAAAACGACCTACAAGCCTCCCGCCCCCGTCCGGTTTTCCTACGCGCTTTCTGCGCACAAGCCCGGATTTTTCACGAACACCAAGCCTGTCGCCTTTTCGTACAACGGCGATGAATATCCGGCGGACACCTGGACTGGCATAACGCAACGGATATTGAGTTTGCTCCGGGAGGAATCGATAGAGCTTCTCCGCAAGGGAGCTGCCTCATCCACGACAATCCGACTTTCGACGACGGAACAACCCTCCGTTGGGTCGGATAAAATAGCGGAGGGCGTTTTTGCCTCCACCCATGGCAGCGTTTGGGAACTTTGCAATGTTCTCAAGCAGGCAATGGCATTTTTCCCAAATGTCGAGGTCAAATTCATCTTTTCTTCCGAAATAGATACAGAAGACGAGTAGGGCGGGGCAAAGAAATCGTTTAGGGAGAGGCCATGAAAATTGTACGGGATGATGTGGCCAGGGCGACGGCGGATGCCATCGTGGACAGCGCTTGCGGGGTGGTGAGGGTCGGCGCGGGGGTGGATTCGGCCGTGTTCGCGCGCGGGGGAAAGGAGCTGTGGGCGCGGCGGCAGGCGTTGGGGACGATCGCGGAGGGGGCGGCGGTGTCGGTACCGGCGGGCGGGGAGTTGCGGTGCCGGTGGGTGGTGTTCGCGGTGGTGCCGCGGAGGGGGGAGAAGGATGGCGGGGACGGGGCCGAGGCGTTGAAGGGGTGTTACCGGGCGGCGCTAGAGGCGGCGCGGAAGGCGGGGTGCGGATCGGTGGCGTTCCCGCTGCTGGGGGCGGGGCATCGGGGGTATCCGCCGGAGGTCGCGCTCGGGGCGGCGCTCGACGTGCTCGGCGCGGAGGAGGATGCGGGCGGGTTGGCGTGTTCGCTGTACCTGTATTCGACGGTGGCCGTGGGGTTGGCCAGGAGCATGTTCGGCGGGGTGGAGGACTACCTCGGGGCGCATTTCCGGTCGGAGGAGGGGATTTGGCGGTCGATGGAGGAGGCCTGCGACGTCCTGGAGACGTGGGTGGAGGCGCGTCGGCCGTGGCCGGACGAGCCTGAATCCGAGGCGCTGGCCGCGCCCTCGATGCGGTACGGGTTCCAGAAGGCCCCCGCCGGCGCCGGGGCGCTGCCGCCGGGGCTGGAGCGGAAGCTGGCCGGGCGGGGGCCCGGGGTCGGGAAGGCGCTCATGGCGCTGATGAACCGCAAGCATTTCGACAACCAGCGCCTCATCCTCAAGACCGGCATTTCCAAGCAGTTGCTGTCCAAGATCCAGAACGGGAAGCACGCGAAGGCGCCCGAAAAGCGCTGGCTGCTGGCTTTCGCCGTGGCACTCGGCCTGACGCTCGACGAGGCACGCGAGTTCCTGGCAACCGCCGGATACGCCTTCTCCCACGCGAGCAAGACGGACCTCGTGGTGGAGTATTTCCTCGGCCTTGGGCATCCGCGCATCGAGGTGGTGGACGCGGCGCTCGCCTGCTGCGGGCTGCCGACGCTGTATCCGGACGAGTGAAGACCGGGCAGGCACGGACTCCCCTTGGGAAACGGGCCTGCGGCGCGAAACACGGAGGCTCGGAGACACGGAGACACGGAGAGAAAACGGACTGTTGCTTGTGTTTTTTCCCTGTGGAGTTGTCCGGCGAAAACCTTGTGATTTCTTGCGGAGCCTCCCACCGGTAGGGCCCGACCTCCGGGCGGGCCGTGCGGCAGGATGGCCCATGACGGGCCGCCCGGAGGTCGGCCCCTACCGGCCGGCCGCACCAGGCAAAAGACAGGGTTTGCACCGGACCTTTCCCTCCTTCGACCTCCAAGTCACTCCGCGTCTCCGCGGCTCCGCGTGAGCTTTCGTCTCCCCAAGCGGATTGTCCACGGCTCGTTGACCCGTCCGGGCGGAACGGGGGCATGATGGGGGGCGTCGAGAACGACAGGAAAGGAGTTCGACATGATGAAGAAGAACGACAACAAGGGCGACAAGGGCGCGGGAAAGCGGAATCCGGAGCTGGCGGAACTGGTGTTCGTGCTGGACCGGTCGGGGTCGATGAGCGGCATGGAACGCGCCGTCATCGACGGCTTCAACCAGCTGGTGGAGAAACAGCGGCGGGTGCCGGGCCGGACGCTGGTTTCGGTGGAACTGTTCGACGACCGCTTCGACGTGCTGTACGACCGGACGGAGCTGGACCGGGTGCGTCCGCTGACGGGGCGCGAATACTTCCCGCGGGGCTGCACGGCGCTCCTGGACGCGGTGGGGCGGGCCATCCGGCACATCGCGCGGAAGCAGCGGGAGGCACGGCCGGCGGAGAGGCCGGGGCACACGCTGTTCGTCATCAACACGGACGGCCTCGAAAACGCCAGCCGGGAATACACGCGGGAGCGGATCCGGGAGATGGTGCGGGAGGAGGAGAAATACGGCTGGGAGTTCCTGTTCCTCGGCGCGAACATCGATTCGTACGCGGAGGCGCACGGCCTCGGCATCCGCGCGGAGCTGACGTGCAACGTGGTCGCGGACGCGGCCGGATGGGAGGCGCAGTACGAGAGCGTGTCGGAAGCCGCGGCCAGCCTGCGCACGGCCGGGTCGGTCGGCCGGGCTTGGCGCCGGCGGGTGGACGAGGACTACAGCCGCCGCGGGCGTAAATGAGCGGAGCGGGAGGCAGCGCATGTGGCTCTTCACGAAACAGGGGTTTTATTCCATCGTCCGCAAGGCCGATGGCCAGTGGCACGTCCGGGCGCGTGCGCGGAAGGATTTGGAGAACCTGAACCGCCTGGCGGGGACGGACCACGCTATCCACCGCTCCCCCGACGCGGACTACCGTTGGCGGCTGATCGTGCCGGGGGAGGCGGCACGGGCGCTGATCGGCAAGTTGGCGGATGACATCGATTACGCCAACTTCAAGGGCGTGGTCGCGCGGACGCCGGGACAGGCGGACAAGCTCGGCATCCTGCACGAAATCTGGGAATTGATGTACCGTTACCAAGGCGAAAGGGAGATTCCGTGAGCGAGCAGAAGAGACCTGAACAGCTGGATTTGGGCGCGTTTGCCGACCGGGCGCGCGGCGCGTTTCTGGGCTTGGTGGCGGCGGACAGGGAGTGGCATCCGCGTCCGGGGCCGCCGGGATATGATGAGATGGGCGCGTCGCGCGGATTTTGAAAAGGGACTTCGCGGGAGGCTGGCGGGTGTGCAACCCATACGGGGATACGGCCGATCCGGCAGGGCGCCGCTGGTTCGACATGTACGTGAATGCGAACGGCACCCAGGCAGGCAACGGGGAACAAGGAGTTTTGGGGGGGCAAGGCATTTGGGCCTTGCTCCCGTACCTCCGAAAACTTGCCAATCGCTTCTTGCAGAGTCCCGCCCCCCGCTCCCCTCCCACGTTCCATCCTTTGAGGCGCGACTTGGAAGTCGCACCTCCCAGGAGGGGCAACGGGGGCGTGAGATTACAGAAAACATTGGCTTTTTCTCCTGTTTTCCGATTTTCTGGAGCGTCGCGGGCGGGAGGCCCGCGCTCCGACTGCACATCAGCTTCCCTCCCGCTTTCCATGTCCGCAAAGCGGGTTCCAGGGGTTTCGATGCCGACATTCCTCCCGCACGCCAGCCACCCTTTTGGTCCTGTTTATCTTTTCCTCTCCCGCACTTTTCAGCCTTCGGACGCGCCCCAAGGATTGGAAAGCGGGAGGAAAATGGCTGTCCTGCGTGCGGGGGGTGGAGAGGGGGGACGACAAGGGATGCAAAAGATTTTCCAACCATTGGAAACATTTTTTCCAATCATTGGAAAATTGCCGAAAGATTTTTCCAATCATTGGAAAAACAGGGCGGAATTTTCCAACCATTGGAAAACTTTTTTCCAATCATTGGAAAAACCGCGTTTGGACGGGGATCCACCGGATTGTGCGCCCCCCGGGGGCGCGCCCCGGCCGCTTGCCGGAAGTTCCGGGGCGGGAAGCGGGCGGGGCGGGTGCGGCGGGCGGTCAGGTCTTGGCGCCGGGGGTGAAGACGATGGGGGTGGTGGCGAGGCGGTCGTCGGGGAGAAGGGAGGCCGCCTTCGAGATCTTGGCCGCGCGGCGCATCTCGGAGTAGGTGATAGGGGAGCCGCCCGAGCGGCGGATGTCGTCGAGGCTGCGCTTGGCGGCCTCGCCCTTCACTTCGGAGCAGAAGCGGCCTTCCATCGACTTGCCGGTGTTGTCCGCGTACTGGAAGAGGACCGGGATGCCCTGCTCCTTGAAGAATTCGAGGCCCATCTTGCTCGTCTGGCGGAACATCGCGTTCGTGAAGACGTTGCTGAAGGTGATGTAGCGCTGGCAGCGGTCCGTGGGCGTGTAATACTCGAACAGGCCCTGGATTTCCTCCTCCGTGCATTCTTTGTAGGACTCGTCGGCCCGCAGCTCTTTGAGCTTGTCCCCTTCGGCGGTGCCGAGCCAGTTCTCGCGCTTGAAGAATTCCTCCAGCTGCCGCTTCTTGTCCTCCCCCTCGGGCAGGGAGCTCAGTTCCGCGAAGCGTTTCACGCGGGAACAGAGGTCCTTGAAGTCGTCCGGGGAGATGTCCTTCGAGCTTTTGGGAAGGTTCTTGAGGACGAACTGGGCGAGCGCTTCGTCCTTGTCGGCGGCGTTGGCGAAGGTCGCCTCCCAGCCGGTCTGCTTGGCGGGGACGTGCCCCGACGGCAGGTTCAGGAGGCGGTGGAGCTTGCCGGGAATGTCGATTTTCGCCACGTTTTCCGGGCGCGCGAGGAAGGATTTCCACGCGTTGGCCGTGTCCATGTCGAAGTCCGCGGTGGAGACGTTCGTGTTCAGGGGAAGGGTTCCGGTCCTGATTTGTTGGAGCGTGCCGGCGAAATGCATCGGCGTGAACGAGGAGGGCTCGATGGAGAAGAGCGAGTTGTAGGTGTCGATCTGGTTGAAGAAGAGCTTGCGGCCGGTCGTCGCCCCGTACTTCTCGTTGAGGGCCTCGACGAGCTTGGCGTCCCGCACCGCGTTGCGGTTCCGCGAGAGGCCGTAGTCGGCGACCTCGAGGCGGTCCCCGCCGGGGGCCTTGTCCATCAGGTGGCCGAGGTAGGCGCGGCTGTTGGAGACGATCTGGAAAGAGCGGCCGCCGTTCGCGCGGATGATGTCGTTCATCTTCTGCTCGATCGCCTTCGCCTCGGGGGTTCCGCCCCAGAAGAAACTCTTCAACCCGCCGAAAAACCCCTCGTACTGCTTCTTCACCGTCGCGGTCTTCCCCGAGAAGCTCACGGAGAAGGTCTCGCCGCCCATCGAGATCGAGCCGCTCCGCAGCTTGCCCGAGTTGTTCTCGAAGTTGACCGCCAGGCGGCCCGCCGTGATGTCGCGCACGGCGTTGATGTTCAGGTTCACGTTCGATGGCATGGTTGGCTCCTTTCCCGCTGCGTCAGGCCTGGATGACTTCGGCGCCGGCCCCGCGGCCGCCGCCCTGCGCGCTTGCCCCGTTCCCCGAGACGATCTCCGCCAGGGCGATGCGCGATTGCACGAAATGCACGAAGAGCTCGTCCACCGGCTCCGCCGCGAGCAGCGAGGCGGGGAACGTCTGCCACGCCACGAGCGAACCGGCCTGCGGGTCGCGCCCCACCGCGCAGGATGCCCCGGACGCGGCGCCGAGATTGAACTCCAGCAGGTCCAGCACGAGCGGGTAGTCCACGGGGTCCGGCAGGTCGGCGCCGAGGGAGCTGAACATCGTGAGCGTCCCGTCCTCCTCGGACTTCTTCAGCGAGACCCCGAACGACTCGCGCACCACCAGCTCGCACATCCCGTCTTCGTCGAAGGCCAGTTCCATGCCCAGTGCCTCGCCGAGCTCCGCGATAAGTTTGTCGAAATCGATGTGTGTCATGTCCGTTTCTCCTTGTGGTTTGGGGTGGATGTGCAGGTTTGCCTGTCATACACGAGAGACGGCGGAAGGTTACACAACGAAATGGAAAGTGGCAAGAATCGGGGGCGGGGGCGCGTTTGCGGGCGCGCACGCGCCATTCTCCGGATGGCGCCACCAATCACGGATGAATGCCGCGCGAGAGCGGGGCCAGACATTGCGCCGCCGCATCCCCCGGGAGCACGGGCGGCCCGCCCGTGCCCTTTTTCTGCACGGGCAAGCTGCCCGTGCCCCCAGGTGTCCCTTGGCCACTTCGGCCACACTTTTTCTGAAACCATCCTAACGCTCGATCGTCCCCGACAAGGGGCGCGAATAGGCGTCGTCCGGTGCCGGGGTGAAGCCCTTCGAGCGATCGGGATCGTCCATGAAGCCGTTGTACGCCCGGTAGACATCCCCGCGTTCGTCCACCACGCGCTCGTAGCCCAGCGTCGCATCCGCCCGCTTCCCCACCCGTGCGTCGAAGCCCTTTTGGCGCTCCTCCCAGCCCCGCACCACCAAATCCGATGTCTCCTGCAGCGTGCGGTTCAGCTGCGCGGCTCCCTGCGCCTGGATTTGCAAATCCCGCATCGCCGTCGCCGCGAACGCTTCCGTATAGGACACCGAACCCAGGACCTTCGCCAGCGTGTCCGCGTATGCCCCGAACTCCCCTTCCGGCGCCGTCACCCCGGAAATGTTGTACATCATGTTGCAGCCCACGTTCCCGAACATGACGCCCCGGCACAGCGTCCCCGTGAACACCCCCTCCCCGCGGCGCTTCGTCAGCGGGTCGGTGAACGTTCCCCGGAGCACCGCGTCGTCCAGGGCCACCCCGGACATGGCCGTGCGGGCCTGCCGCTTCTCCACCAGCTCGAACCCCGCGACCTGCGGGAACGCGAACCCCCGGTACGTCTGCTCCCACTTCGCGGCGAAGGCGCAGAACTCCATGAACTGCGCATAGAAATCTTCCACCTTCTCCGCCACGATCATATCCGCGAACATCGCGTACAGCCCGAATGCCCGCTTCGGCTCGTAGAATTCCTTGGACTGGCGGTTCATCAGCAGACATTCCGTCTTGAGCAGCGAGAAGATGCCCAGCTCCGGCCGCTTCGCGTCCCAGGCATGGATCCAGAGGCCCAGGTCGAAGCCGCCCGACGAGACCGTCCAGCCCTCGGGCACCTTCATCGTGAAATTCCCCTTCGGGTCCCTGAACTCCGTCCAGCCGCCCGGCACACCCGCCCCCCGCGCCGCCGCCGCGGCCACCGCCAGCAACAGCACCGCCACCCCGCTCGCCACCCACAAGGCTTTGCGTTCACTTTTCAAGGGACCGCCTCATGTTTTCAAGCGTCCACATCGAAGAAGGTAGCGGCCACAACCCAAATCACGAAAGGTAGAACACCGGCCAAGGCCCCGAGGAGCAGGGCAACCCACTTCGGCAAAAGGGGACGCGGAGCGAGCAGGCGTGCGATACCCCACAGAACCCCGCCGGCAACCAATCCCAAACACGCCGGGACCACGAAAAGCGCGAGATTGTAGCCCGCTGCGTTTCCGAGGTCGTCAGCGTTGTACCAAGGGTTGTTCACCCACATGAGACTGGCGGCAATGCCTCCTGCCACGATGGCCATCGCAAGGCCCACCGTCCCGGCCAGCCGCCATCCCGCCCCGGCGGCACGTCGGGCTTTCCTGGGAGGTGCGGCTTTCAGCCGCGCCATTGTGAAAGGGATGCTCATCGCCCGCCAATCTATGGCCCCGCCCGCCGGATGGCAAGTTTTTTGACACCGTTTGCCCCGGTCCGCACCACAATACCCCCCCCGGAAGGAGTTTTGCCAGGAATCTTCGCTCCGGCGAAGGATGGAGAATCGCGGAGGGTGGGACGCTTCAGCCGCGCTTCTTGGCGGCGGGCTTCGCCGCCTTCTTCGCGGGGGCCTTGGCCGCCTTCGCCTTGGGCTTGCGGGAGAGGCCGAAGGTGTCGTGGAGGGCCCGGACGGCGCGGTCGGCGTCGGCGGAACGGATCACGACCGAAATCTTGATCTCGGAGGTCGAGATCATTTCGATGTTGATCTTGTTGGCCGCCAGGATGTCGAACATCTTGAAGGCGACGCCGGAGTGGCTCTTCATGCCGACGCCCACGATGGAGACCTTCGCGATGCCGGTGTCGAAGTGGACGTCGGCTGCCTTGGCCTTCTTCATGATCGGGTCGAGCACGGCCTGCGCCTTGTGGAGGTCGTCGGCCGGCAGCGTGAAGGAGAGGTCGGTGCGGCCGTCTTCGCTCATGTTCTGGACGATCATGTCGATGTTCAGGTTGGCGGCGG
>JAEEGL015984208.1_pt1 | contig 11505 bp, 11 predicted proteins | sample 9134231 | NCBI WGS metagenome assembly JAEEGL01 (sample SAMN16246548, study PRJNA631951) | gut metagenome | biome: gut microbiome; feature: rumen; material: fiber-attached | host: Bos | place: Iran: Karaj | collected 2018-10
ATATCTCTTGAAAATACCTTTAAGGGTTACACTGGACATATCGTACCTCCACTTGAATGATTATGTCAGTATTATAGCAGAAAAAAATTCCGGCGTATACTGGTTTATATAACAAAGATTTTTTCTTGATTTGTACAATCTGTCCATAATCGCCGCTTTGTCAACCCCTACAGGTAGGGCGTCCATAAATAAACATTTTCTTCATAATTTTTCACTGCCGCCGCTCGGCGCGTTTATGAGCGCGTCAAGCTCCTCCCGCGTCAGTTCGCGGAACGCGCCCGGCTCCAGGGTTTCATCGAGCCGCAGCGGCCCGAAAGAGACGCGGCGCAGGGTGTATACCTCGCCTCCGACCGCGGCGATCATGCGCTTTACCTGATGGAATTTCCCTTCATGGAGCGTGACGAGCGCCCCGTCCCCATTCGTAAGCTCGAGCTTTGCGGGCAGGCACAGCTCTCCCCCGTCGATCTCCAGTCCCGCGGCGAAGCGCTCCGGTGCATGATTATCCAGCGTTCCCTTATACCGGATCTGGTAGATCTTATCCACATGGTGCTTCGGAGAAAGGAGTTTGTGGGCAAGATCGCCGTCGTTCGTCAGAAGCAGCAGCCCGACGCTGTCGCGGTCGAGCCGTCCCGCGGGAAAAAGACCCTGCGCCTGCTGGCGCGGCGGCAGGAGGTCAACGACGGTCCTGTCTCCCCGCTTCTCCGTCGAGGAAAGAACGCCTTCGGGCTTGTTCATCATATAGTAAAACCGGCTTTTCAGGATGAGCTTTTCGCCCCGCACTTCGACAGGCGTGCCTTCGGCAAATTTCCGTGCGGGATCGCGGCAGACTTCCCCGTCCACGCGGATCTCCCCGCGCTTCGCCATCGCGGCGGTCTCCCTGCGCGCACAGACGCCCATGGCGGAGAGCAGCTTGTCCAGTCTTTCCATCTTCATCCTCTTCTCAAAAAAGCGGCGCAGCCGACAGGCTGCGCCCTTGTCTTTATCTCAGTATAGCATAGCCGCCGCGCGAAGGCAAGACGGCTCACGGCGCGATCAGCCCGTGCATGAAGCCCGCAAGCTTCGCCGAGCAGATGTCTGCGCCGATCACGCGGTTTTTATAGATCAGAAGATCGGCGTACACGGTATCGTCCGCGCCGGGATAGTTGAGCACCTCGTAGGTATAGCGCCGCACGGTCTTCCCCGCGTACTTTTCAAGATCCAGCCCCTGCGTCTTCTGCAGCTCATTGTACTGCGCGTAGACCTCGCCGAAGGTCTTCGGGATCACGACCTCCTCGATGGACGAGGGCTGCTCGGCCGTCTCCCAGCCGAACGCGCCGAGAAACGCGATGCGCGACTCGTTGTCACGTATGTTTTTGAAGGATACGTCCTTCTGCACCGCCGCGGCCGGGTCCGCGTCTTTCTCTTTTCCGCCGAACGCGAGCAGGACGATGACCGCGATGAGCGCGATCAGGCCGACGCCGATCGCCGCCGCTCTTGCCTTGGTAAGCTTAGCCGTCACAATGAACATGAATTCCCCCCATTCCGCCGCCCGCGGCGACTGTTACAGAAAAAGGATATGCGCGCCGCGGCAGATGCAGAACAAAAGCGCAGGCTTTTTCAGCCTGCGCTTTTTGGAATTGTCGGAAAATCAGTCGTCGTCGTCGACCATGTTGGCCTTGTTCTCTTCGATGACCTTGGCCTGCACCATCGGCGGGGTCTCCTCATAGCGCTCAAACTTGAGCGAGAAGCTGCCGCGGCCCTGCGTGATCGAACGCAGGTCGATGGCATAGGTGCTCATTTCGGCCATCGGGACCTCCGCTTCCACGGTGGTCAGGCCGTCGCCGGACGGGTTCATGCCCATAACGCGGCCGCGGCGCTTGTTCAGGTCGGAAATGATATCGCCCATGTTGCTGTCCGGTACGAAAACCTTCAGGGAGCCGATCGGCTCAAGAAGGACCGGGTTGGCCTGCGGCATGCCGGCCTTGAAAGCCAGACGCGCGGCCATCTTGAAGGAAAGCTCGTTGGAGTCGACGTCATGGTAGGAACCGTCGACCAGCGTGGCCTTGAGGTTCACGACCGGATACCCGGCGAGCACGCCGTGATCCATGCACTCGCGCAGGCCCTTTTCAACGGCCGGGAAGAAGTTCTTCGGGACGGAGCCGCCGAAGACGTTCTCGGCAAAGACCATTTCGTAGCTCTCATCCGGCTCGAACTCGATCCAGACGTCGCCGTACTGGCCGTGGCCGCCGGACTGCTTCTTGTGCTTGCCCTGTACTCTGACCTTTTTGCGGATCTTCTCGCGGTAAGCGACCTTCGGGTCGGACAGAACGACGTCCACGCCGAATTTGCTCTTGAGCTTGGAGCACAGCACGTCGATATGCATATCGCCGGCGCCGGAGATGATATATTCATGGGTCTCGGGGTCGATGCCGGAGGTGAAGGTCTGATCCTCGTCCTTGAGACGGGTCAGGCCGCTGGCGATCTTTTCTTCGCCGCCCTTGGAGACCGGGGTGATCGCGCGGGTGTAGCACGGCTCGTCAAATACGATCTTGTCGAGCTCGACGACCTTGCCCGCTGCGCAGAGGGTATCGTTGGTCTTGGTGTTGGCAAGCTTGGAAACGGCGCCGATGTCGCCCAGGCCGATCTCGTCGACCTCGGTGTTCTTCTTGCCCTTGACCACATAGATGTGTCCGATCTTCTCGTTTTCGCCGGAGTTGGCGTTGACGAGGGTCATGTCCGCGGTGACCTTGCCGGAGACGACCTTGAAGAAGGAGAAGCGGCCGTACTGGTCGGTAACGGTCTTGAAGACGAAGGCAACGGCCGGGCCGTTCGGATCGGCCGGGATCTCCACGGCTTCGCCGGAGGCGTCGGTGCCCTTCTCGGCCGGTACGTTCAGCGGCGACGGGGCATAGTCGATCAGCGCGTCGAGGAGCGGAAGGGAGCCGAAGCCGGTCAGATAGCTGCCGCAGACGACAGGCGCGAGCACGCAGGAGGCGACGCCGGCCTTCATGCCCTTGATATACTCTTCTTCGGTGAACTCTTCGCCCTCGAAGTATTTTTCCATCAGCTCGTCGTCGGTCTCGGCGACGGCCTCGGTCAGCTCCATGCGGAAGGTCTCGACTTCGTCGGCAAGATTCGCCGGGATGTCGGTCTCTTTATAGGTCTTTCCGTCATAGGCAAACGCCTTGTTGCGGACGATATCGACGTAACCGGTCGGGTTGGTGCCGTCCATGATCGGCAGATAGATCGGGCAGACGGAGGTGCCGAACGCGGCGCGCAGAGCTTCCGCGGTCTTGGAGAAATCCGCATGCTCCTCATCGACCTTGGAGATATAGACGAAGCGCGGACGCTTGTTCTCGTTGACATACTTCCAGGCCTTCTCGGTGCCGACCTCGATGCCGTTCTTGGCGGTGGCGAAGATCACGCCCGCGTCGGCGACGCGCAGCGCCTGCTTCACTTCGCCCACGAAGTCAAAGAAGCCGGGAGTGTCGATGACATTGATCTTGTGGCCGGCATATTCTACCGGAGCAAGCGCGGAGGAAATGGAAAACTGACGTCTGATCTCTTCCGGATCCGAGTCGCAAACCGTGTTGCCGTCGGTGACTTTGCCCAGACGGTCGGTTCCCTTGGTCAGGAACAGCAGGCTCTCCGCGAGGGAGGTCTTGCCGTCGCCGCCGTGACCAAGCAGGCAAACATTTCTGATTTTGTCTGCAGTGAAGCTCATTTGTTTCTCTCCTTTGATATGATTCAATAAAAGTTTTACATATTCACGCTTTTTTCAGTATACCAGATAATCGGGACCGAATCAAGCGGAGATTGCGAAAAAAAAACAGGTTTATTTTCTCCGTTTTCTATGCGAAAAACCCGAAACCGCTTATTTTTCCGATCCGAGGTATTCCTCGCGCAGCGCTGAAAGGTGCGCGACGATATCCGGATTCCACGAAATAAGGCCCGGAAGCTTTTCGCAGGGGAAAAGACCGCACAGGCCGCAGAACGCGGCGCCGTGCTCTTCGGCGCAGGCATAGACCCTGCATACGCCGGACTGCGCCCATTCCGGGACGCGGCCCTGCGCCTCGATGCAGCCGGGACAGTCCCCGGCCTTCTTCTTTGCGCAGCCCTCGCAGCATTCGCCGCAGGCTGTCAGTTTTGAGAAATCGGTCATCAGGCGTCCTCCGGATCGATCGCAAGGCCGATCGGACAATGGTCGCTGCCCTCGACCTCGGGATAGATCAGACTGTCCGAGACTTTATCCATCAGGCGGTCCGAGACAAGGAAATAATCGATGCGCCACCCGATGTTCCTCTGCCGCGCCTGCGCGCGGTAGGACCACCAGGTATAGGCGTCGGTCTTATCGGGATAGAGGCGGCGGAAGGTATCGGCAAAACCGGAGGAAAGCAGCACGCCGATCTTTTCCCGCTCCTCGTAAGTAAAGCCCGCGTTGCCGATATTGGTCTTGGGGTTTTTCAGGTCGATCTCCTCATGCGCGACGTTCATGTCGCCGCACACGATCACGGGCTTGTCCGCGTCGAGCGAGAGCAGGTATTCGCGGAAAGCGTCCTCCCAGACCATGCGGTAATCGAGCCTTGTCAGCTCCTGCTGGGCATTGGGCGTATAGACGTTCACCATGTAGAAGCCGGGGTATTCGAGCGTGATCGTCCTCCCCTCCCCGTCATGCGGCGAAAGGCCGATCCCGTACCGGCAGGAAAGAGGCTCCGCTTTGGAGAAGATCGCGGTGCCGGAATAGCCCTTCTTCTCCGCGCTGAAAAAATACTGTTTGTAGCCCGGGGTCTCCAGCTCGATCTGATCCGGCTGGAGCTTGGTCTCCTGTATGCAGAAGATATCCGCATCCTGAGCCGTGAAAAAGTCCATAAATCCCTTTTTCACGCAGGCGCGCAGCCCGTTGACGTTCCAGGAAATCAGCTTCATCGGCTATCTCCTGTTCGCACCGAAGGCGGAGATCAGCGTCGGGATCAGGAACAGCAGCAGATAGTAGAAGATATTCGCGGGCGTGACCGCGGTAAAGGACTGCTTGAACAGCAGGTAGAAGATCAGGATCACGCCGAGGCAGGTGGAAACATAGCCGAGGATCGTATTGAGCTTGATCGCGCTGCGGATGCGCTTGCCGCAGGAGATGGCCTCGCCGAAGGAATGGAGGTTGTTGATCGCGGCGATGGCGCAGTCGTCGTCCATTTCGCTGTCTGTGATGGCGGAATAGGCGATGCGCTGCTCAAGCTCGGGATAGTCGAAGCTTTCCGGATCGATCTTGAAGCGGTTCTCGATCAGCTGCGGGGTCATATTGAAATCGCGCACGGCCATGACCGGGGTGATCTTGTGGCGGACCATGAAGCCCAGCGAGCGGCGCACGGAAGGCTGGATGTCGTACTTGACGGAGAAGACGCCCGCAAACTGCATGTTGATGGCGACGAGGATGCCGTTTTTGAGGTTGATGCCCTCCGGCACGCGCACCGCCATGCGCAGGATGAAGTTCGCGGTTCCGACGAGCACCTTTTCGCCGTTGACATAGGCGCCCATGCCGCCGGTCTCATAGAACTCGAAGCCGTCCACCGCCGGAAGCGACATCGGCTGATCGGGCAGCGAGGCGGCAAAGGAATTGTACAGGCGGCTGCCCGAGGCCTTGAGTACGCTGAGCGTGCACAGATTGACCTTTTCGGGCGTAAAGCCGGAGAAGACCTTCACGCCGTTGACGGTGATCATCTTCGTCGGGAAGATATCGTTCTCGCCGAGGATCGCGGATTCGGTATCGGCGATATCGTGGATGCCGCGCGCGCCCATGAGCGCGACGCCGATGCGGGAGAGCTTATTGCTGACCGCCGCGAAGGGCACGACCTGCGAAAGGATGATGCCGGTCGGCGCGGCCACGGTCAGAAGTGTGGACCAGTGCCACAGGAAGAAGCTTCCGTGGCGGGTGCCGAAAGAAGAGATCAGGGCAAAGACGAAGGTGACGGCCAGCGTGATCGGCGCGAAATAGCGCATCAGATTCTCGCCGGCGTCCTCCTCGATGATGGAGTCCATGAACTCCGGCTTGAGGACCTCGGGATCGGTCTTGTATACCGTGCGGACTACGCCCTGTGCGTCGCGCATGCCCTTGATGACGCAGTAGCCGCCCTCGGGACGGGATGCGGCGCGGCAGCAGCCGCGGATGGATTTATAGCGCTGGCGGCGCGCATACAGGCCTACGAACAGCCCGAACATGGCGCAGGGCACGCAGGGCAGGAAGCCGCCCCAGGACGGGAAGATGATGATGCTGATCGTGTAGAAAAGCGTAAGTATGGCGGAAAGGGACAGAAGCGTTTCCGTCTTGAAATCGAGTTTGAACAGCGCGCGCAGGCCGTCCACGACGAAGCTGCGGGCTATGAACAGCGCGACGCACTGCAGAAATACGAGTACGAGCAGGGTGATATAGGGTCTTTCGGAATAAATCAGGAATTTCGGGAGCCACAGCTTATAGGTCGGCGCCGTGGTGATGTACCAGCTCAGGACGGAAAGAACGAAGACAATGCCGCTGCACAGGGAATAATACCCGACGGCGCGCTTCGCCTTGACCGCGGCGGCGTCCGGCTTCAGGTTCCGGAAGGTACGCAGGTCGGTGCTGATGCTGCCGGCGCGGGCGCTCATCTCTTCGGCGTCCGGCTCCTGATCCGTTTCCGGCCCGTCCGCCCTTTTCTTCGGCGCGGGAGCGGGCTGATCCGGTACAGCCGTCGGCGTCTCCGGCGGCACGATCTGCGCCGTCTGCGTCGGCGGAAGCGGCTGGGAAGGCGTCGGGATGCGGCCTGTCACCGCGTCCGCGCCGTTTTTCTTTTCATCCATCACCGCGTCGACGTAGCTTGCGATGGAATCCTGCAGTTCATTTGTCTTGGCGTTGGCGCGCTTGAGCTCCTCGCGCCTGCGCATAAGCTCCGCTTCCTTCTGCGCGCGGATCGCTGCCGGATCCTCCGGAGCTTCCGGTGCAGGGTAAGCTTCGCTCACCGGCTCGGGCTGCGTCTCGTCCGGTACATAGCCTTCCTGCGGCATGGGCTCGTCCGCCAGGAGGGCACTGAGCTGCTCGTCCGAGATCACATCGTCCCCGACCTCTTCATCCAGGCCGAAATCATCGGGAAACCCGAGCTCCGACCAGATGTCGCCGCTCCCGACGCCCGGATCCTGCGGCTGAACAGGCGCGGCGTACCGCGGCCCGTCGTCCTCAGCGGGAACGGGCTCCTCGTCGACCCCTCCGAATTCGGACAGGATCTCATCCAGCGACAGTTCATCGGTATCGGACGCGGAAGGATCCTCGCTGATCAGCGCGCGGATCTCGTCCAGATCGTCCGTCCGGGAAAAAGTATTGTTGTTGTCCTGCATAACTTCACACCAACCTTTCAGTCGATCGAGCGCTGCCGAACGGCCTCAAAGAGGACGACCGCCGCAGCGTTCGATGCGTTGAGGGAAGCGATCTTACCCGCCATGGGGATGGAAAGAACAAAATCACAGTTTTCTTCGACCAGCCTCGACATGCCCTCGCCCTCGGAACCGACGACAAAGGCGGCCGGGCCGCGCAGATCGGTCTGATAGAGGCTCTTTTCGGCGCGGTCGGAGGTCCCGTAGATCCACACGCCGCCGTCCTTGAGCTTTTCGATGGCGTTCGAGAGGTTCCCGACGCGCGCGACCGGGACATATTCGAGCGCGCCCGCGGCGGCCTTGGCGACCACGGCAGTCAGCGCTACGCTGCGCCGCTTCGGGATGATGACGCCGTCCGCCCCGACGGCTCCCGCCGTGCGAATGATGGCGCCGAGATTGTGCGGATCGGTGATGCCGTCGCACAGCACGAACAGCGCGGGTTTTCCGCTTTCTCGGGATTTTTGGATCAGTTCATCGAGAGCGTCGTACTCATGCTCCGCGGCGGAAGCGATCACGCCCTGATGGACGCCGGTCGCGCTCATCGAATCGAGCTTCTGCCGCTCGCATTCGACGATCACGGTCCCCGCTTTCTTCGCGAGGCCAAAGATCTCGGCGAGCGTGCTGTCGCGCGCGCCGCGCAGTATATAGATCTTGTCGATGGTCCTTCCCGCGCGCAGCGCTTCGAGTACGGCGTTTCGTCCCTCGATCAGGGATTCCCCGGACGCGCGTGCGGGATCGGTTTTATATTTGTCCGTCATGTGATCCGATTCCGATATAAGAAAGTGTTTTGGGATATGTATATTAGCCTATCTTGTATACTACCACATTTTTGCCTGCATGGCAATGCCAAAGTTTGAAATTCTCTCTTTTTTCAGGGTTTTTTTGTTTGGTCAAAACAAAGCTTGAAAAGCGCGAACGGGCATGATAAAATAGAATACAGACAGAGCGAAAATCATATGGGAAAAGGAGTTTTTACCATGGCAAATAAAGCAGTCTTTATGACGGACCTCAAAAAAATGGAGACCCGCGAGATCGAAATGCCGAAGGCGGCTGCGGATCAGGTCGTGATCAAGCTCGAGTATGTCGGCATCTGCGGCTCGGACGTACACTATCTGGAAAACGGACGCATCGGCGATTTCGTCGTGCAGGGCGATTTCATTCTCGGCCATGAGTGCGCCGGCACCATCACCGAGGTCGGCGCGGACGTCACCGAGCTCAAGGTCGGCGACCGCGTATGCCTGGAGCCGGGCTTCGGCTGCGGCACCTGCGATTTCTGCAAATCCGGCCACTACAATCTGTGCAAGGACATGCAGTTCCTTGCCACCCCGCCGGTACAGGGCTGCCTGATGAACTACATCGCGTTCCCGGCCGACATGTGCTTCAAGCTCCCGGACAACATCTCCACCAAGGAAGGCGCGCTGATCGAGCCGCTCGCCATCGGCATGTATGCCGCTACCCGCGGCGAGGTCACCATCGGCTCCTCCGTCGTCATTCTCGGCGCGGGCTGCATCGGCCTCGTCACGCTGCTGGCCTGCAAGGCCTTCGGCGCTTCCGATATCACGGTCTGCGACGTCATCCCCTCCCGTCTCGAAGTTGCCAAGAAGCTCGGCGCGACGCGCGTGGTCAACGGCCGCGAGGAGAACGTGGTCGAGGTCATCGATAAGCTGACGAACGGCCGCGGCGTCGATAAGGTCTTTGAGACCGCCGGAAACAAGTTCACCACCGCACAGACCGTGGATCTTGTCCGCGCGGGCGGCGTGATCGTGCTCGTCGGCATGGCTCCGGACGACATGATCCCCTACAACTTCGTCAAGCTGATCTCCAAGGAAGCGGATATCCGCACGATCTTCCGCTATGTCAATATGTATCCGAAGACGATCCAGGCTGTCGCAAGCGGCAAGATCGACATCTCCGGCATCGTGACGCATGAGTTCACCTTCGACAAGACTTACGAAGGCTTCATGGAAGTCATTGAAAACAAGAACGATGTCGTCAAGGCGGTCATCAAGTTCTGAAACCCGTAAACAGTCAACACCCGTCCGAGCCTCAAGCCCGGACGGGTGTCTTTTTATCGATATGTTCTTATACCGGCTTTATGCCGCCTTTTCCCTTTATTTCAGGAAGAACAGCCAGACGCCGAACAGCCCGAGCACGAGCATGAAGATCCCGCTCAGAAGACCGGAGCGCAGAGACTTTCCCTTCACCATGAACTCGCCCGGATCCTCCGGGTTATACCGGATCTGCATGGTCTCGCCTTCCTTATACTTGTTCCGGAAGATGGAGCCCACGTCGGCCGTTGCCTGATATTCCACGCCGTCCAGGGTGAACTTCAGGATCGGATAATACTTTGCCTCTCTTCTTCCCTGGACTCTGTGCGTCCTGCGTTCCGTACCCGCGATCGTGGCTTCCGTCGGCTCCGTACATTTGGAAGACGCCGCAAGATTCTTCCAGATCAGCCAGCCGCCCCCGATGACAAGCACCGCACAGAAAATGCCTTTTATAATCTCTCCCATAGTCTGCCGTCCTTTCCCGTTGTTGTCAATACTCTTTATCTATTTATATACTAAAACCGCAGGTCCTGTCAAGAAAAGCGGCGGGATCCGATAAATAAAGGACGCAGAAAAACGACGGCTTCCCCACTTGCGCGCGGGCGCGATCACTGGTACAATAAAGGCAGAAATCAATAAGGAAAGGAAGCGCGCGCATGAAGCGTTCTCAGATCAACCGCATCATCGCGGATTCCATCGCATTTCTTGAAAAGCACGGCTTTCATCTGCCGCCGTTCGCTTTCTTCAGTCCCGCGGATTGGGCGGAAAAGGGCCATGAGTACGACGAGATCCGCGACAACATGCTGGGCTGGGACGTGACCGACTACGGCATGGGCGATTTCGAGCATATCGGCCTTACGCTGTTCACGATCCGCAACGGCTCGCTGACAGATCCCGCCTATCCCAAGCCCTACGCCGAAAAGATCCTGATCTCCCTGCCCGGGCAGGTCACGCCCGAGCATTTCCACTGGCACAAGACCGAGGACATCATCTGCCGCGCGGGCGCGGACCTCGTCATGCGCCTGATCTCGTCGGACGAAAATGAGGAGCATGCCGACACGCCCGTCACCGTCTCCATGGACGGACGACGCGTGACCGTGCCGTCCGGCACGGTGCTGACGCTGCACAACGGCGAAAGCATCACGCTGCCGACCGGGCTGTATCACAGCTTCTGGGCGCCCGAGGGCGGCGAGCCCTGCCTGATCGGCGAGGTGTCGATGGTCAACGACGACAACACCGACAACCGCTTCTACGAACGCCAGGGGCGTTTCCCCGAGATCGAAGAGGACGAACCGGCGCGCTGGCTGCTGTGCAGCGAGTACCCGCCGGCGAAATAGACGAAAGAGAAACACAGAAAGGAAATCAAAGCATGAAACGCAGCGATTACATCTCCTGGGACGAATACTTTATGGGCGTGGCGCTGCTGGCGGCGCGGCGCTCGAAGGACCCGAACACGCAGGTCGGCTGCTGCATCGTAAGCGACGCCAACATCATCCTGTCCACGGGCTACAACGGCTTCCCCTACGGCTGCTCGGACGACGAATATCCCTGGGCGCGCGAGGGCGAGGAGACGAAATATCCCTTCGTCGTACACGCCGAGCTCAACGCCATCCTCAATTCCAACGGCAAATCCCTGTCCGGCGCGAAGCTCTATGTCTCCCTCTTCCCCTGCAACGAATGCGCCAAGGCGATCATCCAGTCCGGCATCCGCGAGATCGTATACCTGTCCGACAAATACGCCGACACTTCGGCGACGCGCGCGTCCAAGCGCATGCTCGACTCGGCGGGCGTGAAATGCCGCAGGCTGACGCCGAGCATGAAGACGCTGGAGCTTTCCTTCGAGGTGGAATGATGAAGTACGATTTTGATACCCTCCCCGATCGCCGCGGTACGGACGCGGTGAAATGGCGCATCGCAGACGGCGAGCTTCCGATGTGGGTCGCGGACATGGATTTCGCGGTCGCGCCGGAGATCTCCGCAGCGATCCAAAAGCGCGCCGCGCACCCGATCTACGGCTATACCGTGCTGCCGTCCGGCTGGGCGGACGCTGTCATCGGCTGGACGCGCACGCGCTACGGCTATG
>JAEEGL017147664.1_pt1 | contig 11505 bp, 7 predicted proteins | sample 9134231 | NCBI WGS metagenome assembly JAEEGL01 (sample SAMN16246548, study PRJNA631951) | gut metagenome | biome: gut microbiome; feature: rumen; material: fiber-attached | host: Bos | place: Iran: Karaj | collected 2018-10
CCTTGATAATAGAGGATTCCCTTCACCGTATAGTTCAGAATAGGGTTAAATGTGCCGTTGCCCCAAAGCAGTGATCGGTGGTAGTCCCACTGTGACCATTTCTTACAGATCTCCACCGAGTCCGTCGGGTCGTTGGTGTACTTTTCCAGATTCTCTTTTGTCAGCCAGCTTTCCGCGCGCGTACCTCCTTTATTAGCTTCAATGAGTCCGATGGGTATGTCGAGGGCCTCGTGCATCTTACGGGCGAAGAAATAACCCGTGGCCGAGAAGTCGCCTACAGTGTTTGGTGTGCACACCCGCCACGCACACTGGGCATCGTCCTGAGGTGTAGCACTCATCGTGCTCGGAACCTTCACGCTTCTCACGCCTGCATGCTTTTTGGCGTCAACCACTACGTCGTTATAGCCTTCCACGGGACACATCCAGAAGCCTTTTACCGGCATCTCCATGTTCGACTGTCCTGCACAGACCCACACCTCGCCGGCCAACACATTGTTGATGCTTACCTGCTCACCGTCGTCAAAGGTGATGCTGAGTGGCTCGTACGAAGCCTTGGGTGTCTTTACCTTTACCAACCAGCGTCCGTCCTTGTCAGCCTTTACCGTGGCTGTGGTCTCGCTCCATGAGGTTTTTACCTTCACTTGCTTTCCTGGCTCAGCCCAGCCCCAGAGGCGGACATCAGTCTGCTGTTGTATGACCATGTTGTCGCAGAGGATGTGCGGCAGCCTTACCTTCGCCTCAACACCGTTAGCCAGTGCCATGAGTGCCACAATTAAGAGAATTTTTTTCATTTTTGGGTTTTTAAGTTTATTTTCAGCGGACAAAGGTACGAAAAAATAATTAATTTTATTATCTTTGCACCCAAAAATATACAAATCCAACAATGAAAAGTCTAAAAACAGTATTCACCGCGTTATTGCTGACCTGTTCGGCAGCCGCCTATTCACAAAAAGGAACAACGATGGAATTATGGCCCAAAGGGGCAACAGTGGTCAGCCCTGATACTAACGACCACGCAGAAATAACTGTTTATCTGCCTGATGCCAAGCGTGCCACGGGGCGTGCTGTGGTCTGCTGCCCTGGCGGTGGATATACACACCTTGCCATGGATCATGAGGGTCACCAGTGGGCTACATTCTTCAATAATCAGGGTATCGCCTTTATTGTGCTCAAATACCGTATGCCTCACGGCAATCGCCTTATCCCAATCTCCGATGCCGAAGAGGCCATGAAGACTGTGCGTCGCCATGCCGCCGAGTGGCATGTTAATACGAATGATGTGGGCATCATGGGCTTCTCTGCAGGTGGACACCTCGCCTCGACCATCGCCACCCATGCCTCTGGCGATGCTGCGCCCAATTTCCAGATTCTCTTCTATCCTGTCATCACCATGGACCTCGGTTTCACCCATAAGGGCTCCCATGATAATTTCCTCGGCACCTTCACTGACGGCAAGAAAGACCAGAAAGAACTGAGAAGACTTGAGGCCGAATTCAGCAATGAACTGCAGGTTAACCGCAATACCTCACGCGCCTTTCTCGCCCTCAGCGACGACGACAAGGCTGTGACAGCCGCCAACGGTTTTAATTACTATCAACAACTCTATAAATACGACGTGCCCGCCTCTATCCATATCTACCCCTCAGGCGGTCATGGCTGGGGCTATCGCGAGTCGTTCCCCTTCCATTACAATGTCATCTTCGAGCTGCAAGCTTGGCTCCAGAGTTTCTGAAAAAGCATTTTTTTGCTAAAAGATTTGGTACTTTGCTTGAAAAACCATATCTTTGCAGTTGTTTAAAACAGCTGCAAACTTTTTGATGCAATGGAGAAGTTAACACTTGCGAACAGATTAAGTATCAGGATCATGGCTGTGCTGATTGTCATGTCGGCGGCCATCATGCTGCTCGTGTATTTTATCACACGACAGTCGATGGCCCGTGAGGTGGAGTCGCGCTACGAAAGTGTCATCCTGCATGCAAATGAGAAGATTCGTGGTGTACTCTCGGACGTTTACGTGGCAGCCATCAACAATATCAATGTTATTGAGAGCGACCTCGACAATCCAGATAAGTTGCAGATTCATCTGGAACGGATGGTGAGTGACAACATGTATATGTCGAGTTGCAGACTGATTTTCGAGCCGCACGTGTTTCCCGCTAAGGGGCAGAACTTTGAGATCTATGCTTGGCGTGATTCGACAGGTAAGGTGCATAGCCGTCAGATGAACGAGGATCATCCGGACTTCCTGATACACAACTGGTACAGGGCTGCCTTCGACAATAAGGAAGGTGATTGGACACCGCCTTATTTCGATAGAGCGGCCTCACAACAGTTGACGACGACGTATATGACCCACATTAGGGACCATAAGGGGCGACGTGTAGGTATGCTGGGTGCCGACGTATCGCTGGAGTGGCTGCGTGAACGAACCAAGCGTATTGATACGGAAAACCACGAGCGGTTCGAGAGGGATTTTAAGGAAAAGTCGTACAGCTTCGTCATCGACCACGATGGAACGTTTTTGATTCACCCTGACGAAAATCGGGTGCTGAAGCAGAAACTGCAAGATATGACGGTGAAGACACCTAGTTTAAAGGATGATCTGATGGCGCGCCAGATGATGGCGGGTTCGAGTGGAACCGTAAGACTGGAGGATGAGGGCATTGACTTATGGGTGTTTTACTCGTTCGTGAAATATGCGGACTGGACAGTGGCTGTGGTGGTGCCTACCAGCATCATCTACCATAATGGTGACGTGTTGGCTTCAATGATCTTAGCTGTATTCTTTGTGGGCCTGCTACTGATTTATTTCCTTTGCAGCCATAATATCCGGAAAAACATGAGGCCGCTGAAGCGGTTTGTAATGGCTGCTGATGAACTGGCACAAGGAAACTTCGACATTGAGTTGCCAGAGGTGAGAAGCCGTGAGATTGACGCCCTGCGTAATGCTTTCAAGGATATGCAGGCCTCGCTGACGAAATATATTGGAGAACTTCAGGAAACAACGGCCTCGAAGGCTGCAATGGAGCAAGAGCTGAAGATTGCCAGTGACATTCAGATGCGGATGCTGCCGAAGAGCTATCCTCCCTTCCCCGAACGTACCGACATAGATATTTATGGTGAGGTGGTGACGGCCAAAGAGGTGGGTGGCGACTTGTTCGACTTCTTCATTCGCGACGAAAAACTCTTCTTCAGCATCGGCGATGTGGCCGGTAAGGGTGTGCCGGCCTCGCTGGTAATGGCGGTGGCGCGTTCGATGTTCCGCAGTGCATCAATGCAGTACACCTCACCCAAGCAGATTGTGGAGTCGATCAACAGGTCGGTATGCCAAAGTAACGACTCGTATATGTTCGTAACGCTATTTATGGGTGTGCTCGACCTGGCCAGTGGAAAGCTGCTTTATTCGAATGCGGGGCATGAGCCGCCCGTGCTGGTGGGTTCTAACACCCGATTTCTGCCTGTGCAGAACAATATTCCATTGGGCTTGCGTCCGGAATGGGAGTACACCGAGCAAGAGGTGACCATCATTTCCGGTACGACGCTGTTCCTCTATACCGATGGATTCACTGAGGCGGAGACTGTGGACAACAAGCAGTATGGCCGAGACCGAATGTTCAAGGAGGCAATCCGATTGGCGGCCAGGCGACTTGACTCGCGTACTTTCGTGAAAGACATCCGACAGACGGAGCGAACTTTTGTGGGTGGAATACCCCAGATGGACGACATCTCACTGCTGGCTATCAAATACCGCGGAAAGGTAGACCCGAAGATTTATTACCGGAGCATCCTACTTAACAACGATGTGCAGGAGGTGCCGGTGCTGACAGTGTTTATCGGGGGTATCTGCGATGACATGCGTTTCGATGACATGTCGAGAGCCGGTGTCCATTTGGCCATCGAAGAAGCCGTTGTAAACGTAATGAACTATGCTTACAAGAAAGGTGAAAGAGGCGATATCCATTTAGAGGTGACAGCCGATGAGACGACCATCGCCTTTGTACTCAAGGACAGCGGTGTGCCTTTCGATCCCACCGTCATGCCTGAGGTTGACGTGCATAATCATGTGGCCAAACGTTCTGTTGGCGGATTGGGTATCCACCTGATACGTCACTATATGGACGAAGTGAGCTATCAGTACATTGATGGACACAACGTGTTAACAATGAAGAAGAATCTGAAATCAAATAATAACACAAAGTAATATGGAAGCAACAATCAGAAAGGATGACGGCCACCGGGTAACCTTGATTCTGGACGGACGCCTGGACACCTCGGTGACACCACAGACAGAAAAAGAAGTGGAGCCGCTCTTTAACTATGAGAACTATGAGATTGTCATCGACTGTAGCCGACTTGAGTATATTTCATCGAGTGGACTGCGACTGCTCATGGCCATAAACCAGCGTTGCTGTGCCAACCACTGCGATCTTTATATCAAGGGCTTGCGGGCAGAGGTGTACGATGTGTTTCAGACCACGGGATTTGTACACCTGTTCCAGTTTAAGTAGCATTTGGGCACCGGATAGCCACAAAGTAATTAGTCACCTCACCATCGGCATTGTATAGCGGCTGGCGGTAGGAGGAGATATCTTTGCCATCGAGCAATCGCATGGCGTCGTTTTTTGTAATCAGATGGCCGTTGTGGTCATAGAACGAGATGGCGACAAAGGGGTTGCTGAGGATAGCCTCATACTTGTGGATGAGGTCATGGGCAGCCTGATTGTCCTCAATATCATAGTAATGATCCACGTTTGGAGCTTGACTGACCATCCCTTTGAGTACAGCCGTGTTGCGATGTGTATGGTGGATGAAAAGCATGAATATTATCGTGACCAACAGGACTAAGGCCGCAATGCCAAGCAGCCCCTTGGCGATGTAGAGAGCTATAGGTTGCGCTTCGGGTATAGAGTCCTCAGGATGGGCCCAACGCTTCTGGATGGCAGCAATGTCGCCACTCTCTTTCATGCGTGTAAACTGATCGTCAATCTGTTCTATGAGCTGGTGGTCTTTGCCGATAAAGCGGATCTCGGCCACGGAGTCTTCGTTGGCGTAGAAGTAGTAGATGACATTCTTTGAAATGAAATAGGCGGGATTGTTGTAACTCCGGCTATCGGAGAGGATGATGTCAGCATCACCGCGCTCAAAGGCTTGGCGGGTTCCAGCCATATGCTTCATCACAATCCTGCAGGGTAGTCCCATCTTTTCAGTGATGGTCTTGGAAATGGCAACACAACTGCCAGAAGGCTCGTCCTTGTAGTTGATGAACATATAGGGCGGGTGCTCATTGTCACAGGCAATGACGACGGGGCGTTGTTTGCTGTATCTCTCGGTCAGTGACTGAGCCGAAACCTGAAGAATACCAGCCAGAAGCAGGACCGAAAAGGTGATATATCGGAGTCTCATACGCAGAAAACAAATAAACCTATCAATTCTTTTTTGTCATTGTATATCGCCTTCATCTGGAAGTCGACGGTGTGACTACCTGTGGTCATAGAACCGCGGTGGCCGTCAGCCTCCTCTAAGTTGGTGAAAGAGGTGTGGAAGAGATCATTGATGTGGACGTGATTCTTGACCATCTCGTCGATGTCACAGTCAAGCAGTTCGCTGGCTTTGGGATTGGCGTTCTGTAGCACGCCTTCACTATTGAATAAGATGTTACCTGACTCGTCGTTGTAGAATACCGAGAGGTAGCGCAGCGAGCGCTCTGCATTAATACGCTTGAGACGATGCTCTTTGGTAATGTCGCGCTTGACAGCAACGATGACGGTGGGTCTTCTCTTTCTGTTGCGCTGTAGAATGGTGAGGTTGACGATAAAGTCATGGAGTTCCATGTCGCCATACTCCGTATCCTTGGCTCTCAGCTCAAGAGTCTCTTCCTGTACTTCATGTCCCCTGTTGTCTTTATGACGGGTGACGAGCCGGTCAATGGCGTCTGTCAGCTGTGCGGCATCGTCTTTGTTGTAACGTTTCATGAAATCGTTGGCACTATAGGTAATGGAGGGTGCCCCGGTTTTGTCATACCACACGTACTGGTCCTTTGGGACGAGGTAAATCCAGAAGCGTACCTTACCGTTCTGGGTAATTTGGGAGATCTGCGAAGATAGTGTCTGGTGTTCAGCTGACGCTTGACGTTTATTATTCCTTATGCGTAGGAAGAGATAGAGGACAAAGGCGAGCACCAGTAGTGCCAGACCTGCCACATACCACTCCCAAATAGGGCGTCCAGGCTCCTTACGGTCGGGATAGAGCCATTTCTGCTCGAGCGGCAACAGCTGTCCGGTGGCATTGAGCTCGGCATAGGTCTTGTCGATAAGGTCGAGCAGGCGCTGGTCGGAAGCCAGGAACTTGGTTTCGCCATGGGGCATGTTCACGGGGGTAAGCTCCAGGTTGTCGAGATGATAGTGGTTGATGAGCCATTTCAGCGTGAGGGTGTTCCATACAATTTGCCCCTCCTTCTTATCATTGACCTCTTGGATGGCCTTGGTCATATCGTGGGTTACGATGGCACGATCACCCCAGCCATAGTCTACCATCAGGTGATGACACAGGCTAGAGTCCTTCACCATGACCTGTTGGTTCTTAAGGTCGCCGAAATTCTTGATGGTCACCTTCTTGTTTTTGGGGGTGGCGACACTCTGGGTGAGCAAGGTAATGGTTGCGCGGCCATAATGACCGAAATTCTTTTCATAGACGTCAGCCAAGCCGAGGATAAGGTCGGCACGGCCTTCTTTCAGGTCTTGAAGCACTTCCTGGTGGTTTTTCAGGCGGATTTCATATGGGATGTGAAGTTCGTTCATCAGCAGGCGAATCAGATCAATACAATATCCCTCTGGCTCACCCTTCTCATTTAGGAAGGAATAGGGCCAAATGCTCTCTGAGTCCTCAATAATCAGAGGCCTTTCCACAGGATAAACCTGAGCGCTGTCCGTCTGGGCGGAAACATTGCTGATGAGTAGTGTACACAATAAGATTATCAACCACCTGTTCATCTTTATTGGTATGGTTTTAGTGAAAGTTTTGCAAAGATAAATTATTTTTCTGATAAAACCAAACGAAATTGAATATTTTTTTGTACCTTTGCCAACGGAATCAATCCGCAAAAATAGTAATTGTCAGTAAAAAAAACAGACATTATGAGACTAAAGACTAACTTTTTGGTATTAACCGCAATCTGCCTAATTAGCCTAAACGCCATGGCTCAGGACCATCTCTACATCATGAAGATGCAGTCGGAAATGTTGAGACTAATCAGCACAGATGACAAAGACAAGTTTTATGAGGTGACCGAGGCGCTGAAAGCCGAATGCCAGAAAATAGGCGATGAGCGACTGTTCTACACCGCGTGGGGTAACCTGTCTACCTATGAGGCTACGCACCAGAACTATATGAAGGCTGACGATATAGCCAATCAGATTGCCGAATATGCTGAAGGGCAAAACAGCTATTGGGGAAACTATGTCGCCCTGCATGTAAAGGCGGTGAACGCCTTGCAGAAGCAGGACTATGAAGAGGCTGAGGGGGGATTCCTGAAAGCCGTGGACTTCCGACATAAATACTTCCCCGGCGAGAGTGCGGGCGACGACCTGCAGGAGTTGATGAAGATTGCCAACCACCGCAAGGACCAGAAGGCCGGACTAAAGTATGCCCGTCAGATATTGGCAGAGCCGAACGTGGCGCCCATCCATAAAGGAAGGGCCCTGTTCCGTCTGAGCCAGTTTGCCTTCAACCAGAATAAGAAGGAGCTCTACGACAGCATCTACGATGAACTAAAAGCCCTGAAAGAGAGCGACGGCATAGGAACCATCGAACCTGTGGTGGAAGTGAACTACCATATTATCAATGGCAATTATGACGAGGCCTTGCGCCTCTGTCAGGACCTCTCACCCGAGAGCCGGGCTGAGCGCATGGCCGTGATTTACCACCGTATGGGCAACAACGACAAGGCCTATGAATATATGGCGAAGTTCAAGAAGATCAACGACTCGATAGTCTTGGTGTCGCATGGCAACGTGGTGGCGAGCTGTTATGTTCAGATGAACAATGAGCGCATGAAACTGGAGCAGAAACTGTTGGAAGAAGAGAGTGAAAAATGGAAACGACTGTTCTTCTATACACTATTTGGTGCCGTAGTGCTCATTCTGGCCATCGTCATCTGGCAGCACCATATGCGCATCAAGCGCCTGGAGAAGGAGAATGCCAGACTTGAAAAGGCCCGGAAGAAAGCTGAGGAGGCCTTCGACATGAAGAATGAGTTTATCAACAATATTACCAACGAGTTGCGGGCACCACTGAACCCCATTGAGGGCTTCTCGGATATCCTTGGCATGAAGGACATGGAACTGCAGCCTGAGGAGCGTGAGGAACTGACTCAGCATATTAAGATGAGTTCGAAGCATATCACGAAGATCATCGACGAGCTGACCGAGCTGTCGCTCTATGAGAGTAAGAAGTCACTACCGAAGAACTACACCATTTCGCCCAATCATCTCTGCCGTCACATGGTCGACAGTATGCGCCCCCATTGTAAGGAGGGCGTAAGGATGTTCTTTGAATCCGAACTGTCTGATGATTATGCCGTAGAGACCAACCACGAGGCGGTTGAAGCACTGTTGAGACATCTGCTCGATAACGCTATACAGTACACGGATCAGGGCGTCATCACATTGTCCATCACAGAGTATGGCGACATGGTGCGCACCAGTGTGACGGATACCGGTAGAGGCATACCGCCAGAGCGTCGTGAGCATGTGTTCGACACCTTCCGTGAACTGGGCGAGAACGTCAAGCTGAATGGTCTTGGTATGCCCATCTGTAAGGCCATCGTCAAGCTGCTGGGAGGTAAGATATGGCTTGACCCCGACTATACCGAAGGCTCGCGCTTTATCTTCGATGTGCCGAAGAAGTGATAAAAAAATGTAATTTTTTCCCGTGTTACAAAACTTTAGCGTAATTTTGCACCAAAAATTACGCTAAAGATGAGTCTGACTCAGATTGTAGGAAAAGTTTTTGTACCTCGTCAGCATGCCCTCGAACGGTATCAGCAGGAGGGTGAGGCATTGCAACGGGCAGTGCTCAACCATCTGATACAGTCGGCCAAGGATACGGAGTACGGCCGTAACCACGCGTTTGCGGCCGTGAAGGGCTATGACGACTTTATTAGTCAGGTGCCTGTCAATACCTATGAGGAACTGAAGGGCGACATCGACCGTATGCGTCAGGGCGAGACGGATATCCTCTGGCCGGGGCGCGTGAAGTGGTATGCCAAATCCTCAGGAACCACCAACGACAAGTCGAAGTTCATCCCTGTGAGCAACGAGGGATTGCAGAAGATACACTATGCCGGCGGCCGTGATTCGGTGGCCATCTACCTTAGAAACAATCCCCAGTCGAGGATGTTCGACGGCAAGGGGCTGATTCTCGGCGGCAGCCATGCCCCGAACTATAACCTCAAGGACTCACTGGTGGGTGATCTCAGTGCCATCCTCATCGAGAACATCAATCCGCTGGTCAACCTGGTGCGTGTGCCCAAGAAGCAGACGGCGCTGCTTTCCGACTTCGAGGTGAAGCGTGAGCGTATTGCCCGTGAGGCGATGAACAAGAACGTGACGAATATCTCGGGTGTGCCCTCATGGATGCTTTCCGTATTGACCTGTATGATGGAGATGACAGGCAAGAAGCATCTCGAAGAAGTGTGGCCCAACATTGAGGTGTTCTTCCACGGCGGCGTGGCATTTACGCCTTACCGTAAACAGTACGAGCAACTGATTACCTCGCCCCGTATGCACTATATGGAGACCTATAATGCCAGCGAGGGCTTCTTTGGCATTCAGGACGACCCGGCAGACAAGTCGATGCTGCTGATGCTCGATTACGGTGTGTTCTATGAGTTTATTCCTATGGACGGTGGCGACCCCGTTCCCCTTTGGGGCGTGGAGACGGGAAAGAACTATGCGATGGTGATCTCTACCTCGTGTGGCCTTTGGCGCTACGAGATTGGCGACACAGTCCAGTTTACGTCAACCAATCCCTATAAGTTCATCATCTCCGGCCGCACGAAACACTTCATCAATGCCTTTGGCGAGGAGTTGATTGTCGACAATGCCGAGCAGGGCCTGGCCTATGCTTGTGAGCAGACAGGTGCCGAGGTGCTGGAATATACGGCTGCCCCTGTGTTTATGGATGCTAATGCGAAGTGCCGCCACCAATGGCTCATCGAGTTCTCGAAACGCCCACAGGATATGCAGCAGTTCGCAGACCTGCTTGACAAGCGGCTGCAGGAAATCAATAGCGACTACGAGGCCAAGCGTTATAAGGACATCACACTCCAGCACTTGGAGATTATCGAGGCACGTCCGAATCTCTTCAACGACTGGCTGAAGATGCGTGGTAAGCTCGGCGGTCAGCACAAGGTGCCCCGTCTCAGCAACAGCCGCGATAGTATTGATCAATTACTGAAACTCAACGCATGAAGAAGCTGGTTTATATATTCTGTGTGGTTTGTGCCATCGTCTCCTGCGCCCGAATGGGCAGTCCCGATGGTGGCTGGTATGACGATGACCCGCCCATGGTGGTGAGCAGCTCGCCTGCTGACCAGTCGGTGAACGTTAATTCCAAGAAGATCACCATTTTCTTCAATGAATATATCAAGCTCGAGGATGCTACGAGCAAGGTTATCGTGTCGCCCCCACAGCTGGAAATGCCCGAGATCAAGGCCTCAGGAAAGCGGGTGATCGTGGAGCTTCAGGACTCGTTGAAGCCCAACACCACCTATACCATCGACTTTAGCGATGCCATCAGCGACAACAATGAGGGTAATCCTATGGGCTCATTCACCTATAGCTTCTCCACGGGTGAGCAGATCGACACTTTCGAAGTGTCGGGTTATGTGCTCGACGCCAGCAACCTGGAGCCTATCAAGGGAATCTCCGTCGGTCTCTATGACGACCTCGCCGACTCGGCCTTCAAGACCAAGCCAATGCTCCGTGTGTCACGTTCCGACAGCCGGGGCCGCTTCGTCATCAAGGGTATCGCTCCCGGCACCTATCGTGCCTATGCCCTGCAGGATGTAGACGGCGATTTCCGCTTCTCGCAGAAGAGCGAGATGATAGCCTTCAGCCACGATACGTTCTCGCCCAGCTCGAAGCCCGATATCAGGGTGGATACCGTATGGCGCGACTCCCTGCACATTGACCGGCTGTTGCAAGTGCCCTATACCCACTTCCTGCCCGACGACATCACCTTGCTTGCCTTCACGCAGACGCTCACCGACCGCTATCTCATCAAGACCGAGCGTGCGGAGGCCGAAAAATTCTCGATGTATTTCAGTTACGGCCATGAGGAACTGCCGAAGATCAAGGGTCTGAACTTTGATGCCGACAGCGCTTTTGTCGTGGAAACTGGCGAGAAGCAGGATACTATCCACTTCTGGCTGCGCGACACCGCTCTTGTCAATCAGGATACCCTCCGCATGGAGATTTCGTATATGATGACCGACACCTTGGGTAA
>JAEEGL010303128.1_pt1 | contig 11504 bp, 1 predicted proteins | sample 9134231 | NCBI WGS metagenome assembly JAEEGL01 (sample SAMN16246548, study PRJNA631951) | gut metagenome | biome: gut microbiome; feature: rumen; material: fiber-attached | host: Bos | place: Iran: Karaj | collected 2018-10
AGGTGCGGGATCGACCATGCCGCTGCCGTCATCCTTCCACTGAGGATAGACCATATCCAGGGCGGAGTGGTTGGTGAAGGAGATAATTTCGTTGACCGGCTCTTCCGCATTGCCGTCGGGCAGTTTGTCGATCGTTACGTTTACTGTGATGTCTTCCGCGTAGAAGCCGTAACCGAGAGCATACTTGCCGGCGGTAGCGTTATATACGCCGTCGCTGTAGTAATTGATAACGAAGCTCTGGACCTTGCCCTTGCCGGCGGTAGGTTTAACTTCGCGTGCCTGAGAGAGGTCGGAGACCGTCTTGGTCTCGCTTGTTCCGTCTGCAAACGTGAACGTTACTTTCGCGGAGACAACGGTGTTGTCCGGGATAGTAAAGTCAAGGTTGCTGTAATCCTGGCCTGCCTTTCCGATAACGATGCTGTCGATCGAGTACGTGGGCTGAGGGCCGCCAGTGTAGCCGGCTTTCTTCTTCTCGAACGTGATGCCGCTGTCGGTAATGGTGAAGGATTCAAGTGCCTGGTTCGTGCTGCGTACAGCAGGTCTGATCAGGTAGATGACTTTGCGGGCGCCGGTAAGCAGGCTTTCGACCCTGTTGCCGACTACAGAGTTATCTGTATCCGCGGCGTCAACGGTGCTGCTGATCCCTTCCGAATTGTTGTTGACGACGCTCTTGCCGAGATCCGCCTCAGCAACGCCGTACACGTTCTTAAGAATGAATACGGGAGGCTTTGTCGAATCAAGTTCTTCGATGTCAAGAGTTACAGGAACTTCTACGTACCAGATGACACGGTTATCATCTTTGTTAAGGGTATTGTAGTTCTTCCCTGCCGTGCCGGAAGCGACCTTCGTTTCAACAATAATATACCTGCACGTCGGATCCCAGTACTCTCCGCGGTTTTCCTCGGCATCCCAGATACCGTATGTTCCGCCGCCTGTATAGGTGTTGGAAGCGCTGGTATATCCGTCATAGACAGGAAGGTTCACCGGTGTGCCGTCTTCGTTAACTGCTCCGATAAGTGCTTCTACGTTTGCATCGTTGATCACAAAATCGTCAGAGATCTTGTAAATGCTGAAGAACGCAAGCGGAATGATATTCTTCGGATACGAACCCGCATCCTGTTTAACGATCACCGGCTTGATCAGAGGCTTGTTGTACGCCTTGAGGACAATGGTCTCCGGCTCTCTCGACGAAACGATGACGTATGCGTCAACGCCGTTGATCGTGACTTTTTCAGTCAGGAGCGTTTCGACCGCGTTCTCGCCTTCGCCGGTGATCCTGTAGATGCTTTCAAGTCCGAGGAACTTGGCCGCCCAGGCGGTCTCGGCTATCGCGTAGACCTCGCCGGGAGTCGTCAGGTAAGAAACTATACCGTCTGCGTTGGTACCGGTCTGAGGAAGTACGACTTCCCAGACAGCGGGATCGACAGACGTGCGGTGGTAGATCGTGAACGAAGCTTCGCCCTGGCCTACGGTATACGTTGACCCGTGCAGATTGTTATACTTCGTGACGGTGAGTTTGTTGCCTTCCGTATTGACAAGATACTGTCCGAATACATGAGAATCGGAATAGTCAATAACGTTTGTGAGCTTGCCGTCGATCACCTGCGGCACCTCGACCTCAAGATACAGGTTGGTGTTGAGCAGATGGTTTTCGGGAGCTTTTGTCTCGTAAATGCGGTATGTCGTCGCTTCTTTGCCGAGCAGCGGGATATCCGCGATGTAAGTCTTGGTAGCCGCATCGTACGTGACGCTGGACCCCTCGACCTTCACCCAGTCTTCCTCAGCTCCGGCAATACCCGCGTTAGCGTTGTAGCGAACTTCGAATTCAGCGCCTTCAAGCGGATTGCTGAAGTCATTGTTCGCGATATCGTCTCCGTCGTACTTCTTGAACTTCACCTGACCCCACAGGAATTCGTTCTGTGCGGTGACAACGATGCCGTCCTTCGATACGGTTACCGGATAGAATCCGTCGGTCCCGGTTACTTCAGTGCCGTCTGCCAGGAGTTTGACAAGTCCGAATGCACTTGCCGGAGCCACGACGGCTTCCTTTACGTAATAGGTCTCGCCCTGCGAAAGCATGACGTCCGCACCGCTCTTCTTAAACGTCACAGCCTCCGTGCTGACGGAAGTGAACGTCGCCGAACCGAGAACGGTCGTCTTATCGGCAGCGTAGAGATCCAGTCTGACTTCCCAGGGTTTGAAGATGGTCCATGAATCGGAAGTCGAGCCGGCGGGATATACGAGTTCCTTCTTGGCTTTGAGCGTTACGCGCTGGTAGTTCTTCGCACTGAACACAGCTTTTTCAACGCCGTCCGTAACGACGCCGTTGGTCAGCGTTGTGACAGTTCCGGCCCAGGTCTCGACGGACTCGGCAAGACCGGTAACGGTAACGTCCATGCCGCCGGTAACGATCACGAAGTAAATGACTTCTTTGCCGTCTGTAGTCTTAAGCCTGTCGTACCCTGCCGGAGCATCGGTCTCTATGAACGCGTAGATTCCGGGGTCAAGGTTCGTAAGATCGTCGTTGGGCTGATTCTCCAGTGCGGTCTTGCGGGCAACTTTCAGTACGCCGTTTGCATCCGTCTTGAGCACGGTGGAAGCATCAGGGAATCTGGTGAATCCGGCCGCGGTCAATTCCGCAACGGTGGAAGGAGAAGCGGTGAATACGTTCTTAAACTCGTATCCGTCCCCTGCCGCCACCTGCGTGAACGGAAGGAAATAGGCGTTGAAGCTTGCTGTGCCTGTGGTAATGGCGTTATTTCTTTCGTCTACCTTGGTGATCTCGATCTTGCCCTGTTCAGGGTTCTCGACCGTCAGCGTGAGGTCCGCAGTTCCCTCTGCCATGACAGAAGGCACTATGGCGCTGATCACGGTGTCGCGCTCGGTCGCCGTGCCGCTGGTGCCATATGTATAACCGATCCATACGCCGGTTCCGACAACGGCAAGGCCTGCAAGTGCGGGATCAAGCGATTTCAGATACTGCTGCAGGTAGGCACTTGAATAACCTACTTTGGATTCGACAAGCCAGTATTTCCGGGAAGCGATATTACGGAATATCACTTTTCCCTGGGAATTGGAAGAGCCTGTTCTTGAACTCGGGCTTGTAACAGAACCGTATCTTAAAGAGAAGTTGGCTCCGTAGAGCGGGTTTCCATCGAGATCCTCTTTGATCAACGTCAGGTCGACCATCTTGGGATTGTACATGGTAACGTGCTTCGTAGTTTCTTCAACCGTAAAGATACGGGCGTGAGGGTGAGCCGCGTCAGTCGTATGATTGCTTGCGGCATCGTAGTACGCCATTTCGTATACGTCTTTTAAGGTATACATCGTACTGCCGTTGGAGTAGATGGTGCTTCTCACATCGGTCGGCAGACTGGTCTCATAGATCCGGTACGTACCGGGGATCAGGCCGTCCGGGAATATGAATGCACCGGCCTCGACAGTAACGAACTTGGCATTGGCGGCAGTAGTCGTAGGAGTATTGGTCCTGTAATCCCAGAACTCCCACTTGTTGTTGCCCTTCTTGTGCTGCAGGTACATCGTCACGCCGGGAAGCGGCTCTCTGTTGATCGCTTCTTTCTGCTGACCGTCGAGCTGCGCACTTGTCATACCGCCGTTTGCCGTAGTAGCGGCGTTCGGCTGGTAACCGTATTTATGGACGGTGACAAAGGTATTGTGGATAGGATAGTCAACGATCCTGCGCTGGCTCTCTTCGTCGCCGAGGAAGAAATCGTCCGGAATATGGGTGTAGTCTTCAGCTTCGGTAACGTACCATGCCGGTTCGGTTCCGTCCGTTGCAAGCGTATACGGAGTACCTTCGGGATTGGTATCGGGGTCAATTCCTTTATTGCCAGCCTCGGTTACGAAGAACGCGTCGTTGAAGACCCAGGACGTACCGTCTACGTTGCCGATAAGATTAACGAAGCAAAGATACATTTCGTATCCTTTTTCATCATAACTGTATCCTTCAGGGCAACTGGTTTCAACGAGCTGAACCGGAACCTTGTAACCCGTGTAGGTCACGCCGTCCTTAGTGGTTTCGAAAGGAATAACGACCAGTCCGTCATCAGCGTCCAAGACTGTTCCTGTCTCGTAATCTTTAAGGGTATAAGTGACAGTGCCGTCAGCATTATTAGTGATTCCGAGCAAGTACGTACCGCTCTGTGCCCAGGCTTTGTCCACAGCATCTTGGCCAGAGGGAGCCGGAATGGCAGCGTCAAGACCTGTCGTCATCGTAGCGATGATCTTTCCGTTCGCGTCGTTCAGTCTGACAACGAAAGTCGTATTCGGCAGAGGAGTGTAATTCTTTTTCCACTCTCCGGTGGTCCAGTCAAACTCATCCTGCCACTTAGCGATACGGATGCTGGCAATATAGATAACGCCGGTGCCTGGGCCAACAGGATGAGCATTCAAGATGTCATCGTTGTTGATGGCATCTATATTGTAGCCCATCATTCTGGGTGCATATTCAGTACCGGTTACCGTATACGCCATGTTTTCCAGTTTGCCTTTTTCCTGCCAGAAAGTATACTTGAAATTCGGGTTGATCACACCGCCGTTCGGACCGGGATCTGTTTCGACAAGCAGATATACGTAATGATCGTCGATACCCTGGTCAACGTTCGTCATGAACTCGCCTATCTGGCGTTTTCCGTCCCATCCATACTTAGTACCGCTGGTATAAGAACCAAGGAGTTCCCACTCTATCTCCTGATTGTTTTCATCAAAGATGCCACTGTGAGTGAAACCAACGCTGCCGGTATCTCCTGGCATTATGAATCTGTACAGTTCAAATACGGCGTTGTCGTATTTTGTATCTTTCTTTCCGTCTCCATCCACATCATGATTAACTTCAGTATCGAAGATCGGAGCTTCGCCATTTGAAGGGTCATAAGTGTCAGCGTCGAGCCATTTGGTGACGTCGAACTGTACCCAGTGGTTAGCGTTTACAAGTTCATCGACTGTAAAGTCTTTCTTAGTGGTATCAGCAGACATCGTCGCGCTGGTCAGATAGCTCACGTTGTAGTTATCGATCTTATCAGCCGGAATGGAATCAGTATATCCGTCTTCAGAAGGATATCTGCGCCATTCGCCGCCTTTATTCGGGAACATGGTCGGATCGCCGGATTTCAGTTCGACGAGAGCATATTCCATATCGCGGCGCAGGCCGGAGAAGGATGCAGTACCATCCTTGTTTGTTTCTATAGAACTTACTAATTTCCAGGCATTACCTTCTTTAACAAACAGACCGATCTCAGCATTTTCCATGAGATATTCCATCTGTGTGAATGCGTAATCCCACGTTCTGCGGAAGACCTTATTAACACTTACATTGACCTTGGTATGGTTAACCACTACAAGGTCGTTGCCGGAAGTATCCTTCGTTGTCTGAGTGTCAGGAGTAAGCGTAACGGTCTGGTCAGCGCTCGCCTGATAGTACTCATTAGGCTGTGTGCCGGTCATTTCCTCTGTGACCGTATATACGATCAGATCGCCGTTTTCATCATATACGGGCAGATTGCTAAAGGTTACCGCGCCGCTGTTGTTTGTAGTAGCAGAAGCGACCACTTCGCCGGCGGCGTTCTTTACTACGATCTTGAAGCCCTGGGCAAGAGTGCTGTAGACTTTTTTCAGGACCTTCAGGCTGCCGGTGTTCTTGATGTTCTTAAACTCAAACGCACAGATGTTGTCGGTGCCGCTGCCGTCAAGAAGATCGGCCTTGCCGTTCGTGATCGTTACTTTTCTGAACGTCTTTACCGCACCGGTCGCGGATCCGACGGGTCCCTGCACGTAATTGCTGTCAATGGCGAAATATTTGTCAAAGTTCTCATCGGGGTCGAGGTATCCTTCCGGAACCGTCGTCTCTGCGATGAAGTATTCGCCGGCGGGAAGACGCACGTCGGAATCGGCGTTGGAGTCAACGGCGTTCAGATCTGTTACGGCTTCATAATATACGTTGCCGTTGTTATCCGTCACCGCTTTGTAAACCGTAAACTTTGCCCCGCTTACAGCCGCGTTGTGCGTATCCTTCTTCATGATCCTGATCAGAGGATCCTGATAGTTGTAGATCCTGCGCTCAACGGTCTTATCGACGCCTACGTCAGCAAATGACAGAACGTAATCGTCGCCGGTGAGATCGATCGTGCCGCGCTTCGCGCCTTCAACAGTAGTCTCTGCCGCCGTTCCGTTCGCGTCGGTATAGGAATACAGGTAGTAGCCGCCCGGAACAGAGGATTCGTCAAACGTGTAGACCTGTCCGGGGACAAGGTAGAACACATCGCCGTCTGCGGGCACGGAAATACCGTTCAGCGTGCGGCCGTCATTTTTCTGGTCGGCGGCAACGCTGCCGTCAGCTTTATAGACGGTGAACTTCGATCCGCTTACGTACGTTCCGGTATAGAAGTCATACTTTAAGACTTTGACCGGAATGAGCTGCTGGATGTTGTTGAGGACGGCCTCCGCAGCAGGCTGCTCCGTTTCGTCGGCATTGGTCATAGAGGTGGCCGTTGTCATTTCCTCGCTGATCGCGAGTTCAATGTAATCGACGCCGCCGATATTGACCAGCGTTCCGGTGAGCGAATCCGTGTCAAGCGTATATCCGCTCAGCGCGACCTCTTTAATGAGATAATGGATCCTGTCAGCGCCGTCGTACAGTTTCAGGTTGCTGAAATCGATCCATACAGGTTCTCCGTTCGTTCCGCCGCCGATACTGAAGTTGGTATATCCGTCCAGAGCTTCGAGCGTGGAAGTATCGGAACCTATGTATGTATATAATGTAGCAGTCGTCGTCTTGGAGGCGTCAAAGGAAAGTTTTCCGTCGAGGCCGACAGAATAGAACTTCTTCTGGATATGTGCTCTTACCAGCTTGCGGTTGTACATATCCACGCTCTTATCCGCAGCGACGAGCACCCCGTTGTCATCTTCTCTGGTCAGAGTGACGGGGGCGGTTTCCGCGGTAGCCGTGCTGCCCGTGGCGGGATCATAGAAGCCATCCGGAATGGTCTCCACGAATTTGTATTCGTAGGGTGTGCCGGCGTCGTTAAACGGAGGCAGCACTGCCGAGATCGTTCCGTTGGTGCCTACGGTAAGTTCTGTCTCGCCGTTGACCGCGATCGGGTCTCCCCAGCTCGTGGTACCCTGCAGTCTTCTGTAGAGTTTGAACGTTCCGGTAAAGCTCGCGTTAGCTTTGGTCTTAAACGTTGCCTCGGAGATCGCCACCCACTTGGTAAGCGTGAGCGTTGCGCCGTTCCTTCTGTTTACAAAAGTACGCGTTATATCTTGTTCCGTACTGTTCTCCGTGACGGTAACAGTCTGCGGCGCGGGATCCATTACATATCCGTCAGGAGCCCAATCTTCAACGACCTGATACGTTCCGATCGGAACATTTCTGAACGTCGCCTTGCCGTCGTCTCCTGTTACAGCAGTGATCTTTTCACCGTTTGTGTCATAGAGGTAATTTCCGGCGGCATCCTTAAGCGCAAACACTACGCCTTTAACGGGATTATTGCCGTCGTCCTTTTTAATAACAATGATCTTACCGCGGATTTCTTTATTAACGAAATCAACTGTGAATTCTTCGCCCTCGGAAAGATATTTTACTGTCGTGGGGTAATATTGGTCGCGAGGTTCAATCTTCTCGTCAGCCTTCTCGCGATTCCATATAACCGACTCTAGCACCATATAGCCGAGCTGTTCGGTCGACAGAGCTTCTGAGATCTCGTAGGTTTTGCCCGATAAGAGATAATATGTTACGCCTTTTTTCAACGTCGCAGACGTAACGTTCGTCATACCTTCGATCGGAACGTAATACGGAGCAGGGCTTTCGCGTTTCTCATAAACCGTAAATATGCCGCCGTCATTCGATTTGATATTGAAAGTGATGTCTCCGTATCTGTCATCGTACGGGTTAAGCATATTACCGGCGGCGAATTCACGAAGGAGCTTTCCAATCTTAATAGAAGCCGGTTCGGTCACAGGCAGTGGGAGATCCTCAGGATAGTAAGGAGTTTCGTTTCCGTTAGCTTCAGGGACTCCCGCGAGCTTGTATCTCGTGACTTCCGCCTTATTCTTCGAATTTAGTTCATACGGATTCTCATAGAACTCAGCGATCATTTCAGGTGTCACGTAGTATTCAGCAGTTACCGTATAAGTCGTCAATGTCGGGACGCGGATCAGATAATCCGGGTCGCTCGTACCGTTTATGGATACCTTATCGGCATCCGCGGAAACATCCAGCGCAAGATCGCCCTCAAGCTTTATTTCCACTCCGACGTTATACCACCGGGACGAATTACCTTTGATTATATTAATTGCCCCGCTCAAAGAAGAGCCGTTCTTGGAAAGAAGAGTGCTGAGCGTATCCTTGAGCCAGATACCCTCGACCGCGTCGCGTCCGGGTCTGTTATACAATCCGACGTCAGTGATAATTTTATCGTTATTGTCTAACAGTCCGACTTTGACCTCCCAGGAAAAGACAGCTTTTGTGTTGTTATCGATAAATTTCGGATAGCCGTCCTTTATGCTCTTTTCTACTCCCCACCGGTCAGGCGTCGATGTCACGATAGGATCCGAGGCAGCAGAAACCTCCTGCTTATAGTGGCCGACTTTCCTTTCGTTGCCGCCCGTATAATCGATGACGTCGAATTCCGTATGGAACGTCAGGCTCATCGGATCGTACGTGGCTACCGATTGTTCAGTACCGTTGTTGCAGACGTATACCGAAATGCTGAACTGCTGCGGGTCGTTAGAATCGACGTCAGCCAGTGCAAACGTATAAGTATGCGGAACAGTCGGATCCTGATCATCCGGACTGGCGACAACACCCTTAGGTGATTCCTGCCCTTTAAGCAGCAATCCCGCCGGCAGTACCAGCGTAAGAGAGTTGTTCTTATAGAAATCATAGATCGGCATCGCTTTGGGATATCCAAAGTTCATCTCAGGAATCTCGAAATATGTATATTTCAATACATAATTCAGCGTATCGCCGGCAAGCGGATTCGACGGATTGTCTTCAGATCCGACTATGCTCACCGAGATTCTGGGATCTCTCCCGCTTCCCCAGCGGTTATAAGCGTATACCGATGCCTGGCTGTTCGGATCGTAATTTTCCGGATAGCCTTCGTCTTCGGCTCTTACCGATACGACACGGCCGCCCGCAACGGCGGTGAACGCGTTTCCCGGCAATAGCCCGAGCACCATAATCAGCGCAAGAATGAAACTTAAAATTCTGTTGACTGTTTTTAAGTTCATACGCTTTTCTCCCCTTTCTTTTATGCATAGCTGCACCTACTTGAAAATCAAAAAATGCAGTATGTATTCGTTCTTCATTGCCGAACGCCCATTTTTGGGCATATGGCGGTTAATTATATTTGAAAGCGGATTTAAATACAATAAGAAATATGGCAATGGACAACTTTTTTTCATTGAATTTATGTTGTCAATGTGCTACAATCCGCTCATCATGAAACGGGGAGCGTTATGCCATGCTTTCGGAAAGAATCAATATCCTGTTCAGGGTCCTTGCGTGCAACAATACCGACATTGCCCGTTACGCCTCCTGCTCCTCCGGCAACATATCTAAACTTAAGACCGGAAACCGGGAGCCGCTGCCTTCGAGCCGCACGATCATTTCGTTTGCGAACGGCGTCTACAAGTATGCGGATTATGAAAACATGCTGAGCACACTTAAGGAACTTTGCGGCAGCCCCGATATAACCCGTGAGAGCATTGTCCCGGCGTTGATCGTCTGGCTGTACGGATCGGACGAAGTGGTTCTCCCCGCTTACGTTTCCGAACCGAGAAGCAAACGTGATCTGGCGCTTTCCCGCCGCCAGTTCGGCAGCAGGTTCGACAGCGCGGTCTCGCTTCTGGGGTTTTCCAACAGCAGCATCGCCGATATCTTAAATGTTGACGTTTCATTGATCAGCCGGTACCGCAGCGGTATTTATTCTCCTCACAAGAACGAACATCTTGCCGAAAAGCTTTCCGAACTACTTGTCTTCCGTGCCGAGAAAATCGGAAAGACGAAGGAACTTGCCGAGCTGTGCGGAACGGATGAGGCCCGCTTTGACGCAGATACGGTCTGGACGTGGCTCTATGATTTTTCACCGGAGAGAGGCTCTGCTAAGGCCAGCGCTCTGTTGCATTCCCTTGACACAATGCTTCAGTCGCGCGACATTGATGATACCGTTGATGTTATTCCAAAGTCGCAGAAAGCAAAGATCTATTACGGACTGGAAGGTCGCAGAAACGCCCTGGTGCGTTTTCTGAATGACGTTGCCCGGGAAGGCGGAGAACTCTTTATTTACTCCGACGAACCGTCAGACGGCGTGCTCGGAGACGGCAATTACTTCAAGTTATGGATCTCTTTGATGGCAAACTGTGTAAACCGCGGAGTAAAAATCAAGATCATACATAACCTCGACCGCGAGAACAATAAAACGATAATGGCAATAAACCGCTGGGTGCCGCTCTACGTTTCGGGAATGATCGAGCCGTACAGATTCCGTCTGAAACGCGACGTCAGATTTTACCATACGCTGTTTCTGCATGCCGGCAAAGCATGCATCCACGGCTTCTTCCCGTCAAACAGCAACGACCGCTGGTATGAATATATTACCGACAGTAAGCGCCTTGAGATCCTTCAAAACGAGTTCGATTCCATTCTCTCCGCCACCGTACCGATCATGAAAGTATACAGTTCTAAAAAGAACGATGATCTTACTGCTTTCTTTGATATGAAGCAGAAGGCGAAAATGTTTTTGCTGACCGGACTTCCGGTGTTTACTATGCCCGCGGAATTGCTTGAGCGGATCGTCTCCCGCACCGGAATTGAGGAACCGCTCAAAAGCAGTCTGCTGAGGGTCTACGGCGCTCAGCGGCAACAGTTCCGCGCCTTATTGCAGAGCAGCGCGGTCAACATGATCTTATGCTTTCCCGAGGATGAGTCGGGCCGGAGCAGAAAGGTCAATTTTGCCCTGGATCTGATAGATCATCAGGTCACATATACACAGGATGAATTTGAGGAACATGTTGCGGCAGTGATCGACCTCGTTAAGAACGAAAAGAATTTTCATCTTACGCTGCTGCCCAGGCAGTCCGTCAGAGAGACTCAGGTCGCGCTTACAGATGACGCAGCATCGACCATTTATTGCAGAGAGCCGTATACCGCGCTCGTTTTTTATGATGTGGAAATGAGAAATTCGCTTTTTTCCTGCCTCTCTGAGATCATCGACATATATTCCGATGAACGGCAGACGATAATCGAGAAGCTGCAGCGATCCGCTTCACACGGATGAATGGCTGCGGATATTTGTTTCAGCTTTTTTCAGCGAGGCAGCGATAACCGGCCGTCTATCAGATACGCACGGCAGGGCGCGCCTTCACAGCCTCCCAGATTCAGCGGCGCCGCGTTCAGAAAGTAACGGCCTTCCGCCACGCCGTCCAGGACAACACCTTCCAGCAGCGCGCAGCCGCTTCCGAGGAGCAGCATATGTACCTTTTTG
>JAEEGL012600687.1_pt1 | contig 11504 bp, 9 predicted proteins | sample 9134231 | NCBI WGS metagenome assembly JAEEGL01 (sample SAMN16246548, study PRJNA631951) | gut metagenome | biome: gut microbiome; feature: rumen; material: fiber-attached | host: Bos | place: Iran: Karaj | collected 2018-10
CTTGTCCATGAGTATAATATTGAGACACGCATGGAAATGCTGCCTTATGAGCTGATCCGCTGGGTCGATAATAAAGATCTTGATCTGAGCCAGCTGACGCTTACCTCTGATACCAAGGTGGTACAGGACATGAAAGGCAACGACCTGCTGTTGTTTGCAAGCGACTGGAATATCGATTGGGCGCTCTCCCATAACAAGGGACTGAAGCTCTCTGAGTTCAACCAGTCGTAAACATCCGTATTCTAACGAAAGATAAGGATAGAGCAATGAGCGAAGAAAACATGGAGATCATGGAAGAAAAGAAGGAAGGCCTTCATCTTCCCGAGCCGGAAAACTTTATTGAACGTGAGATCAACGCCGATCTTGAGAAGGGCGTGAACACGGTCGTTCAGACTCGTTTCCCGCCTGAACCCAACGGCTACATGCACATCGGTCATATCAAAGCCATCTGTGTGGATTTCGGCACCGCTGAAAAGTACGGCGGTATCTGCAACCTTCGTTTTGACGATACCAACCCCAGCAAGGAAGATACCGAATACGTTGACAGCATCATGAACGATATTCGCTGGATGGGCTTCAAGTGGGAGCATATGTACTACGCTTCGGAGTACTATGATCAGCTTTATGAATTTGCCCTTCAGCTGATCCGCAAGGGAGTTGCCTATGTGGATGACCTAACGCAGGAAGAGATGCGTGAATACCGCGGTACGCTGACGGAGCCCGGTAAGAATTCTCCCTACCGCGACCGCAGCGTGGAAGAAAATCTTGACCTTTTTGACCGCATGAAGAACGGCGAGTTCAAGGAAGGTGAGAAGGTGCTTCGCGCCAAGATCGACATGTCCTCCCCGAATATGAATATGCGCGACCCCGCGATGTACCGCATTTCATACACGCCTCATCATCGGACCGGCACGAAGTGGTGCATCTATCCGATGTACGATTTCGCCCATCCGCTGTCCGATGCGATCGAGGGTGTAACCTATTCGCTGTGCAGCTTCGAATTTGAGGACCATCGTCCGCTGTATAACTGGTTTATCGAGCAGGTCGGATGCTTCGATCATCCGCCGAGACAGATCGAGTTCTCCCGCATGGAGATCACGAACGTCGTTACCTCTAAGCGTAAGCTGAGAGCGCTTGTCGAGAACCATGTTGTTGACGGTTGGGATGACCCGAGAATGCCTACCCTGGCCGGTCTTCGCAAGCGTGGCTACACGCCGGAGTCCATTAAGAAGTTTATCGCCGACACGGGTGTTGCGAAGTCCCGCGGTGCGACCATCGACTATGCGTTCCTTGAGTACTGCCTGCGTGAGGATCTGAAACTGCAGAACAAGCGCGTTATGGCCGTGCTGGATCCGGTTAAGGTTGTTATTACGAACTATCCGGAGAATCAGGTCGAATTCTTTGACGTAGTCAACAATCCGGAAAATCCCGAGCTTGGAAGCCGCAAGGTACCGTTTTCGAGAGAAGTCTATATTGAGCGGGCTGATTTCATGGAAGAGCCGGAGAAGATATTCTTCCGCATGGCTCCCGGCCGTGAAGTCCGTTTGATGGGAGCGTATCTTGTGACCTGCAATGAGGTCGTAAAGGATGAAAACGGTGTGGTTCAGGAGATCCACTGCACCTATGATCCTGAGACGAAGGGTGGAAACGCGCCGGACGGCCGCAAGGTCAAGGGCACGATCCACTATGTCAGCTGCGCCGAAGGCGTTCCTGCAACGATTCGCCTCTACGACCATCTCTTCGTCTATGATGAGGCGGCGCAGGATTACGTGACCAATCCGAATTCGGTAACGATCATGGACCATGCGTTCGTTGAACCGTCTGTCTGCAAAGAACCTCTCGGAACCCGCTATCAGTTTGTCCGTACCGGTTATTTCATCACCGATCCGGCAGACTCGAAGGATGGCAAGCTTGTCATCAATCAGATCGTTCCTCTGAAGAGCTCCTACAAACCGCAGTAATGATAACGCAATCAAAACCCGCCGTTTCCTGGTGAAACGGCGGGTTTCTTTTTATCATGCATAGACCTGGATCGGTTTGAGAAGCGTTGTACCACGTGCCGCGGTGACCGTGAGCGGGAGGCGATCGATCGTGCGAGGACTAAGCTGGCAGATCTTCTTGTGACCGATCGTCGTTCCGTAGTACCAGACGGACTCCTGCCCGGAGTCGAGGGAAGAACTGAGTCGGAACGATTCGACGCGCTGCCCATGCTCGATCGCTTCTGCAAGCACGGCGTACGAGACTTGTGTTGGCTGAGGGAAGGAGAGGGTGATTTGACACTGGGTCGGGCCGAGCTGTTTGATATCAGGTGTCAGGCCTTGAGCCAGATCGGTAGAGAAGGTCGTTCGGATCCGTTCGCCGAGCTCTTTGAGCTGCTGCACATCTTCCTGATCAAACCGGCCGTCGGGGTTGGGCGGAATATTCAGGTTCAGGCAGCTGTTGCCGCCAACGGTTCGGAGATACGTATCCCACAAACGCTCCAGAGAATGGGGATGTTCTGAAGCATGGTAGAACCATCCGGGCCGGATCGACATATCGGTCTCCGAAGGACAGAAGACAAGCCCTTTGGAGTAGAGGATCTGAGAGAGCGAGCCGATTGCAGGATCCGGATTGTAAATACCTGGCAGTGATCCTTCAAGCGGCCCGGGGCCGGTTTGCACTTCAGCGAGATGACAGAGCTCAGAGGGAACGACCGACCATTCAGCAAAACGGGATTTCCCTCCTTCATTGCCAACCCAGCGCGTATCGGGACCATAATCGTTAAAGATCACGGCGTTGGGCTGGAGCTGACGGATGAGCTTGATATAACGCGGGAAATCATACTGCTGACGGATCCCGTTCGGCCCTTCGCCGCAGGCATTGTCAAACCAGACGCAGAAGATCTCCCCGTAACCGGTCAGCAGTTCTTCGAGCTGGTGCCAGTAATAATCATTGTAAGCCTCGCTTCCGTAACGGGCATCGTGCCGGTCCCAGGGGGAGAGATAAAAGCCGAATTTGAGCCCGTGTCTTTGGCAGGCTTCGGAAGCTTCCTTAACCACATCGACCGGGACCCCTGCGTTTCGGACACAGTGATCGGTGTAGGCAGAAGGCCAGAGGCAGAAGCCGTCATGATGCTTGGCTGTCAGGATCATGGCTTTCATCCCGGCTGACCGGATCGCTTCGCACCACTGATCACAGTCTAGATGAGCCGGAGCAAATATAGCCGGATCTTCCTTGCCGGTGCCCCATTCGAGGCCGGTATAGGTGTTGGGTGAGAAATGGACAAAGGCATAAAACTCCGTGTCAAACCATGCCAGCTGTCTGGCTGATGGCTTGACTTGAGCCGCTTCGCGTAAATAGGATTCAAATTCCATAAGAAGGTCCTCACCGGTGATATAAATCTCTCTCTCACCGTATCTTAATCGGGATGGAGAGCGGAGTCAATCCATCATTGAATGGTAAGATTGATATTGCAAAAAAATACGCAAAAAGGTATAATCGTAGGCGTATTTGTTTTTTAACTTTAGATCCACAGGAGGATTAATTATGCTCGTTTCTGCAAAAGAAATGCTTGAAAAAGCAGTGGCCGGTCATTATGCGATCGGTGCGTTTAACCTGAATAACCTGGAGTGGACCAAGTCCGTTCTTGCCGCAGCGCAGGAAGCGAATGCCCCCGTCATCGTTCAGGTTTCCGAGGGAGCCGGTAAGTACATGGCCGGTTTCAAGAATGTAGCGGATACCGTTCGCAATGTCATGGAATATCAGAACATTACGGTTCCGGTTGCGCTGCACCTTGACCATGGCACCTACGAAGGCGCGCTGAAGTGCATCGAGGCTGGTTTCTCCTCCATTATGTTTGACGGATCCGCGCTTCCGATCGAAGAAAACCTTGCTAAGACCAAGGAGCTCGCAGAACTTTGCGCTTCCAAGGGTATTTCCCTTGAGGCTGAGGTCGGTGCCATCGGCGGCGAGGAAGACGGTGTTGTCGGTATGGGCGAGTGCGCTGATCCGGACGAGTGCAAGAAGATCGCTGATCTTGGCATCACGATGCTTGCAGCCGGAATCGGAAACATTCACGGTGTCTATCCGGAAGGATGGCCGGGACTTCGTTTCGACGTTCTTGAAGCGATCAAGGCTAAGACCGGAGATATGCCGCTGGTTCTTCACGGCGGAAGCGGAATTCCGGATGAGATGGTTCAGCAGGCGGTTCGCATGGGCGTTGCTAAGGTAAACGTTAACACCGAGTGCCAGCTTGTCTTTGCGGCTGCGACCCGCGAATACATCGAAGCCGGCAAGGATCAGAAGGGCAAAGGTTTCGACCCGCGCAAACTGCTCGCGCCCGGTGCGGCTGCGATCAAGGCGAAGGTGCTTGAGAAGATCTACCTTTTCGGCTCCAACGATAAAGCTTGAGTTTGATTCGTTCAATGAATGGAAACGAAAAAAGGCAGGGAAATTCCCCTGCCTTTTTTGTATTGTCATGATTGCGAATCGCATCAAACAGACTTAGCCAAGCGGTGTTAACGTGACGGAACTGCCGGCCGCGCCTTTGTTTTGCGTGACGATCTCTTCCATGGTGTGCCAGCCAAGCACCGCACATTTAACGCGGGACGGCATGTGAGCGATGTCCTGAAGAGACGAGGCTTCTTCAAGCTCATCCATTTCATTATCGCTGAGAGAAGAGGGATCCTTGATCATGCGCATGAACAGGTCGCACAGATGCATGGCATCTTCCTTACTCCGGCCGATCACCAGATCAAGCATCATGTCCGCGGAAGCTTGAGAGATAGCGCAGCCGTCTCCGACATAGCCGCCGTCTTTAATGATCCCGTCATCGCTGATCTTCAGCTGGAGGACAATGTCATCGCCGCAGCTTGGGTTGATGCCTTCAAGCATATAGTTCGGATCGTTGATCGGCTTTTTATGAAACGGATGAAGATTGTGATCCGTGAGGATCTCGTTATAAAATGTGTTATTCGCCATAACCCATTACCTTTCTTACCGTCCTGAGGACTTCAACCAGTCGGTCGATTTCTTCAGTCGTATTATAGAACATCAGACTGGCTCTGGTCGAAGAGGGAACACCAAGAAACTGGTGCAAAGGCTGCGCGCAGTGATGACCGGCGCGGATCGCAATGCCCTCTCCGGAGAGAATTTCGGAAATATCATGAGGATGAACTCCATCGATTTTAAAAGTGACGATCCCGTTATGTTCCTCCGGCTTTTGCGATCCGATCACCGTAAAATGGGGAAGTGCCATGATTTTCTCGGCCATATAGTGTGTCAGTGAAGCTTCCCTGTTCTCGATCGCCTCAAAGCCAAGCTCGTTGTAATAGCGGATGGCCTCAGCGAGCGCAATCGCTCCGCCGGCATTGACAGTACCGGCCTCAAACTTATGAGGAACCTCCGCATAGATCACGCGGTCGCGGGTAACATAATCGATCATTTCACCGCCGCTGAGAAAAGGAGGCATCTGCTCAAAAAGGGCTTTCTTTCCGTAAAGAACACCGATGCCCATCGGAGCGAGCATCTTATGACCGGAGAAAACGAGAAAATCGGTATCGAGATCCTGAACATTAACGGCCATATGAGGAACGCTCTGGGCACCGTCGGCTACGATCAGGGTTCCATTTTCATGAGCGATTGCTGCATATGTTTTAATATCGTTGACACGGCCGAAGATGTTGGACATCTGCGTGATAGCAAGAATCTTCGTACGGGGAGTGAGGGCCTGTTTCAAGGACTCCGGACTGAAATATCCCTCCTGATCGCATTCCCAATACACGACCTTGGCACCAAGCCGTTTGGCGGCATCGCGCCAGGGAAGCATGTTGCTGTGATGTTCTGTGATGCCGACAAGGATCTCATCTCCCTCAGAAACCACACACTGCGTCAGTGAGTAAGCCAGCAGATTGAGGCTTTCGGAGGCGTTGCGCGTAAAGACGATCTCCGCAGCTTCCTTGGCGTGAATGAAATCAGCGACTGTCTGACGAGCCTCTTCATATGCCTCGGTAGCCTTGACGCTCAGCTCATACAGCCCACGGAACGGACTGGCGTTCTGGTTCTCATAGAAGTTGACGGCAGCCCTCACGCTGGAGGCAAGACGCTGTGAGGTCGCGGAACTGTCAAGGTAAACGAGTTCCGGATGGGCAGCAAAGAATGGGAAATCCTGCCTGATCTTTTGAATGTCAAAATCGTTCATGGAACTTAGTTCCTTTCGAGATAATCTTCCATTTCCTTTCGGAATTCATCATCGGGAATCAATGCGGCGACTGCAGAAAGTCTGGCCTTAGCCATCATTTCGTAGATAACCGGGATCGGGAGGCCTCGAGACTGCAGATAGAAGAGAAGTGAATCATCAAGCTTGCCGATCGAAGCACCATGGGCACCTTCGACATCTTCTTCGCTGCAAAGTATCACCGGGAGCGTCTGGTTGACAACGGTATCATCGATGAGAAGCACATTCTCGCGCTCTGCACTGCGGGCACCGGCAGAACCGCGCAGGAAATCGATCGTACCGCGGAAAACTTTTTTCGCATGATCTCTAAGCACACCGTCTGCGCGAATCTGGCAGGTCGTCATTTTTCCTGACTGAGGGATGTAATAGTTGAAATCAAGCACATGATCTGCCGCTGCGACATATCCGGTAGAGAGCTCCGCATGCGCATTCTTTCCAGCAAGTTCAACACGATAACCAAGATCATTCTCCTTACCGGCAGTGACAATCGTGATCAGATCCAGTCGTCCGTTTTCTTCCACCTTGCCGGCAATGTCTGTCATCAGGTGGAACGAATCGCCAATGCGGTGAACCTGCACCAGAGTCAGGTGCGCGTTCTTCTCAATGAGAACCTTTGTCTGAACCAAGGCTTCACCAGGGTTCGCTGCGCTCTGATAATCCATGACACACACCATGGAGCATCCCTCGGGAACGGTCAATCCGACACGGGAAACCTCAAGCCGGTGTCCTTTGAACCGGTAGAAAAGCCGTACCAGTGAATTCTCCTGAGAACTAAAGCAAAGAGGAGAGGTCACGTTTTCGGATACAAGCGCGTCTGCTTCAGCGCCTGCGCCTCCGATAAGTTCAGAAAGAGCATCGGTATAGACACCGGAAAGATCGTCTGATGAGGTAAAGACGGAGGGGGTGATTTCGATACTGTCTGTGCTGACTTTGACCTTTCGGTCGTTCATTTTCAGCCAATACCAGGTCTTGGCGGGTACCGGATTGACGGTCAGGATTTTTTTGTTTTCCATGATGCCTCCTTATCCGATACTGCCGACCATTTCGAGCCGGATGAGATTGTTCATTTCCACTGCATATTCCAGCGGAAGCTCTTTGGATACATTGTTGGCAAAGCCGCTGACAATCAAGGCTCTCGCGTTTTCCTCCGAGAGGCCGCGGGACATCAGATAGAAGACCGCATCATCACTGATACGGCCGATCTTGGCTTCGTGACCGACATCTGCGTCCGCGCAGCGCACATCGATCGCAGGAATCGTATCGGACCTGGACTCATCATCGAGCATCAGCGATTCGCAGTTCGCCGCGGATTTTGCGCCAAAAGCTTTCGGCCCGATCACGACCGAACTGCGGTAGGTAGAGATGCCGCCGCTCTTGGAGATCGACTTGGCATTGATGACCGAAGACGTATCCGCACCGTTGTGAATGACCTTCATACCGGTATCAAGGTTTTGAGACGCTCCGGCAAAGGTAATTCCGGTGTATTCCATGTGGGAGTGATCTCCCTGTAGGATCGTCATCGGATACAGGTAGGAAACGTGCGAACCAAAAGAGCCGGAGACCCATTCCATCTTTGAACCCTCACCGACGAGCGCACGTTTGGTGTTGAGGTTGTACATGTTTTTTGACCAGTTTTCGATGGTGGAGTAGCGGAGTCTTGCTTTTTTTCCGACAAACAGTTCTACGCATCCGGCGTGCAGATTTGCGACATTGTATTTCGGAGCTGAGCACCCTTCAATAAAATGAAGATCGGCCTCGTCATCGACAATGATGAGCGTATGTTCGAACTGTCCGGCACCGGGGGCGTTCAGACGGAAATACGACTGAAGCGGGATCTCGACGGTCACTTTCGGTGGAACATAGACAAAGGATCCGCCAGACCAGACAGCACCGTGAAGGGCGGCGAATTTGTGATCGGTCGGGGGAACAAGCTTCATGAAATGCTCATGGATCATCTCTGCATACGGACCGTGAAGTGCACTTTCCAGATCCGTATAGACAACGCCCATCGCAGCGACTTCCTCGCGGACATTATGGTAGACAAGCTCAGAGTCGTACTGCGCACCGACTCCTGCCAGCGATTCGCGCTCAGCCTGAGGAATACCCAGACGCTCAAATGTGTTTTTGATATCTTCCGGGACATCGGCCCATTTGGCACTCATTCCGGTTTTTGGACGAACATAGGTGACGATCTCGTCCATGTTCAGTCCTTCGATCGAAGGACCCCAGTCCGGAACTTCCAGACGGTTATAGATCTCCAGTGACTTCAAACGGAATTCCCGCATCCAGTCGGGATCATTCTTTTCTTTGGAAAGCTGGAGGACGATATCGGGAGTCAGCCCTTCCTGAAACTTGTAGAAATGGGCATCGTCTTCGATATCCTTAAAGTCATATAAACTGCGGTTGATATCTTCAACCTGTGTTTTTTCTTTCATGCCAGATCCTTTTTAATTCAAATATTTCTCAAATCCGTTCTCATTGATATCATCGATCAGGGAAGCGTCGCCGGTCGTTATGAGCTTGCCATCCACAAGAACATGGGTATAATTCACCTTCAGGGCTTCAAGAATTCTGGTTGAGTGCGTGATAATCAGAAGCGCACGATCCTGCTGTTTCATGTAGGTCTGAACTCCCTCCGACACGGTGCGGACCGCATCGACATCAAGACCTGAGTCGGTTTCATCCAAAATGGCCATCAGCGGGTTCAGCGTCAGAAGCTGCAGGATCTCAGACTTTTTCTTTTCACCGCCGGAGAAGCCAACGTTCAGATCACGGTCCAGATAGGATTTGTCCATCTGAAGCGATTCGATGTTGTTTTCTAGCTGCTTGCGGAAACGGAAGAGACGGACACGCTCACCGGAAAGTTCTTCCTGTGCGTTGCGGATAAAGTTCGAGAGGGAAATACCGGGAACTTCAATCGGGTTTTGAAACGAAAGGAAGAGACCGGCTTTAGCTCGTTTGTCCGTGGATTCATCGGTAATGTCGGCTCCGTTGAAAACGATCGAGCCTTTGGTGATCTCGTAGGCAGGGTTGCCCATGATCGCATGACCGAGGGTAGATTTGCCGGCGCCGTTCGGCCCCATCAAGACATGGACCTCACCGGGATGAATATCAAGGTCGATCCCATGCAGAATCTCGATATCACCGACATTGACATGCAGGTTTCGAACCTGAAGAAGAGCTTGAGACATAATAACCTCCAAAATGTGAAATAGAAACAGGTCGTTTTAACGTTTTTTCCGTACGCTGAACCCGAAGGTTCCAAGTGATTTGCCAAGCGCGTGATAGGTGCCGTGAGAGTAGGCAATAAGGTCGGCTTTGTCAAGCCGAAGTTTGCCTTTTTGATCAAGCAGTTTCTCATCGACATGAACACAGAGTACTTTAGCGAGGAACATATCGTGGGATCCGAGCGGGATCATCTGGGTCACGCGGCACTCAATATTGACAGGGCTCTCCAGAACCAGCGGGCAGGAAACCTGATCCGCCTTCGCGGGGGTCAGTTTGCAGCGCTGAAACTTGTCAACGTCCTTGCCTGAGAGAACACCGGCTTTGTCCGTCTGCGAAACGATGGCTTCGGTTGTCAGGTTGATGACAAATTCGCCGGATCTCTTGATGATATCATGGGAGAAGCGGGAGGGACGCACGGAGATAAATACCATTGCCGGGTCAGAGCAGACTGTACCGCACCAAGCCACCGTGATGAGATTCGAATGCGAGGTGTCTCCATCGCCGTTATAGTCGCCACAGCTTACCAGAACTGCAGGGAGCGGATAGAGCATGTTGCCGCTGCGCCAGGTCTGTTTGCCGTTGCCCTCAGTTGAAGAAATGGAATGATCCATGGATAGGACCTCCGTTCATGTTTGGTGATTTATATATTTATTCAGTAGGTTATTATATCCTATTTTCTCTGCTGAATCCATATCTAATTCGACAAGAATTATTTCTCAAATAATGAATATGTGTTCTTTTTGTAACGAAATCATTAAAATAAAGTTGAAAATCAAAAAACGCTTAACTATAATAATATTTTAGAACAAAAGGGGTTTATATACTTTTGTACAATCACAAGTGAATCAAGTGTATAAATCGGAAAGAGTAAGAGGACAGTGAACATGAAAAAACCGATCTGCCTGGTTCTAGCTATCCTGATGGCACTGAACTGCATGGTGTTTTCGGTCTCGGCAGCTTCCGGAGAGAAAAGTCAAACACGGCGAAATATCGCGATCGTGTTCGACAATTCCGGTTCCATGTATGAATACAATAACCTGGCCTGGTGCCGGGCGATCTACTCGATGGAAGTGTTCGCCTCCATGATGAATGAAGGCGATACAATGACTGTCTATCCGATGCATCAAGTCGAGATCGACGGAAAGCGGTTTGACAGCTCGAATCCTGTCATTATCCATGGTCCGTCAGAGGCCGAGACCGTTCGAAAGATGTATACGCCTGAGGCGGAAGGAACACCGATCGAGACGATCGATGCTGCCTTTAACGGGATGCGAGGGAAAGACGGCGAATGCTGGCTGATCGTCTTGACCGACGGTGCCTCCTTCCACGAGAATGATCAAGACCTGGGAGGGCAGACATCGGCTAAGCTGACCGAGAGACTCAGCGAGTACAACAAGAGCATCAATATCCTGTATCTTGGTATCGGTGCCTCAGCCGCGATGCCTTCCATGAACGGCGGTCAGTATAAATACTACGCGGATAAGGCGAGTGACAGTGATCAGGTTCTGACCAAGCTGACCAACATGTGCAACATGATCTTCGGCCGTGATACGATGTCGGTCTCGAGCAACGAGGTCAACATCGACGTATCCATGAAAAAGATGATCCTGTTTGTGCAGGGCAGAGATGTCTCCAACGTTTCGGTAACGGACGTCAACGGCAATGAGATCGGTCAAAAGTCCGACGTACATACGATGAAGTACTCGGAGCTTGGGGCAGGCGGTGACAATCATGGCAATGCCGTAGATGAAAACCTGCAGGGTATGATCGTCACCTATTCGGACTGCCGCGCGGGATCGTACCGTCTGAGCTGTTCCGGTGATGTTTCCAGTGCCGTTGCCTATTATGAGCCGGACGTGGACCTTGTCGTGCAGCTTGTCGATGAGGGCGGAAACGTGATCAGCGGGGATGAGGTTGCCTACGCCGGCAATTATACGCTGCGTTACGGTCTGAAAGATAACCAGACCGGTCAGCTTGTTGAATCGGATCTGCTTGGCAGCACGCATTACGAGATCGAGTATACGATCAACGGTGAAACGCATACCGCTTCCTCAGACAGAAA
>JAEEGL013028712.1_pt1 | contig 11504 bp, 2 predicted proteins | sample 9134231 | NCBI WGS metagenome assembly JAEEGL01 (sample SAMN16246548, study PRJNA631951) | gut metagenome | biome: gut microbiome; feature: rumen; material: fiber-attached | host: Bos | place: Iran: Karaj | collected 2018-10
AGAACCGGTGGAATCCGTGATCTGCCAGATCTTATTTCCGGAAGTGCCTGGCTGTATGATGTCGTCACTGGCACCGGCTTTCATCTTTGATATCCGGTTCTGGGCGGCGGTATAGATGATCTCCGCCTTGGAATCCAGTTCCGTCTGGCGCATCCGCTTTTGGATGGTGCCTGCGGCAGGCGCCGCAATGGCCGCCAGGATACCGATGATGGCTACCACCATCAAAACCTCCGCCATAGTAAAACCTGCGCGGTTTCGCCGGCTGCAGCCACCTGTTCTATAGATATTCTTTTTGCGATTTCTGATCAGTCTTTTTAACATAGCAGTCTCTCTTTTCCGTCATTTATCTGTGTGTCAAGGGGTACGTGTCATAAAACCTACACATACTCTCCCATCTCTATATCGGCAATTTTATAAAAAAAGACAATACTCCAAGGATATTTTACCACAAAAAATACAGGTCGAAAAAGAATAAAGCGCCAGCAGGAAGATCGCCAGTACCGAAAGGGCGATGCCTGCCGTAAGTCCGGGGGGCCAAAACTTCAGCTCATAGGTGTGCTCTCCCGGCGTAAGGGCTGCCGACATAAAGATCTCTCCCGTCAGTTCCAGAGGTGCCTTTTGTCCGTCGATCCACAGTGTCCAGCCTGTGTTGTAGGGGATGGTGAAAAAGAGTCGCTGTCCTTCCTCTGCCGTTACCGTCCCCCGCAGATGCGCATCCGTCACCCTCTCCAGTGAAATATCCCGACTCTGTAAGATGCCGGCGTAGATGTTTAGCACATCCCGGTCCTCGTAGCCGAAGCGGATATTGGGGATGAGATCCAGTAAGGTCTGTTCTGTTACAGTGTCGCTATAGCCGATAAGCCCGTAGACCCGGTCTCCCTTTTCGTAGGTGCCGATATATTTTAATACGTCCTCGGCGGTGCCGAAGTTCTCCGCAAAGGAACTCAAATTATAAAGATAGATGGGTCCGGAACGTTTTGCCGTAAATTCGTAGGAGATATAATTCCCAGGATCGTTTTCTCCGGCGGCTTCCGCCATATTGACCTCTACACTCTCGAAGGAGTTATGGGTCTTAAAAGTCACATCCTCTTCTTCCGTAAAGATAGGGACTTCCTCCCCGGTGAGACCCTGCCATATCCGGTTCTGTACCACAAACACATCATGGGTATCGGAGATGTTCTGTCGTTTGATCCCCCCATCAGACAGCACTGCCACCGGCAGCGCATTGGGGTTTTTATACACCAGTCCCTCCGCCGGAATGCCGCCGTCCATATAAGAGATATACCCCTTTTCAGCATTTAAGTCATCTGTGGAGATCACGTATTTTAACCCCAAAAGCGACTCCATGGAAGCAGACATACCACGGTCATACCAGTTTTGCATCTCCGCCGAAGTGGATATGCCGTACTTCGACTCCCCCATAACAATGTACGTGGCTTCGTCGTGACGGGTGTGTCCTAAGCCGTTGTAGTCAAAGAGCAGACCGTCGTTGCCGGATGCTCCGCTTTTGGAAAAGGTATCCTCCATCCGGTAAAATCCATCATCCGACGTTTTCACCAGATCCACATAGGTTTTCTTTCGGGCCACGGACTCATTGAACTGGCTCACAGTCTCCAGTCCGTCCGCCCAATCTTTGGTAAAGATACTCTCCATGGACACGTAGTAATTTACATAAAGCTGCAGCCCGGTGCACATCAAAAGCAGATATATCAGGGCCCGATAGCTCATCCGGGAGTCTTTTTTTCTGTGATAATAAACACCCCCCAGGATCACTGCCAAAAAGGCAAAATCCAAAACCACATTTCCCATGGATAAAAACTCATATTTTTCCGTAAAAATGAGAAGGGTGGCCACCCCGAAAAACAAAAGCACATTTCGAAGGGTCTTCTTTTTCATTTCTGTCAGCCGCTCGAACTCCGACGCGGCGATGAGGATCAAAAGGAAGGTAAAAACAAAGGAATGCCGGAAATTGAACCAGTTGGTGTGACTTCCCTGAAACAGGGTGGAAAAAATGTGAATGTAAAAGGACAGGCCAAAGACCAAAAGCAGTGCGCCGGCCACCGCCTTTTTCCTTGTGGCCGTCTTTTTGTCAAAGAAGAACAACACCACCAGAAACAGACATAAGATCCCACAAAAGACCGCCGGATAGCCGTCGATGATCTGCTGGGGAGAAGCGGCACCGGAGAAGAACCGGGCGCTCATGGACAAAAGAGAATCATAGTTTTCAAAGGTATAATCCGCGGCATTTACCTGGCTGCCCCGTCCTTCCTGAAGGGACAAAAGATTCGGAAGCCAAAAGGCCGCACTTAAAAAGCCTCCGGCCAGGGAATACAGGACGTAATGCACTAAAGTTTTTTTCAAGGGATACGCCCCATATCTTAAAACCGCCGTTGCGATAAAAAACAACAGGGAAGAAACACATAAGATATAGCCGATCTGAAAATTGGATCCCAAGCAAAAGGCGATGGATACAGCATATAAAAGTCCGGACTTTTTCTCAAATATCCGCTTTAGCCCAAGGACCATCAAGGGCAGCATCAAAGGCCCGGAGAAAAATACCACGTTATAATTATACACCACCGCAAAGCCCATCAATGCGTAGGAAGTGGAAAAGAGCAGGTTGGAAAACCGGTCAGGATAGAGCTCGCACAAAAGAAGCATCATGGTGACGCCGTAGAGCGCACTTACCAGGATGATACAGATGGCAAAAGTCTCTTCGATATGGTTCCACCCTGCCAAAAGCATGGCCCAGGAAAAGGGAGAAAGCAGCCGGCCCAAGGTGTTGATATTATTCCCTCCCAAGGATTTGGAAAAGGAATATAAAAACCCTCTCTCACCAAAAATCTGGGAGCGGAAATTCACAAACTCGTTGATGTAATAGCTGGACGCATCCCCGTAGAGCATGGTTCGCTCGCCGAAGGGGGTGATGCCAAGGGTGGCAAAGGCCACCAGCATGATAAAAAGCGGCAATAAAAAAGAAAACAAAAGCAGTTTTGTTTTGGAAAGGTTTGCCATGTTTTCTTTTTTATCCGTTTTCTTTTTACTCATACAGGGTTAATGGGTCTGTTTTAATTGCATCAGGTAGATCTCGTTTGCCAAAAGCCACTTGGTCCGGTTGTACTGGTCGATGACGATCTTGTCGGAATTTTTGATCCGATGGGGCTCTGTGGAACCGGGGCCGGCATAGTAGAGCTTATTGTCGTCCGCCGTGTTGACAAACAAAAGTCCGAAGCTGTCGGATCCGCTTTTGATCACCGGCACATAGATGCAGGGGATCCCGCAATATCTGGCAATGAGAGCTGCTGCCGCATACCGGCACTCCACGCTGGTGGTCTTCTTTTTGATGAGATAATTGTAACTTAAGAGCATGGAGTCGCTCTTGGCTTTGGTATTCTTTTTGTCGTAGTTTTTATACAGATACTTTAAGATCCAGGTCATCTGGGCATTGGCATCCCCCTCCGGCACCTTTGACGCGATGAGGCGGGCCTTTCGAATGGTCTTTGCCGTCACGCTCTGGTCGCTCGTCGTCGTGGTACTGGGAAGGATGTTTCCATTGGTCACCAGTAACCCGTTGGTCTGCTGCGTCGTCGTAGTGGATGACGTACTAAAACTGGAGATGGTGGTATAGGGTGCCAGGGCCGATGTGGAAGTACCCGCATTTCCGGAATAGAACACCATGAAATACTGGGATGCGGTATTTAAATACACATGACCGTAATTATTGTCATAGGTTCCCTTGAACAGCGTGGCAAAAGGATAGCGTCCCGCATAAGAGGAAGTGATGTACTCTAAATTCTTCCGGTCCAGCTCCTGCATGCCGCCGTAGTTGATGACCACGTTTTGAGTCGACTCTCCGTAGAACACCGGGAGCAGGATCTCCAAAAGCTGCTCCATGGTGGTGGGGGAATACTCCACCGTAGGAAGGGAAGATGAATTTATGATCAGGCTCTTGTAATCAACCGCTGACGAAAGGGTGGTAGGCGCCGTGGCGTAGCCCGTCACCGATGAACAGATGAGGCACATAACGGCCATCATCAACGATACAAATCGTATGCAGTTCTTTTTCTTAAGTTTCATCTTCGTCTCTTCCCTCCGGGTGTGTAAAATACTTATTTCGTTTTGATTATAGCATACCTTTTCTTTTAAGCCGAAAGCTTTTTAAAGATGGCCAAAGCGGTCTCATTATCCGTCTTTCCGATGCAGTCGGACAATCCCATAATGGTCAGGGTACACTCTGCTAATAATCTGGGCTGCTCCAAAGGATTGAACTTGCTGGAGGAGAACAAGAGGGAATGTACCATGTTTAACTTCAGGTAATCCGCGATCTCGTCATCCCGCTCAAATCCCTGCCCGTTTCGGATCAGTCGGAATTCTTTGGATGTCACCACCGTCTTGTTATCTTTATCGTACTCGCGGGATTCTTCCTTTGCAAGTTTCTGTCCCACGTTGGTATTTTTAAGCCTTGCATTACCGCTTAAGAGCTTATCCAAAATGCCACTGCCTTCCCGGGTGTAGTACTGGTATACCGACTTATTGTCCGCAAAGCACTTCCAGAAGAAGTCTGCCGTTCGAAAAGCCGCACCGATAAGTTTGGAGAAGTCTGCCGCTCCCAGCTTCTTTGCCAGTTTGGCACCCTTTACGCCCAGGTCGCCGATGGTGGCTAAGATCTTTCGTCCTTCGGCCTGCTTTGTCAAGTCTCCCGCCACATACATGAGTGCCGAGTTGTTGCCCTGGGCAAATTCCACCAGCTCCTTGTCGTACTTGGTAAAGTCGATGCCTTCCACTTTTTCCTTGTCGCCGGCTTCCTTTTCCTTTGCATCCTTCTTGACAGCGTTTAGCTTCTTGATGTTGGAAACAGAGCCTACGATGTTCATAAAGTCTCCGAACACCGCTGCACCGAAGTTGGTGTATTCGCTGACAGCACCTAAAAATTCCTTGGAGGTCTCCATGACGTTGCAGGCACCCTGCAGGATCTTTTCCAGATCATCGGGGATGGAATCTTCGATGAAGAAGTTGCTGACAAACTTTATCTTGTTCTCACTCCATTCTTCACTTTTGCCGTAGTACTCGCCTAAGGTCTTTGCGCTCATGAAGCCGCCCATATATTTTTCGATATAGGTATCCGCCATTTCCAGATACTGGGGCTTTTCCACCAGATACTTATTCAGCATATCAATGGTTCCACCCATGGTCGCGCCGTACTTTAAGACCAGATCCACACACTTGCATCCGGTGATGCGAAGATCCTCTTCCGCTTCTTCCTTTGCATCCAGCGCGGCTTCCCGCTTTTGTACCAGATCCGCCATGGCGTTGTCCAGTTTGTCATCCGCTTTTTGGCGGGCCTGGCGGCGTTCTTTTGCCAGTTCCGCCTTCGTGGGTTTCTTTTCCTTGCCCCGGAGCTCATTGATGCCGTCGTAAACATCTCTCATGTTGCCGCGCATCTGCTTTAAGGCTTCCTTTTGCTCCTTGAAGTTTAAGGCCATACCGGAGAGATTTCCGAGGAACAGTCCATTCTGATCCTCTTCTTCCTTCTTTTCTTCCTCTTCCGGCTCGAAGTATTGCTCTTCTTTATCCACCTTTTTATAGAGAGAATTGGCCTGCTCATGGAGGTAATTCGCCGTCTTTTTGGATACCACGAATTCCGTCATACCCGCCAGCATGCCGAAGTATCCGGAGTAAGGTGCGATGGTATCGTATCCTTCCTTGCCCAAAAACCGCATGAACCGGTGTCCGGTATGATGCAGATTTCTCCGGAGATATCTGCGATCGAACTTCATCTCGCCGTTGGACTGATCTCCTAAAGCACGGTAAAGTTCCTGATCGCCGGCTGCCATCTTGCGCTCGTTCACCGCACGGGTCACGAACTGCAGTGCACGCTTAAAGAGTTTCCAGTCGATCATGGTGTTTCTGCCGAATACCAGAAGCTGGTTATTGACGTGCAAGTTCTTGTCTACCCAGTTGTCGCCGTTCATCTCTTCGAACTTCATGTCGTCGTTGATCTGAATCGAGCAAAGAGCCTTAAAGGCTTTCGCATGGGTATCGTCGTTCACCTGAATGGTCTCGCCGTTTGCGGTAGCATTTAAGTATTCGTTGATGAGGTCGTCTCTGCCCTTAACATCCACGAAATCACGTTCTGCGATACCAAAGATGTTCTTGTAGAGATTCTTCTGGGAAACATCCAGGATATCACGATTCTCCAGACATCTGTAGAACAGTGCCTTTTCCTGGGGCTCCAGTGCCAAAAACGCGGACATTAAGTCGTCGCCTTCCACCTTCATTTCCTTATGGTCGTCATGGTAGGCATTTAACATAGCCTCTTTGAACTTCTCGTCATATTCGCTCTGCTTTAAGCTCGTAAAGTCGCGGATATTCTGTCCGTAGAAGCGCTGCCGCTTGTAATCCAAAGTGCCTTCTTTGTACTCCGCGGTCTCCAGTTCGTCCGTGGCGTGTGCCAGAACCACCTTCTTGTTTCTCTCCCGCTCGATCTCGTCCACAAAGTCGCAGGCGTGCTCCAAAAGCTCCCAGTCCACGGCTTCCAGACGCTGCAGGGAATCCGCCACGAAGTCATCCTCTTTTAAGGAGAAGGCATTCAGTTCTTTATCGTCCCTTACCTGATAGCTTAAAAGTGTCTTCATGGCATTGGTGATGGAGGCAGGGGATGCCGCTTCGGAAAGGGCATTAAATCTGCCTTCATCCGTCAGGAGGCGATCATATACCGCAAATCTCTTTTCGGAATTTGCATGGGCCAAAATGCCGGTCTCAGGGTTCTTGCCGCCGGAGGTGAAATCCACCATGGAACGATCCTGCAGGATGTATAATAGCATATCCTGCTGGGTCTCCGACATCTTCTTGACGCGCTCGATCACCGTCTTGATGCCGCTGCCTTCTTTCTTCTGGCGATAGTAACGTGCCAAGCTGCCGAACTTGCCCTGATCCTTTTCCCGCTGACGATCGCTCTTTTGGAATTCGCCCAGCATCGCAAAGAAGGACGCCTTGTCGTTGATCTCCAGATCCCGAATGATATCGGAGTTTTCTTTGATATTCTTGTACTCTTTGGCGATCTCTTTTCGGAAGTTGTCGCCGTCCAAGGTAGAGATATAATTCTCTTTGCTGATACGGTTCCAATCCTTCGGGCGGAGCTGTTCCTTCTTTTGGATCACCATCTGGGTGAAGTCCATGGCCTGCTTAAAGAGTTCCTGATCAGCGGAAAGATGGGTATTCTTTGCCTTTGACTGGAAGGCCCGGACGGCTCTGCCATAATCCACTTCGAACTTCACGGGTTCTCCGGAGATATAAGCAAAGATCTGGCTTCTGGCCGCATCTCTTTCCTCATCCTTCTGCCCGTAGATCACACGGGCGGATCCACGCTCATCCTTTTGAGAGGAGTAAAGTCCCATGACAAAGATCTGCTTCTGGTCGTCGTCTAAGCTGTTGTAGGCATTGATCAGATTGTCATGCTTTGACATTACGAGAGCCTTCTCAAAGTCTCTCTTTGTCATCTGGCCCACGTATACGTTCTGGTTCTCAAAGTCCTCATTGCTGACGGAGTTTTTCTCCATAACCAGCGCATCTCTGGCATATTCATCCGCGATACGCTTCTTCGCTGTTGCCACATAGGAGGCCTTGTCAAACTTCTTTTTCTCATTGACGAAGGCCGTGCTCTCATCGATGATCCGCTTGGTAAAGTAATCGTGGAGCGCATTCTCATACCGGCTGCGATTTACATCGTCCAGCTTGCCGATATATTCGTCGTTTTTTAAGACATCGTCCAAAGCTTCATATGCCAGATTGGCATAAGCAAAGTACGCCTTCTGGTTCTCTACCATCTCGTCAAACTTCTGATAGTTTAACGCGCTCTTTTCTTCTTCCACGAACATCCAGGCACGCATCTTCTGACAAGCATCTCTGTGGGCCAGCTTTAATGCGGGATGGGTCACAGGCATTGCCTCTAACTCCGTGATCCGCTCAATGCCGTGCTTTGCGGATTCGATCACCTCATCGATATCCCTGGTGATGGGGTCATTCTTTAAGGGTGCCTCATGGCTGGCAAATTTTGCCGCATTGGTGATAACGAAATCCGTCCACTCTGCAGGGATATTGGCCTTCTTGACACAGTCGGAGATCAGCTTTAAGCGGCGCACTTCGCCGTCCATCACATTGTTTCCGGCCAGCCACTCCAGGGCTCTGTCTCCCTTTTCGAGATAGCCGTCGGAGAGACGTACATACTCGTCAAAGAGCTCTGCCAAAACATCGGGGTAGGGTTCTCCGCCGTCGATGCGGATGAACTTCTCCATGGCTGCTTCGTAAAGCCTGTCATCCCCGCGCTCGCCCTTGGACTTTAATTCTTTGTTCAACTTGCTGCGGTTCGCTTCATAGCAGATGGTCTGCTTCTTCTCACCGAATTCCTTTAAGCGATCCAGATAGCCACCAAAGAGCTTCTCGTTGTAAGCCATGCGGCCATAGCCCTTTTGGATCTTGACCTTGTCACGCTCGGCCTGGATGGCCTTTTGTCGCTCTACCGCTGCCTTTCTGTGGGCATCTGTAAAGGAAACGTCCTCTTCCAAAGCCTTGTTCTGCTTTTGTACGTACTCTTCCACGAGGCCCGGGATCATCTTCCGGAAATCCTCTTTGCTATTACGCACCATGACGCCTCTGTAGGCTTCCTTGAAGTTTACGGTGCGCTTTTCGATCTCCTGCTGATCCTCTGCCGACAGATTGGCGAGGCCGTTCATCATCTCGTCATCCGTCAGATCCGGGGAGTCACCCAGGAACATGCCGCGCTTGCCGGGAAGTACATGGTAATCATGCTGCAGCACGTAATTTAAGAATGCACGCTCCGCCTCCTGATCATTGGCTATGATCCGGGGACCCATTTCTTCCGAGTAAAAATTCTTTAAAGAAGCCAGGCTGGAAGCGTTCTGTAAACGATCCATATTCTCATGGAGATACAGTTCCACCTCTCCCTTGATGATGCCTTCCGCATGGTTCATGGTCACCAGATAGCGGCTGCTGCCATTCTTTTCCACCAGCTTGTCCACACCGTAGTTCTTGGAGTTAAAGAACCAGTACTTCTTGAACATCTTGGTCTCGTTCTTCATATCCATATCCACGGAAGATGTGGATGTATAGTAGAAGTACTTGGCCAGAGACTTTTGCAGACCTGCTCTGGCTTTCTCAAAGTTCTCGTTGATGGACTTGGTCTCCGCTTTGTTCTTTGACAGATACTTATCCTGGAAGTGATTCAGCTCAATGGTCCAGTAAGTGATCTTCTGCTCATCGTTCTTATCCTGCAGCTCTTCTGCATGACGCTTTCCTTCGGTGGTAGACTCATCAAAGATCTCACCCAGATGATCCTCCAGGTAGTAGGTACCCACATACTCGTACTGCTTCTCTAAAGCAAGGCCCAAGGTAGCATACTTTTTGTGCAGCTCCGCGATCTTCTTTTCCGCTACGGAATCCGCGGGATCCATCAGATCCACAAAGACCTTGTCGTTTTTCATGATGGCGTTCCACAGTGTCTTCATCTCGCCATTGCCGTACTCGCAGAATTTCTTCTTTCTGGCCTCATACAGTTCCACGGTATCGCAGACTTCGTCGGAGAAGATGCCGTCCGCCTGGATGTTCTCATCCACGATGGTGCCCATCTTGTCAAAGGAATCCATTTTATACAGCATTGCGTGCTGTTCCTTTAAGATTTGGTGATAGTGATTGATCCTGGTGGTACTGTGCGTAAGATCCTGTTCCGTCTTATCTATGGTATCATTTAAGTTTTTCCACTCCTGCTCTTCTTTCTTTGACAGCTTCTTTCCGGATTTCAGGATCTCTGCAAATTTCTTCGTCTGACCACTTAAGGTTGACAGCTGCAGGGTATAGGCTGCGATGTTGTCACTGTGCAATTGGATATGACGACCGCAACGTTTGATCTCCTTATCGATCTCCGCGTTCTTTTTCACATCCACTGCCAGATAGCGCTTTAAGAGCTTGTCGGACATTTCCTTCTTTAAGGCAGGATTCTCATCCAGCTTCGATAACTGCTGGTTCATGACATAATCGCTGTCCTGGACTTTGGCTGCCCACTTTAAGATGGACTTATTGTAGGTATCGCTTTCTTCCTTGCCGTTGTAATGGAAGAAATCCTCCTGTCCGGCCCCGTTGTGTCCAAAGATGATATCCTGGGCATTCAACATGGTCATTTCCAGGGCAAAGCTGTTGACTTTGACAGCCTTTCTCTTCTCCTGGGGGATATCATCCTTGTTCTTGATATCCAGATCGTCGATGGCCGAAAAGTCGATCTGATCGCTGATATTGCCGAAGGCCTTTTTTATTTTCTCTAACAGCTGCCCCTGGGCGGCACCCTGATTCGCACCGGCGGAGGCGGTGCGCTTCATGTATTTTTCCTCAATGTCTTTGCTGATGGAGAATACACGGCCACTGGTCATGGAACTGCGGTAAAATCCCGTATCACGCTTCTGTCCGGCACTGTCGGCGGAGATCATCTCGGAAAAGTTCTTTAAATAGGCCTTTGCACGCTTGTAGTCACCATCGGACATCTCCAGGACCTGGCGCATCCATTCCTTAACCTGCTCGACGGCTTCCGGACCCGCTTTTTCCAGTTCCTGCCATACCATGGAGGCCTGATTGAAGCGCTGGATCCGTCCGTTCAGCCAGTTCTTTCCTCTGCCGAAAAAGCTGGAGATAAAGGACTTCTCACGGTCAGGCATATCCTCAAAACGGAAACGAATCTTCCCGTCACGGGGCTTGTATTCTCCTCCGATATCGATCATGAGACGCTGACGCTCCAGACGAGCCAATCTCTTCTCTTTGGTCTTGACCTCTTCGATGAGCTGATCCATGGCAGGACCGTCCATACGCTTTTTGGCCATTGCCAAAAGAAAATACTGCCGATTCTCCAGAGAGTGATTCTTTGCCAGTGCCTTCTCCAAAGCTTCCTTCTGTCCATCGCCCATGATATTTGCAAGCACTTCGTTCACCACCAGGTCAAACTGGCCATAAGTCAGCTTGCTGTCCATCTCGTCGATGCCCTTGATGCCCTTCATAAAGGAGAACTTCTCGATGAGATCCTGGTTGCCGATGAAGATGCTGGAAATATTTTCCTCCAAAAAATGACGTATCTGCGGGAAAGGAACGGCTTTCTTCATAGCCTCGGACTCGAAGCCGTGGTTCTTGATGATATTCGCATAGGAATAATCGTCCGCCATGATGGTGCTCTTTTTCGGAATACGCTTTCCGGTGAGATACTCCATTGCGGTGATCTTCTCGCCCTTTTCGGACTTTTTGTATTTTTTGATGGAGTTTGCGGTGCGCCGGCGGATGCTTTCCTTGAACTCGTCGGGGGTGATCAGTCCCAAAGGCTTAAAGGCTTTGTAGGTGGTATCGTTAAGATCTCCCAGGTATTTGCGCATAGCCTCCTCGCGGTTTTTCTCCATGATGGGCTTTTTCACCTTACCGGGCACGTGAGCCATATAGTAGGTAACGGCTTCCTG
>JAEEGL013507634.1_pt1 | contig 11504 bp, 12 predicted proteins | sample 9134231 | NCBI WGS metagenome assembly JAEEGL01 (sample SAMN16246548, study PRJNA631951) | gut metagenome | biome: gut microbiome; feature: rumen; material: fiber-attached | host: Bos | place: Iran: Karaj | collected 2018-10
CGTGTTCATACGGATGACCGAAAAGCAGTTCCACGGTCTCGCTCTTGGGGAGCATCGTTTCGGGATCCAGCTCGGTTCCGTACACCGGCGTCTGGTTGGAGCAGCCCCAATAGAAATAAACGCGGCCGTCATCGTCGAGGAAAAGGTTCGGATCCCAGAACGGGAAGGTACCCTCGATCTTTTCGTAGGGACCGTTCAAAATATCCTTTGTGCGGAAACGGTCGCAGTTGTGGTCGCGGCTGGAGGCGCAGAAATACACATAATCACCGATCACGCGAACGTCAGGCGCGTAGTCATAAAGGGGAAGGCTCTGCGGAAGGCGATGATTCTCCCAGTGCGCCAGATCGTCCGAGACCCAGACCCCGAGCGTCATGGAAGCAAAGATATAGTAGCGGCCCTGAAAGCAGATCATCGAAGGATCCGCGGCTTCGCGGCAGATCTTCATGGCGCCTCTCAGACGCTGGTCAGCGTTGAACTGATAACGGTAATTGATGTTCAGCGGATTGCAAAAGTATTCCATAAAACACCTCCTGTTTTTTTCTTACTACCTGATTATAGCATCCTGAATGACAAGAACAGGGGCGTTATTTTGTCAATCTGTACAAATATTTGCTTTCTTTTCCATAGCCTTGCTGAAATGCGCAGGATCCGGGCTCCGGGAGAGTGGCATCAATTATTTTCATGCGCAGTCGTCATAAAACGGCTGTCTTTTTGTCTTTGAAAGTGAAGAAAGGAATCGCAGAGACGGAATGGAGCGGTCGGAAACGGCTGCCGTCCCTGCGATAGCGGACATTGAGTCTGCGGAGTCAGGAGGGAATGCATATGAAGGAGATCACACTTCGCATCTTTAAGGATGGGACCGTGCAGGGAGAAACGCATGGAATCAAGGGAAAGGCCTGTCTGAATTATATCTCGATCCTGGAGAACCTCACAGCGGCACGCTGTGTGGATTCGGACTTCACCGCGGAATATAAGGAAACACCGGAAGTCCTGACAGATGTCTCCCGCCGAAGCCAGGCGCTCTCGGAGGAGACGACATTGGAGACGGAGGTGGGCTTGTGATGTCGAATACGGTTTCTTACGCACCGCCAAGGCAGGCAGAAGCAAAGAGAACACCTCCGATCGGATGGCTGCTGCTGTTATTCGTGCCTTTTATCGGTTTTATTTCACTGCTTTATATGGGACGGGAGTCCGGGAAAAAGTCATGGTACCGCGGCGGACTCGCTTTCGGATGGGCAGCCTATGCAGTGCTGCTTCTGAGCTGGCTGGCCAACTCGCTCTTGCGGATAGAAATGCCTTTTATTCTCTGGATCTTCCTGTATGTGGTCCGCGTCGTGATCGGCGCGATCCGGTGGAGAGGATTCACGAAGATCTACGCTTTTGACCATGCCTTGATCCCCGATTTCCTGCCGGGTGACAAGAAATGGCAGTGGACACATTCGCTCTGGCTTCTCTGGGCCCTGGTGCCGTTTATGCAAAGCATGATGTTTCTGCAGATCGGGTACAGAACAGAGCGGAAAAAGTGGACCCGGATGGGATGGATCTTCTTTTCCGTGAACCTGATTCTGCTCCTGCTGAGCAGCGGAAACACAACGTATTATATCGATAATGCGATCTATCATGCGATACGGAGGATGGGAGGATTCCCGAGCATCATCATTTTCGACGGCTTTTTCCTCTTCGCCATGCAGCTGCTGACAAGCCCTTTGGTTCTGGCGCTGGGTTTTTACCATCGGAAGGAATACCTGCGTGCCGTCTGGCCCGGTGAGGCAGCGGCGAGATCCAGATACGCGATCCTGGAGAAAAAAGGCTGGCGTACCATCCATTCGCTTTGGATGATTATGTCGGTGATCCCCTACGGAAGCGGGGCTTCCGTTCTGTTCGCGGGGATCCGGCTCCGCAGCAAAAAGTGGATCGCGAGAGGCATCGTGCTTGTTTTGCTGCCGTTCCTGATGATGTTTTCCATACGGATCGCGCAGACGATCCTGACCGCTGGGAGATACGGGATCTTTGAAAACTACATCGGCGCGATGTCTTCCTATCCCAGTCAGGAGGCTTATCGATGGGTCAATATTTTCAGTCAGTTTTACAGAAACGTGACGCTGCAGGTGTTCCCCATGCTGTGCCTGACGATCTCCATGGCGCTTCGGGAGGAAGTCCTTCGGAGGACCGCGGCCAATTACGGCGGTTTTAGGACGCAGATCGATCGGGAACTGGCCGAGCGCGAGATCGGACGTTTCCAGGAAATGAAGGCGCAGCAGCAGGAAGCCGACCGTGTGCTGGGAGCCGCGGCTGCGCGCGTGGAGGCGGGGTCTCAGCCTGTTCCTCAGCCATCCCCTGCCTATAGAACGGAAGTAGTTCAACCGGTCCCGGTTATGAGAGCGGAAGCCTCTCGCCCCGCCCCGGCGTGGGCTGCGGAGCTTTCGGAACCGGCGGAGGCCTCTGACGGCCTTGTCAATATTAATACCTGCACGCAGGAAGAGCTGATGAAACTGCCCGGTGTCAGTGTCGCGATGGCGATGAAAGCCATTGCCTACCGTGAGGAACACGGCGGGTTCGAAACAGTGGATGCGTTTGTGGACTATCTGGCACTGAAACCGCATTTCGCGGTCCAGATCTTTGAGAAAACGACCGTGGAGATGCCGGAGACGACGGGAGTAGCAGCGGAAGACGCAGGCGGCGATGATCCGCAGCGCCCGGCGGTGAGGAGGCACCTGGATCTATGATCAGGATCGCGCGTTATTTGGCAGGGACGGCTGCGGAGGGACCCGGGAATCGATTTGTGATCTGGGTACAGGGCTGTCCGATCCACTGCCCCGGGTGCTACAGTCCGCAGCTTCAGGAAATGGAGGGTGGCTGCCTGCTGGAGGAGGAAGCGCTCTGCCGGATCCTTGACGAAGCGCTGGAAGCGGCCCGGGAGAAAGAGCCGATCACCGGTCTGACCTTGCTGGGAGGGGAACCCTTCTTCCAGGCGGAAGCGCTCGCGAAAGTCGCGGTATATGCGCGGGAGAGAGGACTGAATGTGCTGACCTTCTCCGGTTATACCTACGAATACCTGACAGGAGAAGACGCGCCGAGGGGCGCGGCGAACCTGCTCTTTGCGACGGATGTCCTGATCGACGGACCGTTCATGAAAGAGCGCTACTCGCTCGAGAGGCCGCTCGCCGGCTCGTCCAATCAGCGATTCCTGTTTCTGACCGACCGGCTTTCGATGGATGACTTCCGGGAGAACCGGTTTGAGATCCGGATCGGCAAGGACGGAATGGTACGTGTGAACGGAATGGGCGATCTGCCGAGGCTGATGAGTGCGCTGACGGGCAGAGCATGAGATAAACGACGGATGAAAGAAAAGAGGAAAAGCGATGGCAGTCAGCAGCTTTGAAAAGAATTTTTCCAACTTGATCAACGCGGGATTTCCGTATCTGTATATTCAATCCTACGAAGAAGACCGCGTGGTACAGGCGATCGCGGCGGCGATCGGCAATCGGGAGCTGGTGAGAACGCCCCGGGAACTGTATGTGTGGAGCGAGACGGACGGGTTCGTTTCCGAAGGCAAGCGGATCCGCGAGACAAGACAGCCCGTCGAGGCGATCGAGTTCGCGGCGAACAACGAGAAGAGCGGCGTCTACATTTTCAAGGATTTTCACATCTATTTCGGCGCTGAAAGGAATACCCATCCCGATCATGTCGTGATCCGTCGTCTTCGGGACGCGCTTCCGATCCTGAAGACGACGCGCAAGACGATCATCTTCCTCTCGCCAAGGCTCGTGATCCCGGCCGATATGGAAAAAGAGATCTCGGTCGTGGATTTCCCGCTGCCGAGTGAAGAAGAACTGAGGGGACTGCTCGAGGAGCTGATCGCGGGGCTGAATCCTTCGGCGGTGAGAGTTTCTCCTGAAGAAAAGCGGGAGCTGACCCGGTCGGCGATGGGACTCACGATGCAGGAGGCAGAAAACGCGTTCTCAAGAGCGATCGTCGATCAGCGCGGCCTGACCCCCGAAGCGATCGCGATCATCCATGACGAAAAGAATCAGGTGGTCCGCAAAACAGGCGTACTCGAGTTCGTCCATTCCGATCTGAAGATCGACGATATCGGCGGTCTGGAAAACCTGAAGCGCTGGCTGCTGAAACGAAACAATTCCTGGAACGAGAGGGCAAAGGCTTACGGGCTGCCGGCACCGAAGGGTGTCCTCATCACGGGCGTCCCGGGCTGCGGCAAATCCTTGACCGCCAAGGCGATGAGCACGATCTGGAACCTGCCGCTTCTCAAGCTGGATATGGGCCGGATCTTCGGCGGCATCGTCGGTTCATCAGAGGAAAACATCCGCAAGGCGATCCGCACGGCGGAGGCGATCGCGCCTTCGATCCTTTGGGTCGACGAGATCGAAAAGGGGTTCGCGGGGACGCATTCGGACGGAGATTCGGGCACCGCGGCGCGCGTGTTCGGAACGTTTCTGACCTGGATGCAGGACAAGACGGCGCCGGTCTTCGTGATCGCGACGTCCAACGATATATCGTCCCTGCCGCCCGAGCTTCTTCGAAAAGGTCGTTTTGACGAGATCTTCTTTGTCGATCTTCCGACGCTGAGGGAACGTGAAAAGATCTTCCAGCTGCATCTTAGCAAGAGGATACGCGGGAGCAAGGTTCCGCACGAGATCATGCTTGACAAGGAGACATTGCACGATCTGGCGGAGGAGGCGGAAGGTTTTTCCGGCGCCGAGATCGAACAGGCGGTGGTCTCCGCACTCTTCGAGGCATTCTTCGCCAACCGCGGACTGCGCAAGGAAGATGTGGAAAAGAGCATTCGCGAGAGCGTGGCCTTGTCCGTGACCCAGCGGGAACAGATCCTCGCGCTTCGGCAGTGGGCATCAACGAGAGCTGTGCTGGCGACCGCCCGGGATGATCGGGAGGAGGCAGGCAGCGGCAGTCGGCTCCCGTCGCAGGGCGGACGCATCATCGATTATGATCTGTAAAGCGGCAGGGCGGATCGGTGAAAGAGCTTTCAACAGCCTGCAAAAATATGCCCGGTGAATCATGGAATCAAGTTCGGAGGAAAACGATATGTCTATGGTGATTACGTTGGTACCGCTGGCGGTGGCGGCTACCATGTCTCTTACATCCGCGTCCTTATCGGCCTTAATTGCGCTGCAGGGGAAACCGCTGGGCGATCTGGAACCGCTCGAGACCCGCTTTGCGGACGAGACGCTGCTCCTGCAGACACTGAGGGAGCATGGGATGAATGTGCAGAGTGCGCAGGAGGGTCAGTATTTCGTGGAGACCGATTGCGGACGGCTGCGTTATCTGCGGAAGGAAAAGAACGGTCCTTACTACGTACAGATCGAAAATGTCGCGGACATGCGCGGGCTGCTGCAGTCCATCGATTCGCTGGAAAATGAGTACGGGCGCAATGTTCAGAAGTTTACCTATGACCGCGTGCTTCATTCTGTGGGGCACTATGGCATGTCGATCGAAGAGCAGACGGTCCTGGAGGATGATTCGATCGTGCTGCGGCTGAAGGTCTGATGATAAGGATATTAACAAGTGAAGAAGGGCTGCGGCAAAATGCCGCGGCCCTTTGTTTTTGATGATTGACACAGCCGCGGGGATGGGGTATCTTACGAGATGATATGATTCTTTTGGAATGAACAACGAATGGGCAACGCCGATTCGAGCAAGCAGCAAAGGGGCAGATCCACCATGAATGAAATCAATTCTTTGCCCGGCGGGACAGTCAAGCCGTCCCTTCCGCGGAAGATCGGGCCGATCCTTTTGTGGGACATCGACGGCATGCTGCTGGACTTCCACGCCTCGGAGCGGGCTGCGATCCGCACACTGTTTGAAAAATACGGATTCGGCGAATGTACAGACGCCATGCTGACTCGATATGCCGCGATCAACGATGTTTACTGGCAAAAGCTCGAGCGGGGCGAGATGGCAAAAGCGGATATTCTGGTGAACCGATATGTGGACTTCTTCCGGGAATACGGTCTCGACGAGACCAAGGCTCCCGCGTTTAACGCGGATTACCAGCTGGCGCTCGGCGATACGATCGTTTTCATGCCGGGCGCGGAGGAGACCGTAAAGGCACTGAAAGGACGGTATTTCCAGGCGGCCGTGACCAACGGGACGCTTACCGCGCAGACAAAAAAGCTGCGCAATTCCGGGCTGGACCGGCTCCTGGATGCATTCTATATTTCCGATCGGATCGGGTTTGAAAAACCGGACATTCGGTATTTCAACTGCGTATTTCAGCAGATGCCCGCTCAGTATGCCGCATGGCAGAAGGAAAACGGCGGGGCAGGCGAGATCCTGAGCGCGGAAACGCTGAAGGCTGCCTGTCTCATGATCGGAGATTCCCTGACGAGCGACATTCAGGGCGGTAACAATGCCGGGATCCGGACGGTCTGGTTCAACCCGTCCGGGAAAGAAATCAAACCGGGATATCATGTGGATCATATGATCCGGGACGTGAGAGAGATTTTCGATTTGCTGGAGGAGTAAGATGGAAAACGCTTTGATCCTGCTGGGACAGGTCGTGATGATGTTTTTGCTGGCGGTCATGGGCTATCTCATGTTCCGCTTCAAAAAGATCACACTGGAGGGCAGCAAGAGTATCGGCAACATCCTGATCTATCTTTCGCTGCCGGCGGTCATTATCAACAGCTTTCTGCGGGATGACGGGCTGGAGCTCTTGCCCGGACTTTTGATCAGTGCGGCGGCCGCGGCACTGACATTACTCATCTCCATGCTTGTCTCCGCGCTGTGCTTTAAGAAAGACGGGATCGGCCGTTTTGCGGCAGCGTTCTCGAACCCGGGATTTTTCGGGATCCCCCTGATCAACGGATTGCTGGGACACGGAGCGGTCTTCTACGTTGCCTTTTACATCGCGTTTTTGAATATCCTCCAGTGGACCTGGGGCGTTTCGGTCATGACCGGGGAGCGGGGCAAGGTCTCTTTCAAGCGGATCATTACGGCGCCGTTCATCGTTGGCATGCTGATCGGCCTCATCTTTTTCCTGCTGCGGCTCCCAAGACCCGCGATCTTTACCAACATCGTCAGTCTGACGGCAGGCCTCAACACCCCGCTCGCGATGTTCGTGATCGGGATCTATCTGGCCCAGACGCAGGTAGGAAGGATGTTTGCGAAGGGCAAACTTTACCTTATCTCGCTTGTTCGTCTTATCTTGATCCCGGTGCTTTGCTTTGGACTTTTATCGCTCCTGCCCGCGTCGATGAACGAGATCCGCATCGCGATCCTAATCGCGGCGGCGTGCCCGGTCGGGTCGAACGTAGCGGTCTACGCGCAGCTGTATAATCAGGATTACGGATACGCGGTGGAGACCGTCGTGATCTCGACGATGCTATCGATCGTAACGATCCCGCTGCTGATGTCGGCGGCAATGCTGATCTGGGGTTAAATGCCCTGCAAAAAGGAGATTAACATGATCAAACTGCAGCGCTATAAGCATGATCTGCCGGTGTCCTACGCACTGGGGGCGACGCTGACCTTCGAGCTCCTTCGGTGTCGGAAGGATCTTGTGACGCGTGTATTTATCCAGCAGGAGACCCGCGATGAAGGCGGGATCCACGAGATCCTCGGCTTTTGCAGGGAGAATGGGATTCCCATCGTGGAGAGCGACAAGGCTTTCAACCTGCTCTCGCCGAAAGGCAACTGCTACGTGATCGCGGAATTCCGCAAGGAAGAGGCGAGGCTCTCTGGCGGCAATCATATCGTCCTTGTCAATCCTTCGGACGCCGGGAATCTCGGGACGATCGTTCGGACGGCCACGGGCTTCGGCATGACAAATCTCGCGATCGTCCGCCCGGCGGTGGATTTCTACGATCCTCGGGTGATCCGGGCGACCATGGGCGCGGCATTTCATGTTCACGTGGAGTATTTTGATACCATCGAGGACTACCGGAAGCGTTTTCCCGAAAATCATCTGTACGCCTTTATGCTGACCGCCTCGCGGCCTCTCCCGGAGATCGCGGCAGAAAAGCAGCTGCCTTTTTCGATCGTGTTCGGGAACGAAGCGACGGGTCTTCCGGAGCGGTTTGCCGATTTCTGTCAGGCGGTCATTATCAAGCATTCCCGCGATATCGACAGCCTGAACCTGCCGATGGCAGCGGGCATCGCGATGTACGAATTCACGAAGGATCGGTGGAACGAGTAGAAAAGGACATGCGGAACAGGCTTGTTTTCTCCATCCGCACTAAGTTGACGAAAACGGGAACGGTGGGCTATAATCATATTTAGTTTTGTTTTGGTCCACGAGGAAAAGGAAATGAAAAAACATGTAAAAAACATGGTACTGGCGGCGATGTTCCTTGCAATCGGGCAGGTGCTGCCGTTTGTCGCGATGCAGATCCCGCAGATCGGAAAGATGCTTTCTCCGATGCACATTCCGATCCTTCTTTGCGGGCTGATCTGCGGCTGGCAGTACGGGCTGATCGTCGGATTGATCTGTCCTTTGCTGCGCTCGGTGCTGTTCAGCATGCCGGCCCTGTATCCGGACGCGATCGCGATGATGCCGGAGCTGGCAGTCTACGGTTTGGTGGCCGGGTTGATCTACTCTAAAATGCGTCCCCAGAATGTCCTGAAAGTTTATATCGCTTTGATCGCGGCAATGCTTGCCGGACGCGCTGTCTGGGGCCTGGCCCGCGGACTGCTGCTTGGGTTCGGCAGCAGCGGATTCACGATGGAAATGTTCCTGGCAGGCGCGTTTGTCAACGCGGTGCCCGGCATCATCCTGCATTTGATCCTGATTCCTGCGGTCATGCTTCTGCTTGACAAGACGAAGCTGGTTCCGTTTAAAAAATGAGTATAACGCTACAGGAAGCGGCCGCGGAGATCCTTACGCAGGCCGCTGATCTTTTGTCGGAAAGACCCGGAAAGCCGGTCCTTATCGCGATCGACGGCAGGTGCGGGTCGGGGAAGAGCACACTCGGTGAGTATCTGCAAAAGACCGCCGGCGCGCAGCTGCTCCACATGGATGACTACTATCTCCGTCCGGAGCAGCGCACCAGGGAGCGGTACGAAACGCCGGGCGAAAATGTGGATCATGAGCGCTTTCTGGAAGAAGTGATGGAGCCGCTTTCAAGAGGCGAAGAAGGTCTTTACCGAGCTTTTCGGTTCCATGAGAAGCGCTTTTTGAAGGGTATCCGGGTCAAACCGGAGGGTTTGATCGTGATCGAAGGCTCTTACAGTTTTCATCCTTCGCTTTCGAGGTTCTATGATCTCCGGTATTTTCTGGATTCGTCCAAGGAAGTACAGAAGGCGCGGATCATCCGGCGCGGCGGTGAGGAGGCATGGATCTCGTTCCGAGACCGATGGATCCCACTGGAGGAGCTGTATTTTGCAAATTGTGCTGTCCGGGAACAGGCGGACAGCGTGTTTATGCTGGAAGATGAATGATTTAGAGGAGGCAGACATGAGCAATATCTGGGCAGTGATCCCGTCCGCCGGGCTGGGCAAGAGAATGGGAACGGCCGTTAAAAAGCAGTTTATTACCCTCTGCGGGAAGGAACTGCTGGTCTATACACTGGAGGTCTTCGAGAAGATCGAGGAGATCCGGGGCGTCGTGCTTGTCTGCGGCAAGGATGATATCGACCATTGCCACGATCTGGCAAAAAAATACGGTCTGACAAAGGTGAAGCATGTCGTCGAAGGCGCGATGCAGCGACAGGGGTCTGTTTTTAACGGGCTGAACGTGCTGCCGAAAGACTGCACGATGGTCGTGATCCACGATGGAGCGCGTCCTTTCGTGACCCCGGAAGAGGTCAGGATGACGATTGAAGAAGCCGACCGCAGCGGGGCCTGTGTTCTTGGCGCGCCGGTCAAGGATACGATCAAGATCGTCGACCGCAACGGTGTGATCGAGAGAACTCCGCAGCGCTCGAAGCTTTGGGCCGCGCAGACGCCGCAGACCTTCCGCTATCCGGAGATCCTCGACGCGTACCGCAGGGCTGTCGTGGTCGGAGATTTCCGCTGCACGGATGACGCCCAGATCGTAGAGAAATACATGGATATGCCAATCCAGATGGTTCAGGGTTCCTATGAAAATATCAAGATCACGACTAAGTCGGATCTGAAGATCGCGGAGGAGATCATTCGTGAGCGTGAAACTGTTTGACACGGATTCGCATCAGAGAGTATTCGAGGGTACCGTGGTTTCCTGCGAGTGGGATGAGAGGTGCAAAGCATTCGGCGTGATCCTGGATCAGACGGCCTTCTTCGCGGAAGGCGGCGGCCAGATGGCGGACGAGGGTGTTCTGTACGTTCCGGGGGAAGACGGTAAGACCGTCCTAAACGTCCTGCATGTGAAGGAGCAGGGGGAGGACGCGGTCCATTTCGTCTCGAAAGAGCTGCGGCCGGGCACGAAGGTGCGCGGTGAGATCGACTGGGAAAAGCGGTTCGACCGCATGCAGCAGCACTCCGGCGAGCATATCTATTCCGGTCTTGTCTACCGCGCGAAGGGCTATCACAACGTCGGATTCCACCTGGGCGAGGCGATCACAAGGCTTGATTTTGACGGACCGCTGACCGAGGAAGAGATCCGTTCCTTCGAGCGGGAAGCGAACCGTATCATTTGGGAGAATCTGCCGATCCGGGTGACTTATCCCGAGAAAGCAATGCTGGATACGCTGGATTACCGAAGCAAAAAGGAGCTGACCGGCGCGGTGCGGATCGTCTATGTCGGTGAAGAAGGGCAGGAGGTCGATTGCTGTGCCTGCTGCGCGCCGCATGTAAAACGGACCGGAGAGATCGGACTTTTAAAAATTATTCACTCCGAGAATTACAAGGGCGGTGTGAGACTCCTGATGGTGTGCGGAAACCGCGCACTGCAGGATTATCGAATCAAACAGGAGACCCTAAGCGCGCTCGCGCAGTCGATGTCCACCTCGGAAGAGAAAGTGGCTTCATCGGTGGCAAAACTGACCGAGGAGAAGGGAAAGCTCACAGAGAAGGCTGCGCAGCTTGCCAAAGAACTGGTTCGTTTTAAGGCGGAAGAGCTGCTGGAGCGGGCCGGTGCTTTGGAGGAAAACAGCGGAAAACGCGTGATCTGCTGGGAAGAGACGCTTCTTGACCAGAAGGCGGCACGCGATCTCGTGAACCTGCTGGTCGAGAAAACGGCGGCAGAGGGAGAGACGATCGTGGCCGCGATGATGCCCGGCGAGGGCGGCGGCTCGTTCCTTCTGGCTGCGTCCGCCACTGTCAACATGAAAGAGATCGGGAACATTTTAAGAAAAGAAAAAGGGTTCAAGGGAGGCGGATCGCCTGCCATGATCCAGGGAACTATTTATCTTTCGAATAATGAACTGGCCGAATACCTGCGGCAGGTATGATTCGTATTGGACAATTTCGTAAAACAATAGACATATATTTTTAAAATTTTTGTATAATTTACTTGACACGAATCGTTTCGTGTGTTAATTTTGTTTCGTAACACAACGGAGATCATATATTTTTGTAAGACATCCGGTGCGCGTGCAGATGCTTTACAA
>JAEEGL013666337.1_pt1 | contig 11504 bp, 4 predicted proteins | sample 9134231 | NCBI WGS metagenome assembly JAEEGL01 (sample SAMN16246548, study PRJNA631951) | gut metagenome | biome: gut microbiome; feature: rumen; material: fiber-attached | host: Bos | place: Iran: Karaj | collected 2018-10
CATAATTCTTCGCGTACTTGACGATCTCCCCGTCTTTCCACTCCTTGTTGAATTCCTTTTCGTCCATTCCCAAAAACAATTTGTCCCTTCGTCTTGCAAAAATCGGGCGAAGGGACAAAAAGTCAGGTGAGATTCCGGATCAAGCCCGGAATGACGGGGTACTACTTGCCGACAATCCGGATATTGTCCAGATGCCAGCGCTGATAGTTCGGCGTAGAGCCCATGTTGGTCGGACGGATCTTGATCCGGGTCGCCGACGTCACACCGTTCAGGGTGACGCTTGCGTGCTGCCAGAACATCTGGCCTGTCTCCTGGACATGCGTTACGGGCGCACTGACGGCCGTTCCACTGCTCTCGCAGCTGCCAGGACCTTCTAGTTCTACCGTAACGGAGACATCGTCCACGGCGCCGGAACCGCCCATATGCGCGCACCAGTCGAAGGATACGACCACATCCACCGGCGTATCCCCTTCGAAAGCCATTGCCGGGAGCTTCAGCCCCGTCTGCTTCTTGCTCGCGCCCATCTTGAAGTAATTCTTCTGCAGGTAGAGCGTTTTGGCAGACGGATTCAAATCCTCATAGCCTCGGGTTTCCAGCTCGGCGCCGAGGGTGGAGGCCAGATCCGCCACATTCCAGATGTTCGGCTGGGCGTGGGAGGACAGCTGACTGCCTACCGGGTCCAGTTTTTCCGCATCGTCCGGATTGGCGGCCACCCAGCCGTCGATATACTTCTGCAGCCACTCGAAGTCATCTGCGAAGTACTGCGTCACCTGGGGCTCCGTAATGGTGATCTTCGGGCCGTTCTCGATAGCACCGGACCAGCGGTGGGTACCGCCGTTCGGGGCCGTGAGGGCGCCCTTGCCGTTGCCCTGCCAGTTGGCCACGCAGGTGAAGCGGATCCGGAGCGTGCCGTCGGCGACCGCCTCCGGCAGCTTGAAGGATTCGGTAATCTCGATGTCACTGCTCGGGGCGATATGCGTGTACTGCGCATTCGTGCCGGTTTCCGTTTCGGTCTCCAGCGGCTTCACCGGCGTCCAGGTAGTGCCGTCAAGCGACCAATCCATTCTCCAGTACTTCTGGCCAGTACCCGAAATGCGGTGGAGGGCTGTGAAGGTCACGACATTGCCCGCCGGGACATTCTTCAGCGGGACGGTGAACTCCCAGTAGTCACCCGGCCAGGCGCCCGTGATGTAAGGCTGACCGGTGCCGCCGATGACCTGGCTCTTCTTGCCTCCCGTATCCAGCGCGATGTTTTCAGGAAGGCTGGTCCAGGACAGGGAGCCCACGCCGGCGATGTTCGCCTTGAAATTGTTGTCCTTCTCGAAGGAATCCTTGTAGTCGCCCATCAGCGAAGCATCGAAGCCCCATTGGATGAGATTGTTGTCGAAGATAACCTCCTTCCCCTCCTGCACCACGGTGACGACGGCTTCGAGTTTCTTCGACTCGTTGAAGAAACGGATGGTGCCGGTACGCGGGGCCTCGCTCTCATTGGCCGTGCGCGAAAGGACATACTCGTCCCACTCGACCAGGGCGCGGGTTCCGGCCGGCGTCAGGGTGAGCCAGTCGGCATCGACAGCATACTCATATTCCGTATTGTACTGGACACGGATATTGGATGTACCTTCCTCGGCATCGACTTCCAGGAGGTTGCCCGTGGCCACGCTGATGAACGGATCCAGCATCTGGCCGGCCGCGCTCTGGACCACATGGACGACCCGTTCGCTATCCTCGGAGACGATGCGGATGGTACCCTCGCGGAGCTCGGCGAGTTCACTCTCGTCACAGGTAACGGTGACCGTCGTCTCCTCGCCGGCTACGCCGCCTTCCACGTCGAGGTGGAGCCAGTCGTAGGCCGTGGAGATGGTCCAGTCATAGTCGGAGGTGACGGTCAGTTCCTTCGGCGCACCCGGCGTGCCGTTGAAGGTCAGGAGTTCGGGATCCACCTGGATATCGGCATAGACCGGATCCTTCTCCACGCCGTTGCCTTCCTTGACGATCTCGATGATGGGCTGATAGGTTTCGTCCGTGACATCCGTCACGGTGAGGCGGGCCGAGCCGCCATTGCGCTTCTCCAGAGGGCCTGCGCCGGAAGCCTGCCAGTTGGCCAGGCAGCGGAACCGGAACTGCGCATGCTCGGAGTTCTTGCGATACTTCACCACATAGTTGGCCTTCACGTTGGTGGCGCCGTCGGCGTTCATCGCGTGGGAATAGGTAATCTCTTCGCCGGTTTCATTGGTGGTGAGCGTCTCACAGGCGGGACGCCACTGGTCGCCGTCCAGGAATTCAAGCAGCCAGAACTTGTGTCCGGTAGCCGACGTACGGGCCTCGAAGGCGATGCGCACTTCGGAACCGGCCTTGATGGCGCCATTGCCATAGAAGAGCCAGTAGTCTCCCGGCCAGGGGCCCGTCACACGGGGACTCTTGTCGGAAACATCCAGCTTGTACTTGTTGTTGCCGTCCGTATTCTCCAGGTCGAAGGGCACATACTCAATGTAGCCCAAGCCCTGGACGGGCTGGATCCGGCTGGTTTCACTCCAGGTAGCCGTACTGTAGTTAATCCCGTCCACGCGGACCTTGAACCGCAGCGGATAAGGGATGAGGGCTTCGTCCATACCACCGTCCTCGGCGGAAACGACCAGCATCGACGTACCCACGCCATAACCTTTGAAAACCACCTTGTGCAGATCCATGGCGCCCAGCTCCAGGCTTTCCAGCGGGTCCAGGATGGGAATCTGGACATCGGAGTTCACCCAGATCGTGGTCCCCACCAGCGAGGCGGAGAGGGAAACATATTCCGTCACGTTCGGGTCATAACCGTCCAGGGAGGCGGTGATGTCCTTGGCTTCGGGATAAACCACGGCGCTGTTCCCGTTCACCTGGAATTCGTCCATTTCAAAGGCGGGGGCACCGTTCACGGAAATCTTCTTGCCATTGAAAGAAAGCTTGTCCCCCAGGGCGGGACCCGTGCCCTGCACATACAGGCTGGCGGATTCGTCTGCAGCGATGAAACCATTTTGGGAAAGGGCGACGACTTGGGCGTCGGGAACCTTGGCATACGCATCGTCATCCAACGCGGCCACCTGGGCCAGGGTCTGCTCCTCCACCCCGTAATAGTTGTCGCCATTCTGGTGCACGGTAATCACCATCCTGCGCTCGCGGAAACGGCCCTGCAGGATGATGGTTCCCTCACGGGGACTGTCGATGACGCCGCCGGTGGCATTGTCGGCCACGGAGACCGTGATGGACCCCATGCCCTGCCCGGTCATGGGCGACACCTGGATCCATGGCTGGTTGACGTCGACGGCCCAACTGCCGTCGGCATAGACAGAGAGTGTCTGCGACGGGGCGCCGGTCGCGGCGAAGACCACATAGGACTCGTTGGCGCCTACGGCCTTGGCTTCTCCGATCTCTTCTTTCTGATTGCAGGAAGCCAGCATAGCGCCAGCTGCCATTGCGGCAAGAGAGTATAGTAAAGTATTGAGTTTCATGGCCTTCAATTTATTGGTTAGAAGAAGTCCCTGCGGACGGGCTCACAGCCCAGCCCGGATTCTGCTTGAGATTCTCATTCAGCTGGAGTTCCTTTTCCGGAAGCGGATAGAAGTAGTGCTTCGTCTCATCGAAGGAGTGGCTCACGGACTTCAGGGCGTCACGGACGCCGGCCGTCGCATATTCTCCTGTGACGGGGTTCACCAGGTAGACGGTTTCATCATTTCCGGTATATTCCTCGGTTTCGTCGGGATCGAAAATCCTGTACTTGTTGCCGGAGGCATTGCTGGAACCGGTGTAGAACGTGTACTTGCTGTCATCACCGAAATCATAGTGGCCGGGACCGGGGATGTACATGCCGTAGATCGGCTGGTTCAGGCAGTAGCCGGCCTTCCAGCGGATGAGGTCGAAGTAACGGCCGTAACCTTCCTGGAACAGCTCGATGGCACGCTCGCGACGGATCTCCAGGATCACACCCGTGTTCGCGCCTTCCACATTGGGATAACCGGTTTCCGCAGACATCAGATACGGATCGGGGTTGGCGTTGGCGGCAGCCATGTCCAGGTTGGGCATGCCCACGCGGTCACGGAGCAGCTTAATGGAGATGTCGATGTCACCCTGGGTAAGGGTCCCCAGTTCAGCCTTCGCCTCCGCATAAATGAGGAGAGCCTCCGCGTAGCGGTATACCGGCATGTCATTGTAGGACTGGTCCGCGAAATACGCCGCCAGGGCATAGGGCTGGACAAACTTGATACTCTGGTAACCGGTCTGGCAGTATTTGAACTCGGGGCCGTCATGGCTGACGCCGGGATCCTTCCAACTGTAACCGGGCGTACGGATGGTCTGGGCCAGACGCGGGTCGCGGCCGGCCACTTCCTCGGCAAAAGGCATCACCTCCCAGCCGGGGATGTCGGTGAAACGGCTGCCATCCGCCATCAGGTACATATCGACCAGTTTCTTCGCCATCCCGAAACGGGCGGCGGTCTGGTTGGTGATCTCGCGGCTGCAATCGTGCTTGATTCCAAGGCCGGCGTCGTAATTCACCGCAAGGATGATCTCGTCGGTGCTGGCGTCATTGGCGTTGAACAGCGTCAGATAGTCCGTGGACGGATTGCCCGTATTGTGGATGGAATAGGCGCCGGACGCCATCAGGCCACCCGCCGCTTCGGCAGCCAGGGTCAGATAGTACTTGTAGTCGTGCGTGGAACCGTCGGCAGCCGTGTAGGATGTGGCAAACGGGGCAGGCTCACCGTGGTACTTGCGGAAGGTGCCTTCAAAGAGGCAGAACTGGGCCTTGAGCATCAGGGCCGTATACTTGTTCACACGGTATGCCGTCTGGGGGGCCTTGGCCTTGCCGGGAAGGTTCATGATCGCCTCGTCGATATCCTCGATCATATGGCTGAGGATGGTCTCGCGGCTGTCCCGGGCAAAATAGAGGTCCTCATCGGCCGAACCGATCTCGTGGTCGATCCACGGAACGTCCCCGAACTTGCGGACCATGTCGGCATAGTAGTAGGCGCGCCAGAACTTGGCCAGGGCGGAGTATTCCTTGACGGCCGCGGCATCCTCGCAATGGTCGATGTTGGCCAGGAGGGTGTTCATCTTGCGCAGGTTGGTGAATGACCAGCCGCCGCCCGAAGTGGGCACGGTCCGGTCGAAGCCGCCGCGGATGAGGGCGGAGGGATTCATGCTCACGAACACGTCACTCTCCTTGTCGAAAGGCGTCTTGTCCAGCAGATTGTTATAGAAGGTGTTGGAGAAGAGTTGCAGGTCTTCCGCCGTCTTGAAATAGGAATCAGGGGTGAGCTGGGACTCCGGAGTCAGTGTCAGCACTTTATCCAGATTGCAGGATACCGCAAGAACGGATGCAACAGCCAGTGATATGATAATATGCTTTCTCATAATCCGCTTCATTATTTAACGATACACACAGCTACGCGGTTGGAGGCAGGCGATGCCGCAGCATCCTTGTCAGAACCGACGGAAGAGTAACTGATACGGCTGTCGGAGACGCCGGCATTCTTCAGCATCCGGACAACCGCCTCGGCACGCTGCCGGGCCAGGACGTCGTTCAAGGCAGGGGTGCCGGTGCCGGAATCGGCATAACCGGTAATGACGATGCTCGCGTCCGGATTCTCGGCGAGAATCTGGCTGATACGGCCCAGTTTGACGGCCTCTTCGGGACGGATTTCGGCTTTTCCGAGCTCAAAGAACAGATCGTCGGCATATTCGCCCTGCAGACTGGAGACAGGTTTTTCAACCACCTTCTCGACAACCTTTTCCACCACCTTTTCGACGGGCACTTCCACGATCTTTTCCTTCACGACCTCACGGATCACCTCACGCACCGCAGGGGCGAGAGCCGAAGACCTGGAGGAGGAGCCCTTGAGAGCCTTGCCACCGAAGGTGATATTCACGCCCACCATAAAGGTCTTCTGCCAGGGATAGGAAGTATTGTTGAGGTCGTCCGTCGGATTACCTCCACGGTCGAAACAGCTTTCGGGATCCAGATGGGCGGTCACTTTCTTGATCGGCGACCAGTAGGCCAGGTTTTCGCCGGAGACATAGACGCGGATCTGCTCGAATCCCATCCGGTTGACAAGCTTCTTGGGGAACTCGTAGCCGATGGTCAAGTTCTTGAAGCGCAGATAGCGGACATTCTGGATATAGCGGTCGTTCACACGGCCCAGTTCGCCGCCGCCGTTGGAGGCCACGTTGGAACGGGGACGCGGGAAATAGGCGTCAGGATTCTCCTCACTCCAGCAGTTGTCCAGGAAGTTCTTCGCCAGGAAGGTAGGATAGCCGTAGGAGTAAGGTCCCCAGAAGTCGAAGTTCAGCCGGGCGGGATACCAGTAGTGGTTGCCGGTGCCCTCGAAGAAGGCGCTGACGTCAAATCCGGCCCAGGAGAAGCCCGCCTGGAAGCCGTAGTGCAGACGAGGGAGCGAGTTGCCCAGGTAGATCTGGTCACCGTGGTCGGCCAGGGTATTCTTGCCCACGCCGATGACATGGTCCCCGTCCAGGTCGGCATACTTCAGGTCGCCGCCCTTCCAGCCGCCGTTGAGGTTGGCGTTGCAGTAGGACTGGTCCACGATGGAGGTGTATTCCCTCGCCTCGTCGTCGTTGGCGAAGAGACCGTCGACATGGAAGCCCCAGATTTCGCCCAGCTCCATCCCTTCATAGTAATTGGACAGCAGCTTGGTTTCGTTGTTGAAACGGGTGATATGGGAGCGGAAGTCACTGAGGGAGCCCTTCAGGAAGTAGTCGAAACCCTTGCCCAGGATCTTGAAGGAGTCTCTCCAGCTCAGGGAGAGTTCATAGCCCTTGGTGCGCAAGTCCGCCGCATTCATCTGGGGGACGCCTGCGCCGTAAACGGCGGGAAGGTCCATGCCGTCGGTGAGCATGCCGTCGGTGTCGCGGATGTATGCTTCGCCGGTGAACTCCAGTTTATTCCCAAAGAAGGCCAAGTCGACGCCCAGGTTGGTCTGCTTGGATGTCTCCCAGGTCTTGTCGGAAGCCACGGGGTCGTCCAGGTTGGTATAACGGGCCATGGCGTTGTCGCCAAAGTTATAGCCGGCGAAAGTCTTGAAGTTCACCAGGCGGATGTAGGAGAAGTTTCCCACGTTCTGGTTGCCCAGCGTACCGTAGGACGCCCTGATCTTGAAGTTGTTCACCACGTGCCTGACGGGAGCGAAGAAGGGTTCCTCGCTCAAGCGCCAACCGATGGAAGCCGAAGGGAAGAAGCCCCACTTGTGTCCGGTGGTGAAGCGGGAAGAGCCGTCGTAGCGGGCCGATGTTTCGAACAGGTAGCGGCCCTTGTAGTCATAGTTCAGGCGGCCGAAGAAACCGGCCATACGCCAGGCCGACTGATTGCCTCCCACCTCGGGCGGACGGTTTTCCGTGGAGATGAGGGCCAAGTCCGAAAGTTCGGTGGTGATGAGGTCGTAACCTTTTGCAGCGACTCTTTTATAATGATAGTCGTCGTAGTTGAAACCGCCCATCACCTTCAGGTTGTGCGCCTCGGCAAACGAATGCTCATAAGTCGCGTAAGCATTCACGGTCTGGCGGATATACTCCTTGATATCTTCCGTCATATAGTTATCGAACGCACCCGTATTCTGGTAGGTGGACAGCACACCGGGATACTGGGAATAGGTGAGGATGTTCCGCCGGTGGGTATCGTGGTTATTGTAGGTGCGATAGGAGTAATTGGCCTTGAATGTGAGGCCTTTGAGGGGCTGCAGGGTAAGTTCCGTGGTGTTGGCCAGGTCGGTACGCTTCTCGATGTTCAGGTTGTCGCTGGCATAGGCCCAGTGGCGCCCGTTGGCCACCCGGTAACCCAGGGCATCCACGACGTAAACCCAGGTTCCGTCCGGGTTCTTGGGCGTGAAGCAGGCCGGGGCATGACGGTCGCCGTAGGCGAAGGAGTCCTGGATGTCGGCCAGGCCCGGGAAATCGTAGGTTCCGACGAAGAAGTTGGTATTGTTGCTGATGCTGGCCCACGGGGTAATCTGGGCATCGATCTTGGAGCGCAGGTTGTACTTCTCATACACGTCGGGGCGGACCTTCACCATACCCTCCTGGCGGTCATATTCGCCGGAGAGATAGTACTTGACGGCCTTTGTACCGCCGCTCACGCTCAGACTGTGGTTGGTGGTGGGATGCACGTCATTGTACATCTCGTGCCACCAGTCGGTGTTGGCATAATACTTATACTTGCCATCCTTGACGACCACCCAGGGACGTTCGGGATTCTCGGTCTTGTCGTTGATACGGCTGAGCAGTTCCATCATATCTTCCTGCGTGTAGTCCACATAGTTGGACCCCTTGCTCTCGTACCAGAACTTGTTGAGGGTGTAAACAGACCAGTAACCCGTGGTTTCCCAATCGGTGGAAGTAGTGGGCATCTCCACGCCCCAGCGGCCGCTGTATCGCACGCGGGCGCCTTCATCCCCGGAACCGTTCTTAGTCGTGACCAGGATGACACCGTAAGCGGCGCGGGCGCCATAAACGGCGGCGGAAGAGGCGTCCTTGATCACGGAGATGGAGGCCACGTCCTGCGGATTGATGCGGTTGATGCTGCCCTCCACGCCGTCGATGAGCACCAGCGGGTCACCGCCGTTGATCGAGGTGTAGCCGCGGATGTTGAGGCTGCCTGTGGAACCGGGATTGCCGCTGGAAGTCGTGATGTTCAGGCCCGGGACCGAGCCTTGCAGCATAGTGGTAAGGTTGTGTGCCGTACGGTTCTCCAACTGCTTGCTCTCCACCGACGTGATGGCGCCGGTGAGGTTCACTTTCTTCTGGGTACCATAGCCCACGACCACGGTCTCCTCGAGGGCGATGTTGTCCTCCTGGAGAGTGATGTTGACAGTTGCCTGGTTCGCGGAAACCGGAACGGATTCCGTAGTATAACCGAGGCTGGAAACGACCAGGACGACTTCGCGGGCGGGAACCTGGAGGCTGAAGGCTCCATCCACGTCCGTTACGGTGCCGGTCGCCGTTCCTTCCAGGACGACGCCGGCGCCGAGGACGGGAAGTCCTTCAGCGTCGAGCACCCTTCCGGATACCGTCCGGTTCTGTGCGGCAAGGCCGAAGCCTGAGAGCAGCAGAACCACCGAAGCGGCGAGAATTTCAGTTAATCTCATAAACTAAGAATGGGTTAAAAAGATAAAATGATATTGCAGACTGACGAGGCAGGATCACTTGATGGAATACGCATCGGTGGTGAAGGCCTTCGGGCGGGCCATCGTCTCCGTATAGACGTTGCCGAAGCGGTCCGTGACCTTGATGTCCAGGGTGGATGCAGCGCTGGAGGCCGTGACCTTGAACATGTGGTAGTTCTTTTCCGTCTGGAAGGAGACCGTCGAGTTGCCGCTGAACCGTTTGGTCGTGTACGCGATGTAATGGAGGGGATCCAGTTCGCCGGAGACAAGCTGCGAGACCGTCAGGGACTTCCCGTCCTCGCTCACCTCCACCGTCCATTTCGGATCGTAGTTCCAGACATTGATATAGACCTCGTTGGCGGAGCTGGCGGTTCCCCAGATGGAAGGCTTGAAATCTGTTCCCGTGTATTTCGGGCAGTACTTGTCCCTGGTGATGTGGATCTGGTTGCGGTCGTAGGCGCGGAACTGGTAGTCCGTCCCCTTCCCCGTGGCCTTGTACTGCCATTTGAAGTCCGTCCCCGTGACATCCATGACGGTGTACCCGCCCGGGGAACCGTCCTGGCCGATGTGCACGCCCGGCGTCAGCTTGCCGGTCCACCACCAGGTCGCGCAGATGGCGCCGGCGTTATGCTCGAAGAGGTGGTCCGTAGCGAGCAGGTCCTTGTTGTACACCTTATGGGTATGGGCCGTGAACAGATGGACCTCGGGATAGGCCTTGAGCACATCCAGGAAAGCTTGCGATTCGGTGAACTGAAGGGTTCCCGTCTCGGTGAACATGGGGATATGCATCGTCACCACGAGCGGCGTGCCGTTCGGGACGGACGCGAGGTCCTTCTTCAGCCAAGTCAGCTGCTCGGAGACGACATGCCCGTCCTTGTCATAGGCGCGTTCGTAGCAGGGCCTGCCATTCTCATCCGTGTCGGGCGTCTTGTTCTGGCATTCCACGTCGTCCAGGACCACATAATGGACCTTGCCGACATTGAAGGAGAAATAGGTCGGGCCGATGAATTCCTTGTAGTCCTTGACCGTGTCGAAGTCGCCCGTGTAGTACATGCTGTGGTCGTGGTTGCCGATGGTGTGGTACAGCATCACGCCCTTGATGCCGGCGGCATCCTTCAAGTAGTCCGAGAAGGAATAGTTATTCACGAGCCAGTACCGGTCCCAGGTCATGTCGCCGAGGGTGAGGGCATATACCTTGCCGGAAGTGCCGGCGATGGTGGCGTTGACGTCCTTCACGAAGTCGGCAAACTGCTTCTTGTCATCGGTGCGGGCCGCCAGATGGATGTCGCCCAGCATCAGCATCCGGTGATTTTCCTGGCCATCGACCTTCTTGAGCTGGAAATTGACGAGTTCCGGCGTCGAAGCGTTGGGATTGACGGTTGCGTGGAACTTGGGCAGGATCCCGTTCGTGAGGGGCTCATAGCCGCTCGGGGTGGAGACGAAAACGTATCCGTTATGCTTCTTGGACCGCATCTGGTAAACGCCCTTGGAGTCCGTCTTCACGACTTCCACGCCGTCGGACACCACGACGTTCGCGAGGCCGGTCCCATCGCAGGAGACCCGGCCGTACACGGTGCTGCCGGCCGCGGGCTTGATTTCCTCCTCGCCCGCGTACTTGATGACGACGTCCATCGTCCCCTTCCGGGTTTTCGTGGCGCCGCGCTGGTGGGAAACCGTGTAGGTCCCGGGGCCGAAGCCCTTGGACCAGACGCCCGAGATGGACGCGGAGAAGCGCGTGTCGGAAACGGAAGTGACCGGGCAGGCGTACTCCGAGGTTCCGCTGCCCAGGACGATCTGGTCACCGGACACCGGCGGCTTCGCAAACTGGACGCGGAAACTGATCTCGGAGGCGCCGTCGTCGATGGTCATCTGCGCGGGGACCTCGAACTGGACGTCGATCTTTTCTTGCTCTGGATTGTTTTTCTTGCAGGAAGCCCCGCTGAGCACGAGAACGAGCGCCAGGAATGAGATTATCCTTATCTTGTTGACGAATAATGCCTTCATTCTTAAATAGCATTTAAAATCATCTCAAAGTTAACAAAATATCTTTATTATTGTTATCTTTGAACTCGATAATGCCAACACTTTTTTTGGAGATATGCTGAAATTCCTGCAACAGCCCGCCCATCTCCCGGAACAGACCGGACCCGAGGCGGATGAGAAGTACAAGAAACTCCGACTGCAAGTATTCATCGGCGCCTTCATCGGCTACGCCGGCTTCTACCTTGTGCGGAAGAACCTGTCGATGGCCATCCCGGCGATGGCCCCGCTGGGCTTCGCCAAGACCGAGCTCGGCTTCGTGCTGGGCCTGAACGCGGCCGCCTACGCCCTCTCGAAGTTCCTGATGGGCAGCGTGTC
>JAEEGL013784708.1_pt1 | contig 11504 bp, 11 predicted proteins | sample 9134231 | NCBI WGS metagenome assembly JAEEGL01 (sample SAMN16246548, study PRJNA631951) | gut metagenome | biome: gut microbiome; feature: rumen; material: fiber-attached | host: Bos | place: Iran: Karaj | collected 2018-10
CGATCACCGGCATGACCGGCCACCAGCAGAACCCGACGACGGGCTACAACCTGAAGGGCGACCCGGCGGGCAAGATCGATCTCGAGGCACTGTGCAAGGCCATGGGATTCGCCCGCGTGCGCGTCGTGGATCCGTACGACCTCGCTGCCTGCGACAAGGCTGTGAAGGAAGAGCTGGCCGCGGCAGAGCCTTCGGTGATTATCTCGAGACGGCCCTGCGCCCTGCTCAAATATGTGAAGCACAACCCTCCGTTTACGGTGGATCCTGAGAAATGTGTGGGCTGCAAGGCCTGCATGCAGATCGGATGTCCGTCCATTTCCATCAAGAACGGCAAGGCCCGTGTGGACGAGACGCTCTGCGTGGGCTGCGGCGTCTGCTCGCAGCTGTGCAGGTTCGGCGCGCTGGGTGGATCCTGCGGAAAGGAGTGAGGACGATGAAGACAAAGAATATCATGATTGTCGGTGTCGGCGGGCAGGGAAGCCTGCTGGCCAGCAAGATGCTGGGCCATCTGCTCTTAAACCAGGGCTATGACGTGAAGGTTTCCGAGGTGCACGGCATGTCGCAGCGCGGCGGTTCCGTGGTGACCTATGTGCGCTACGGGGATTCCGTGGCTTCTCCGGTCATCGACCTCGGCGAGGCGGACTTTATCGTCTCATTTGAACTGCTGGAAGCGGCCAGATGGCTGCCTTACCTGAAGAAGGACGGGCAGATCGTGACCAACACGCAGCAGATCGACCCGATGCCGGTCATCATCGGTGCGGCGCAGTATCCGGAGAACCTGGCGGAAGCCATGAGAGAGGCCGGCGCGAAGGTTGACGCGCTCGACTGCCTGTCTCTTGCACAGGAGGCCGGCTCCGCGAAGGCGGTGAATATGGTCCTGATGGGCCGGCTGTCGCATTACTTCGACCTCCCGGAGGAGGCCTGGATGCAGTCTCTGGAGGCCATTGTGCCGAAGAAGTTCATCGAGCTGAATAAAAAAGCATTTGCCCTCGGCAAGCATGCCTGAGGTTGAATGAATAGAATTACAGGGGGAAAGATTCTATGGAGAGATACTATCAACCGGAGATCGAATGTGCTTCCAGAGAGCAGATCCGAGAGATCCAGAACGAGAAGCTGAAAAAACAGGTGCAGCATGTCTGGGACAATGTGCCTTACTACCGGAAGAAGATGGAAGAGAAGGGAGTCACCCCGGCGGATATCCAGTCGGTGGACGACCTGTGCAAGCTGCCTTTCCTGAGCAAGGCGGACTTAAGAGACGCGTATCCTTACGGGCTGGTCGGCATGCCGCTCAAGGACTGTGTGCGTATCCAGTCGACGTCCGGCACGACCGGCAAGAGAGTGGTCGCGTTCTACACCCAGCATGACATCGACCTGTGGGAGGACTGCTGCGCGAGAGCGATTGTGGCAGCGGGCGGCACGGACGAGGATGTCTGCCAGGTTTCCTACGGCTACGGCCTGTTCACCGGCGGCCCCGGACTCAACGGCGGCAGCCACAAGGTCGGATGTCTTACGGTTCCGACGAGCTCCGGCAACACCGAGCGCCAGATCATGTTCATCCGTGACCTGAATACGACAATCTTATGCTGCACGCCCAGCTATGCGGCTTACCTGGCAGAGACCATGAAGGAGATGGGACTCTCCCCGGAGGATATCCCGCTGAAGGCCGGTATCTTCGGCGCGGAGGCGTGGAGCGAGGAGATGCGCCAGAGCATCCAGGATACGCTGGGAATCAAGGCGTACGACATCTACGGCCTGACCGAGCTGTCCGGCCCCGGCGTCGCGTTCGAGTGCTCGGCGCAGAGCGGCATGCATGTCAACGAGGATCATTTCATCCCGGAGATCATCGACCCGGAGACGGGCGAGGTGCTCCCGGACGGAACGCAGGGCGAGCTGGTCTTCACGTCGCTTGACAAGGAGGCATTTCCGCTGCTTCGCTACCGCACCAGGGACGTCTGCGTGCTCACGAGAGAGAAGTGCTCCTGCGGCCGCACACATGTGAAGATGGCCAAGCCGAAAGGGCGTACCGACGACATGCTCATCATCCGCGGCGTCAATGTATTCCCGTCCCAGATCGAGACCGTCCTGCTCAACCAGGGCTATCCGGCCAACTACCAGATCGTGGTGGACCGCGTCAACAATTCCGATACGCTCGACGTGCTGGTTGAGATGACGCAGGAGATGTTCACGGATAACCTGGGCGAGATCGCCAACCGCCAGAAGGCTCTGGTGGAGGGCCTGAAGTCGATGCTGGGCATCAAGGCCAAGGTATCCTTAGTTGCGCCGAAGTCTATCACGAGAAGTGAGGGCAAGGCGGTGCGCGTGATTGATAAGAGAAAGATCTGAAGAAGGAGGGTGAATCGATGAGCGTCAAACAGATTTCGGTATTTCTGGAGAACAAGCCGGGTACGTTGATGGGGATGACGGAAGTCCTGAGCCGCAACAATGTGGATATGCGGGCTCTGTCGCTGGCGGAGACGACCGACTTCGGCATCGCTCGCTTCATCGTCAGCAATGTGCTGGAGACGATGACGATCTTGAAGGACGCCGGCTATGTCAGCAGCCTGACGCCGGTGCTCATGGTGGAAATCGATGACAAGCCCGGAGCACTGAACCGGGTCCTCGGCATGATCAACGAGGCTAAGATCAATGTGGAGTACATGTATGCCTCGCTGGGATCCAAAAGCGGCAAGGCCTATATGATCTTCCGCGTGCAGGACTACAAGGCCGCACAGGCCAGCCTGCGGGGCGCCGGCATTCAGGTGCTCTCTCAGGACGATCTGCAGGATCTGTAAGCAGCCGGATCACGAATCTGCCTGTCCCTGACCAGGGACAGGCATTATTTTTGAAAAAAATAGAAAAAACTCCTTGCAATTTCGAAACAGGAGAGTTATACTTTGTCACATCGAAGCGTCGAAGCGTTGAAGCGTTGAAACGTTGAAGTGCAAAAGCGCGGAGAAATGATCTTTTGGGGGATGAAACAATGTGGATTAAGATTCTGATGCTGGTATTGTTCTTTGGTGTGATGGTCTTCATCGGCCTGTACTGCCGGCGGCATTCGACGGACGTTAACGGCTTCGTGCTGGGCGGACGTTCCGTGGGACCGTGGCTGACGGCCTTTGCATACGGTACATCGTATTTCTCCGCGGTTGTCTTCGTCGGATACGCAGGCCAGTTCGGCTGGAAGTACGGTATCGCCACCACCTGGGCCGGCATCGGAAACGCATTTATCGGTTCCCTGCTCGCGTGGGTTGTGCTGGGCAGACGTACGAGGATCATGACGCAGCACCTGAACTCCGCGACGATGCCGCAGTTCTTCGCGAGAAGATTTGACTCGAAGGCGATGCAGATCGCAGCTTCGGCGATCACCTTCCTGTTCCTGATTCCTTACACGGCTTCGCTCTACAACGGCCTGTCCCGGCTCTTCGGCATGGCCTTCAACATCGATTACTCGATCTGCGTGGTGGTCATGGCGGTCCTGACCGGCATCTATGTCATCGCCGGAGGCTACATGGCGACGGCCATCAACGACTTTATCCAGGGCATGATCATGATCATCGGCATCATCGCCGTGATCGTGGCGGTCTTAAAGAGCCAGGGGGGCTTCCTGGCGGCGCTTGACGGGCTCTCCCGCGTGACGGATGAGACGGTCTCGACCTCTCCGGGCGTCTTCGCCTCGTTCTTCGGACCGGACCCGGTGAACCTCCTGGGCGTTGTGATCCTGACCTCTCTGGGCACCTGGGGCCTGCCTCAGATGGTGCAGAAGTTCTACGCGATCCGCAATGAGAAGGCAGTCTACACCGGCACGGTGATCTCGACCATCTTCGCGATGATCATCGCGGGCGGCTGCTACTTCCTGGGCGGCTTCGGCCGGCTCTTCGCGGACAAGGTCAACATCGCGGCCGACGGCTATGACTCCATCATTCCCGCGATGCTTTCCGGCCTGCCGGATATCCTGATCGCCGTGGTGGTGATCCTGGTTCTCTCGGCGTCCATGTCGACGCTGTCCTCGCTGGTCCTGGCTTCGAGCTCCACACTGGTTCTGGACTTCATCAAGCCTCGTTTCGTGAAGGACATGAAGGAGAAGCAGCAGATTACCCTGATGCGGAGCCTGATCGTGGTCTTCATCGCGGTTTCGGTCATCATCGCGATCGTGCAGTACAAGTCGAATGTGACCTTCATCGCACAGCTCATGGGCGTGTCCTGGGGCGCGCTTGCCGGCGCATTCCTTGCTCCTTTCCTCTATGGCCTGTACTGGAAGGGGACCAGCAAGGCGGCCTGCTGGGTGAGCTTCCTGTTCTCCACGGTCTTCATGATCCTGAATATGCTCTTCCGGGCAAGCTTCCCGAAGCTTCTCCAGTCGCCGATCAACGCCGGCGCGTTCTGCATGATCTTCGGACTGATCATCGTCCCGATCATCTCGGCATTCACGAAGAAGCCCGACAAGGCGCTGGTCGACCATGCATTTGCCTGCTATGAAGAGAAGGTGCTGGTGCCGCAGAAGGCGGCCCTGGGCCAGAAGGAGTGACAGGAGAGGACCGGATGATCGCAGACTTTCATACACATACATTTCCTGAGAAGATCGCGGCGCAGGCGGTGGCCTCGCTGAAGGCCAAGAGCCACACCGCCGCGTTCTCGGACGGAACTGCCGGGGGGCTTCTTGCGACGCAGGGAGCGGCCGGTATCGGGCTGTCGGTGGTGCTTCCGGTGGCGACGAACCCGGAGCAGCCTTATCATATCAATGACCGTGCCGCGGAGCAGAATGACCGCATGTGCACGTGGGAAGAGGGGCTTCCGGCGGGGATCCTGTCCTTCGGCGCGATCCATCCAGCGATGGATGACGCTGCGGCGGAGCTTCGGAGGATCCGCAGGCTTGGGCTTCGAGGCATCAAGATCCACCCGGTCTATCAGGGATATGAGATCGACGATCCGGCGTATCTGCGGATCCTGGACGTATGCGCGCAGCTGGGGCTCATCGTCGTGACCCACGCGGGGCTTGACATCGGGTTCCCGGGTGAGGAGCAGTCGCTGCCGGGGAAGATCCGGCGGGCCGTGAGGAGCGTGGACCCGGAAGGGAAGACGCTTAAGCTCGTCGCGGCGCATATGGGCGGCTGGATGGCCTGGGATGAGGTGCCGGAGGCGCTCGCGGATACGGGCGTGTATCTGGATACGTCATTCTCCACCGGAGCCTTTGTGCCGGGAGATGACGGTTATTACGAGGGGAAGGATACCTCGATGCTGGATGCAGAAGGGTTTCTCACCATCTGCCGTGCCTTCGGGCCGGAGCGCCTGCTCTTCGGGACAGACAGCCCGTGGAGCAACGCAAAAGAGAGCCTCGCATTTCTCAAGGCTCTCCCTCTGAAGGAGGCAGAACTCGCGCAGATCCTTTCGGGAAATGCGCTCCGTCTGCTCTCGTGAATATGCAGCTGTCCTGTCAGGCGGCGTGTTTTCTGCGGACCAGGTCCGTGAGAGGCACGCCGCTTTTTTGTACGGATACGGTGTGGCGGATCGGCTTCCACTCGGTCTTCTTAAAGAGCGAGACCAGGGCGATGGGAAGATACGTGAACATGAAGACCGGGAAGGTGAAGAGATAGAGGATCTTCTTCCCGGCTTTTGCCCGGATGTGGCTCCACTCGGTATATGTCGTGATTGCCCCCAGCACGAAGAGCATCAGGTACATGTTGCGGAGGGTCTCCGCTACCGAGCCGACTGCGATCATCACGTCCTCACCGGCGACGGCTCCCCAGATGCCGAGGGTCAGGTTGCAGATGACCGAGAGGGCCGAGAGGATAAAGGCCGGCAGGATGGTCATCGTCATGTCGAAGCAGGAGAAGCTGCCGCGTCCGATGCCGGCAAAGAGCTTCAGACCGTAATTGCGGAAGACCTGGAGATAGCCTCTGGACCAGCGCATGCGCTGATGCCAGGACTGGCGGAAGGAGACCGGCTGCTCATCGTAGAGCACAGCCGTCTCGCAGAAGGCGATCTTGCGGCCCTTCGTGATCTGGTCGATCGAGAATTCGATGTCCTCGGTCAGCAGGTGGTACGGCCAGTCGACGATCTCCTCCGCGACCTTGCGGCTGAAGAGGAAGCCGGTGCCGGAGACGGCGCAGCTCGTGCCGAGGAGGTGCCTCGCGTGGTTGAGATAGCGGCTCTCCCGGAGGAACCAGAGCGCGTAGCCGGCACTGATCCAGTTGTCGCCGTAGTTCTTGCTGTTGCGGTAGCTGGTGATGATGTCATGGCCTTCGCAGAAGGTCCGGTTCATCTCCTCGAGGTAGGAGGCGTCCAGGAGATTGTCCGCGTCGAAGACCAGGTAGGCGTCGAAGCCTTCGGGGAAGTCCTCGCGCAGATGAGAGAGCAGAGCCTGCAGCGCGTATCCTTTGCCGACAAGCTCTGTGTTGTGCCGGACGTAGACGCGGGCCCCGTGAGAAGCTGCCACTGCGGCGGTATCGTCGGTGCAGTTGTCTGCCATGACGAAGATGTGCACGTACTGCGCCGGGTAGGTCTGCGCGTGCAGGCTGTCGATCAGGTCGCCGATCACGGCCGACTCGTTGCGGGCGCAGATCAGGACCGCAAGATGATGGTTCTCTGCCTTCGGGCGGATCACCGGCTCCTGCTTCCGGAGAAACCACGGCACCGGGATATAGAGAAACTGATAGGCATAACAGAGGGTAAATGCAAGTGCGATGATAAAGTTGATGATACGCAGTGTCTGCATGGTGTGATACTCCCTTCCTGTGATAATCCTATCTTAAGACAAGGCCGGTTTAAGAAAAAAGAGGGCGCGCAGTTAAGAATTCATGAAGGGTTCTGAAGGAAAAATGAAAAAGCCTCCGCGGGAGCGCCGCGGAGGCATGGGTGATATTGTGGTTCAGATTCTGGGGAAGGTGAGGATGGCCTTGAAGAGGTCTCCGTCGATCGCCAGCCGCAGGGATCCCTTCTGAAGCTCCGCGAGGCTGCGGGCGATCGAGAGGCCGAGGCCGTTGCCTTCGGTGCTTCGGGAAGTGTCCCCGCGGACGAAGCGCTCCATGAGCTCTTCTTCGGAGATGTCCAGGGCTTCCCTGGAGGTGTTCTTGAAGGTGATCACCGCCTCCTGCGGTGTGGCCTCCAGAGAGAGGTAGACGCGGGTCCCGGGCTGGGCGTATTTGCAGATGTTGTTCATCAGGTTGTCGAAGATGCGCCACATGCGGCGGGAATCCGCGAGGATCATGACGTCCTCTTCGGGTATCTTGGTGATCAGGGAGAGATCTGCCTTCTCCAGCTTCTCGTCGTATTCCCCGCCGGCCTGGGTCAGGAAGATCGAGGCGTCGCAGGGGGCGAGGGCCACGTCCAGGTTGCCGGAGGAGGCCTTGGAGGCTTCCACGAGGTCGTCGATGAGGCGCTTCAGGCGCTCGGACTGGCGCAGGAGGACTTCGCTGTACTCCTTGATCTTCTCGTTGTCCGTCGGCTCATTTGCAATCAGGGACGTGTAGTTGATGATGGACGTCAGCGGGGTTTTGATGTCGTGAGAGACGTTGGTGATCAGTTCGGTCTTCATCCGCTCGCTCTTCATCTGTTCCGCCACCGCGAGGGACATGCCGACGCCGATGTGGTTCAAGTTGTCGGCGTGCTCCTTGAGGTCTCCGAAGAGGCCCTTCTCGGGGATCTGTGCCGAGAGATCACCGGCCGCGAGCGCCCGGCCGCCCTTCTGGAGGCGGCGAAGGCCCAGCACAAAGAGGTAAAGGACCGGCAGCAGGAGAAGCTTTTCGAAGAACCAGCCGAGCGCCAGGTTGTCGGTTTCAGATCCGTTTGCCAGGATGAAGATGAGCTCGACGAAGGCGATCAAGAGAGAGGCCAGAACGGTCTTCCAGATCAGCGGGATGGACTTAAGGAATGCGCAGAAGGCCTTCCAGAGGCGCAGGAGCAGGCGGCCGATCCAGCAGAGGACCTTCCAGAGGAGGCCCAGGATGCGGCGGATCAGGGTGTTGCGCAAGAGAGAACGGTCCTTGACCCTGGCCGAGAAGCTCATCGAGAGCCCAAGGAAGATTATCATGCCGAGCAGGACCGCGATCCCTGTCACGATATAGAGCAGAGCTCCGCTGCTCAGGTTGGAAACCCGCCAGGCCATCTCAATGAGGAAGGCACCGGCAAGCAGGGCGCCGGCAAGCATCAGGTCCGAGGGAACCCGGTGGAAGAACCACGGGTGCAGCTCGTCCGAGCCGCGTCTTCGCGCACTTACACGCAGAAGTGAGATGTAGCAGATCATGACCAGAGCCAGGGAGGCGAGACCGATCGCGTAGACTGCGTAGCGCAGAAGGAAGGCGATGCGGTGCCAGAGGGTCAGAACCTTGAAAGCATCCCAGTAAGGAAGGCCCTCCCGGAGCGAGTAATCGATGTTGTAGTAATCGACATTGTCAACCCGGATCTGGTCCATATACTCGAGCGCGACACAATCCGTATATTCTTTGTACTGGTTCTGCGAACCGATGAGCCGGTAGAAGGCCGCGAATCGGACCGTGTCCAGGGCAGGATCCACGGAATCCGGGTTGTTGCCGAAGACGTAATCCCCGCTGTCCGTGCTGACTCGGTAGAGAAGGTTCGTCTCCGGCGAATCCTTCTCGTAGGGATTGTTCAGATGGTTTAACAGCAGAGAATAGCCTTTCGTGATAAACTGGTTATGATAGATCTGCGCGAGATTGCCATCCTCCGAATGCGAGTAGTAATCCTCCTCATAGCAGTAGAAGGCCATGAAGGCTGAACCCGCAAGCATCAGCGCGAAGACGATACAGCCGGCAAATAAGAGGAATTTGCCGAAATATGTGCGGAAAAATGATCGCATAACTTATCTTCCTTTCTCCATCTTGTAGCCCTGGCCGAAGAGGACCTTCAGGTAGCGGGGCTCGGCGGGATTGATCTCGATCTTCTCCCGGATGTGACGGATGTGTACGGCGACCGTGTTGTCGGTGCCGAAGGGCTTCTCCTTCCACACCGCGGTATAGATCTCCTTCGGGGAGTAGACGCGGTCGGGGCTGGACATGAGAAGCTTTAAGATCTCATACTCCTTGGGCGTCAGGCTGACGGGCGCCCCGTCGACCGTGACCTCCTTGGTGACGTCGTCGAGTTCAATGCCACCGATGACGAGGCGCTCGGGCGCGGGCTCGCTTCCCCCGAACTGCAGGTACCTGCGCAGCTGGGAGCGGACTCTGGCCGTGACCTCCAGGGGGTTGAAGGGTTTCGTGATATAATCGTCAGCGCCGACATTTAAGCCCAGGATCTTGTCGGTGTCCTCGCTCTTGGCGCTGAGCAGGATGATCGGAACCTTGCGGATCTCCCGGATGCGTGCCATGGCGGTGATGCCGTCCATGACCGGCATCATGATATCCAGGAGAACCAGGTCGATCTCCTTCGTGCGCACCGCCTCCAGTGCCTCTTTTCCGTTGTAAGCTTCCAGCAGATGCAGGTCCGGCGCGGTGAGATAGATCTTCAAAGCATTGACGATGTCGCGTTCGTCGTCGCAGATTAAAATGTTCGGCATGAAGGTACCCTCCCTTTTCTGTCTGTATTATAGCGCATATGCCTGTTAATATGAAATGCAGAAAGTGATTAAGTTCTGATGAAGACGGGCCTTCACGCATGCCCGGAAGCTGGCCCGGAATCCTACGCGGAAGGCCCGAAGACGCTTGACAAATCCGCCATACATGCTAAACTGATACAGTAGAATATTATTTGATAGAATCTGTGTGTTAGTATACAGAGGACAGAGATGCAGGGACTTGTGCCCGGCATCAGAATGAGAACGGAGAGCCATATTATGATCAAACAGTTATCGGTATTCCTTGAGAACCGCAGCAGCCGTCTGGAGAAGCTTGCAGAGATCTTCGTTGACAACCAGATCAGCATCGTTTCCGTGAGTTTTTCGGACTCAACGGAGTACGGACTGATCCGCATGATTGTCTCGGATCCCGAGAGGGCGGCCCAGGTGCTGAAGGAGAACGGGTTCGCGGTAACCATCAATACCGTGCTGGCCGTGGGACTGCCGAAAAGAAAGGGCGCGCTGGGCGATATGATGAAGCTTCTGTCGGCATGCGAGATCGAATATATCTATACGCTTTCCGCCAAGCATGAAAACGCCTACATGGTGGTGAAGGTCGCCGACGTCTACAGCGCGATGGCGATCCTGGAGAATAAGAATTATGTGCTGGCAGATGAGGACCTTGCTTACTCGATGAACTGACGGAGAAGAAAGCAGATGACTGAAGCGGGAGCGTGGCCCCCGTTTCAGTTTTTTTATGCCCGGAAGCGTGAACGCCGGGATGCGGGGGCAGAGAGGAGAGACGGATGAGGAAGATCGATACGACCATATATAACTGCCATGACGACCGGCTGCCGGAGAAGGCCAGGGGGCTGCGGATCGCAGTACTTGCGGACCTGCACAACAACCGGTTCGGTCCGAACGACGAGGATCTTCTGGCGGTGACGAGGGATTTCGCGCCGGACCTGATCCTGATGCCGGGCGACCTGGTGGTGGGCCGGCGGGGCGAGTCGGACTATGAGCCGATGATCTATCTGTGCCGGAACCTGCGCAGGATCGCGCCGGTTTATGTCTCGCCCGGCAACCATGAGCAGTGCCTGGCGGAGATGGGCGGAAGGGAGAGCGCGGCCTACCGCGCATTTCTCGGGAGGCTCTGGGAGAGAGACGTGGAGATGCTGGAGAACGGAAGCATCCTGACACCGTACGGGATCCGCATCTACGGACTGGCGCTCGACATGAGCTATTACAAGAGAGGCAGGGTCAAGCCGTTCTCCGCGGCGGACCTGGACCGTCTGATCGGGATGAAGGATCCGGAGGAGTTTGTGATCCTGATGGCGCATGCCCCGGTGTATTTCCCGGCGTATGCGCTGTGGGGGGCCAATCTCACGGTGAGCGGCCACCAGCACGGCGGGATGTTCCGCCTGCCGGGCATCGGAGGCGTGATCTCGCCGCAGTTATCGCTTTTCCCGAAGTATGACGCGGGAGAATACCACGCGCCGGACGCGCAGATGATCCTGTCCCGAGGGCTCGGAAGCCATCACGTGGATCTGCGTTTTTTGGGAAATGCCCCGGAATTTGTCGGAATAGTGCTTGATAAATGAGGGTATTTTGTGAGAAAATAAACTAGTTATAGACAGATAGCAAAATGACGGAATGGTGACAGTATGGCGATCACAGTAAAGGTGGAAGCGTTTGAAGGGCCTCTGGACCTGCTGCTTCAGCTGATTGAGAAGAATAAAGTGAATATTTATGATATTCCGATCGCGCTGATCACCGACCAGTACATGGAAGCACTGCATGCGATGGAGCATCTGGACCTGGATGCGATGAGCGATTTCCTGCTGATGGCGGCAACGCTGCTGAACATCAAGGCGAGGATGATGCTTCCGGTGCAGAAGGATGAGAATGACGAGGAGATCGACCCGAGAGAAGAGCTGGTGCGGCGCCTGCTGGAGTATAAGATGTATAAGTATATCTCCAGGGAGCTGCGCGACAAGGA
>JAEEGL014141723.1_pt1 | contig 11504 bp, 9 predicted proteins | sample 9134231 | NCBI WGS metagenome assembly JAEEGL01 (sample SAMN16246548, study PRJNA631951) | gut metagenome | biome: gut microbiome; feature: rumen; material: fiber-attached | host: Bos | place: Iran: Karaj | collected 2018-10
CGCTTCCAGGAGGGATCGGCATCCGTAAAACGCGTATGGATGGATGCGAACGAGCCCCCGAACAAAATGAACGCGTTTGAGATTAACGCAACCGTAAAACGCATAAGGGTCGATGGAACGAACCGTCGAGGGAAGATAGACCTCTTCAACGTCGATGTTGCCTTTAAAAGATTCGGAACCAATCCGAACGACGCCGTAGGGAACGCAGACCGTAGGAGCGCGCGTTTTGCATTTGGTCAGAATACGATTGCTTATAACGAGACCGTTGTCAGACTGGCGTCTAAACATCTTTTTATCCTCCGAAAAAAATTTTTCGACGAACAAACCTGCGCCGTGCTTACGCACGGTTTCCACTTTTCCATACGTTTCGTATGGCTTCCAAAAACTTCCCGCAAAAACTCAACCGCCACTCCCTGGCGGTCGGCCCAGGCTACTCAATCGCAACGAGTAGCGTTCTTCACTATTAACACATACTACAGGATATTCTTAATAAATCAGGAATCAATAGTTTTTTTGAAACTTGAGGGATTTTTTTTCAATAAGAATAATCAGAATTTTTATTAAACTGAGTAATGATAGTATCTTAGTTTTTTATGATCTGAATAAAATTTTCCGCGAAAATTTATTTTTTGATCGTCGTTTGTTATAATGAACGTCGTCGCGTTGTTTGTTCAACGCAAATTGACCCGTTGGAGAAAAGGAAACATCATGTCGAACAAATACACACGCCGTTCATTTTTGACGACTCTTGGCGCTCTTGGCGCCGCCGCTTCGTTTGATTCCGTCGATTGGCTCTTCGCCGACGACGCGCCCAATATGCCGAAAAAAACCGATTCACTCTCGAGCAAGCCGGTCTTGACGATCGCTCACGTCTGTGATCCGCAATTTGGGTTTGGACTCGTTAAAACTGAAGAAAAAGACGTATACGCGCACGACCTTGAACGATTCGAGCGCGAATTGGAATTGATTAACGCGTCGAAGCCCGACGTGGTTTTTTTCGCGGGGGATATGTGCAACGCTAAGAGCGATTTGCCCAAAGACTGGCCTCGACTTCTCAAAGCGATCGAGTCGCCGGTATTAGTTGCGCCGGGCAATCACGATATTCCGGATCCCGTCGTTAAGAAGGACGTCGACGCGTTTTGCGAGGTGTTTGGTGCGGAATACGCGTCGTTGACGGTCAACGGTTGGAAGTTGATCGTCGTTAATTCGCAGTATTGTCGCGACACAAAAGAAACGGAACTTTACGAGCGGCAACTCGACTGGTTCCAAAAGGAAATCGCGTCGGCGAAAGAAGCGGGAACGCCCGTGATTCTAGGCTCGCACGTGCCGCCGTTTGTCGCGAATCTTGAAGAGAAAGACGAGTATTTCAATTTTCCCACAAAGGTTCGTCAGGACTATCTCGACTACTCGCTCGACGCGGGATGTAAATTCTATCTTGCGGGGCATACTCACACGACGCTCGAACGCGAATATCGCGGAATACAAATTCTCAACGGCGAAACGACGTCGCGCAATTTCGACAAACGCTCGTACGGATTCCGTATGTTAAAGATCGACGCCGAAATGAATTACGAATGGAATTTCGTCGAAGTAGAACACGCGTGAGAGACAGAGAGTCGGCTTTTGCGCGGCGACTTGAGACAGACGCTACGGGACGATTCGCGTCAATACGAACGCGAGCGCTTCCATCGGAAGCCCGACGACGTTTGACGCCGTTCCCTCGAGCAGTTTGAGCCAGTCGTTTCCGTCCTGGTATCCGAACGCGCCCGCTTTGCCTTCCCAAAGACCGCTCTCCAGGTAGGCAAACAATCTTTCGTCGGAAAGAGGCTCCATTTGGAGAATCGACGTTTCGACCCGCCGAACCGGCAGGTCGTCGCCGGGCGCGATCTTCCAGACGGTCAGGCCCGTATGAACGGCGTGTTTCGAGCCGCTCAATTTGCGCAACATTCGTTCGGCGTCGGCGCGATCGTCAGGTTTTCCGAGAATCTCGCCTCCGCATACGGCGACCGAGTCGCACGAAACGACCACAATCGGCGTCAGTTCGTCGACGTCGGTTAGTTGCGACGCTATTTCTCGTCGCGCGTCGCTTTCTTCGGCGGTTAGCCGCTCGACGACGTTTCGCGCTTTTAAATAAGCGAGCGTCGCGACAAAAGACACGGGATCGGCGTCGCGCAGTTCGCCCCTTTCCGCCTGTTCTTCGACTCCGTCTTCAGAGGGCAGGACGGCGAATCGATAGCCGGCGCTTTCTAACAGACTGCGCCGCCTTGGCGATCGGCTTGCCAACACGAGTCGAAAAGAATTCTCGCTTTTTCGCGCCGCTTCCTGTTCGAATCTTGGCGCGTCGGCGAGATCGAATTCCGCCTTGTCAATAAAAGAGCAAGACGCGTCGCTTAAAAACGACGCGTCTTGCGAATACGAGTTGGAACTATTAGATTCTGGCGCCAACAACAGGCCCTTTTCTCTTTGCCGAGTTATTTTTCCGCCGCTTCGGGCGCGTCTTCTACAGACTCGGCGTCTTCGCCGCTTATGGCGAAACCTTCTTCGTCTTGCTCGGCGTCTTCGCCGCTTACGGCGAACCCCGTGTCGTCGGCTTTTTCCAACAGAGGATTCTGAACGACGGACGCGGGCGCCGGCTTAAATTCCGCTCTGGGCAGTCCGAAGTAGAACGGATCCGTTTCATTCGGCTCTTCGGTCGGCTCGCGCGAACCTAAACGAACGATCGCCATGACGCGACCGCGAGTTTGCGCCGCGACGATAGGATCGACGCCGCGCGGAACGTCCAGCGTGAGACGATCCGGATTGTCGCTAACATCGACGTTCGCGGGATTTGCGGAGTTTTCCAGGAAGACGACGCGCGTGACGAGCGACCCGTTAAGCGCCGCCTCGATATCTTCCAAAGGCAAGTAGATTTCAACAGGGAAATCCCAGGCCTTGCCGACGGGAGGATTGAGCCGGCCGAGCAGTTCGAGAGTTGGGTAGAGGACCGCGTCCGGAAACGCTTCGACGTTCGACACGCGGAAGCGATAGACGGAATTGACGTCCAGCGCAAACAGTCCGTCGTTCGCTTCGTCGCGCGCAAACCCGTTTACCGTAGCGACTTCGGCGATTCCTCCCTGGGGCAGCTTCCATTCGATCGGCTGCATCGGCCCCGCCTTCGCGCGAATTCGCGCAAATTGAGCGAGTTCTCCGGTTGGAGGCACGCGCAGGTCTTTTCCGACGGGGATCGGCGCGGTCGGATCTTGTCCAAACGACGTCGCGACGTCGGTAAGAACGCAAAGAGCGACCGTCGCGACAATCGCGCTCAGGAACAAGGTCGGACGAAAACACGCGTCGCGACGAAAGCTTCTTGTGCGGAACATAGCTCTTATATTCTTAATCTTGCGATCTAAGCGTTAAAAAAAACGCGACTCGACAGCTCGTAACGACGACTCGCGCGGTCTTCGAACCCGAAACGCGCGCCTTTCGACGGCGTTTCGGAAATATCGAAACCGGACGTCGTCGAGCTAAATCGACTCGCGACGAAATTTAATTGGCGAAACACGCCGCGCTTCAACAGCGACGATCAGAAGCGAGCGTCGTTCCATTCGGAGTCAATGACCGACGGAATGCCGGAAGACGGAACCGGATCAAGTTTCTGAAGAACGGGCTGTTCTTTCGGAAGCGGAACGGTCGGGATCTCGGCGGTGTGGGAAGCGCTTTCTTCCGCGGGACTTCCGAACGCGGGCGCGTTGACGCCGGAGATCGGGAACTGTTGCGCGGCGGTAATAGCGGCGGCGTCGACGTCGGCAAGTTCAATGCCTTCAAGGTCTTTATTGCCAAGTTGGACGACGGCGATGATCGCGCCGCGGTTTTGCGCTTCAACGATCGGATCCGCGCCCGGAGGAAGCTGGGTGCTCACAACCGTGCTCGCGCCGCCGGCCAAAGCGAGATTCTGATACTGCTGCGAGGGAAGGAAGACGACTTTCGTAACGAAGTTGCCCGCCTGAACGCTTTCAAGATCCTGCATCGAGAATTCGATCGGAAGCGCGTTGTGATCGAGATACGCCTTCGTGCGCGGGGAAACGGCGTTGATCGTCAACGTGGGGTAAAGCGCAAGTTGAGAATTCGGAACGTTCGTCAACTTCAGACGATAGCTGCGAGCCGTTTGGAAATTGGGCTTTTTGGCTTGGGGTTTGCCGGGGTCTTCGCAAACGATCGGCGCGGAATCGAAAGCGCCGAGAGCGGAAACGTCGTAGTTGATCGTCAAGCCTTTAGGGCCTTTGAACGCGACTTGCGCAAATTCGGGAGCGCGAAGAGCGTACGCGGCCGCGGGAGCGGCGGCGTTGACGATTGGAGCGGAGGTCGCGGGACCGGCCGCAGAACCGGGGAAATTGCCGACAACCGAGCCGCGGAACGGACCGGCGCCGCATGCGACGACAACAACAAGAGCCAGTAAAAGCGCTTTGCTACGCATCTGTTTATCTCTCCATTTTAAGGCGTCAAGCCGATGATTTGGATAGCGCGGCGTTTGAGACGTTGGTCTCAAAGTCCGGCGTCGCGCGACGCCGGAACAAGCCGGTCGACGACGAGCCTACGCAAAAACCAAGAGCCGACAAGTTACCAGTAATTATTTATATCGCTTAGTCGGAGAACGCGCGAAGACGTTCTGCGTTCGAAAGTCGTTTTTCTGTTAACGCTTGATTTGGCTCGATTTGACGAGCGTCGTTGCGTTACGCCGAAAAACGCGGGAACGCGACCTCAATTTCTAACCTCTATTATAAACTTCGCTTGCTTGTTTCGCAACAAAATTTATCTCGTTTATCCCCAATAAAAGGGAATGTCGAGCCGCTAAAATGCGACTGACAACTTTTAACGTTATATTTGGCGCCATCGTTTCAGACGACGTCAAGACTCCAAAAGGTCATTGTCATTTTCGGCGTCTCTCGCTTCTATATTTGTCGGTTTTAGTTAAGAAAAAGCTTTTGTTTCCAAATCGGTTACATTGAAGACGATTGTTTTGATCTGGTAAATTAGACGACTTTGTTTAAAAGTAGGAACTGTTTTAATTAGCGACTTCGTTAGGGGTTAAAACGTTTCTTTCGATTCCTCGGATCAAACGCGACGCGAAAGTCGACCTTGAACGTCGCGACTCTATTTGTTATCATTCCGCGTCGTCGCGTTTAGAGAGGATTCCGCGGCGAGAAAGATCGGTTCAATTTGGGGACGGCAATTTTGACTAACGCAAGAAACTCAACCGGAACGTGGACGTTCGTCGGGAAGGGGGCGCTATGGGCGTTTTTTGCCGTCGTTGCGTGTTGGCAGGCTCGTTCTTTCTCAGAATACATTGTCGATTCCGCGTTTGAGTCCGATTCTTCCTGGAACGGTCGATCGGAAACGGAACTGTTGTTCGACGCGTCCGTTGAGAAGTTGGAAAGTTTGAACAGTCTTTCCGCCGACGTCGAATTCGAGTCTTCCTGTTTTGGGGTTAAGTACTTTGGACGCGGGAAATATAAAGAGTTGTCGCTCGGTCGCGCGCGCGGCGCGTCGCGGAGAACCCCTTTCGAAACGAAAAGGTTTCTTTTGAACGCGACGCTTTCGTCGTCCGACGTGGAGGAGGCGACGCAAAGCTCCGGTCCCGACGACAATTTTCTCACGATCGTCTGCGATTGCGAAGCGCTTTCGTGGTGGAGGTATTCGTCGGTCGAAGGCGAAAAATCGCTCGAGCGCATCAATATCGAAGAACTTTGGAACCGTTTCGGCCAGCTTGACGACGAAGAGTTGGAGACTCTGCGCGCGAACGGCGTTTCCGATTTGAATTGCGGTCTTAACGCGTTGCCCGGTCTTGGCGGCTTGCTCGGTTTGCTTCGACGAGCGCGCGCGAATTACGAATTTGAACCGACCCCCGAATCCGTCGAGACGCGGCAGGGGGACAAGCTCTTCAAAGTCGTCGGCAAAGCGCGATCTATTTTTTGGGAAGAAGCGAGGAGATCGATCGGTCTTCTGGAACTCGAACCCGCCGAACTCGAATATATGCCGTCGAACGTTGAGATTTATTTCGACGCGAAATGGGCCTTTCCGTGCAAATTCTCGTTTTACTCGCTTGTCGAGAGCGGAGGGAAACGCGTCAGAAACGACGTTTTTACCGTCTCTTATCTCCCGAATACCGAGCGCGTTTCTCCTGAAGATTTCAAATACGCGCAACCTCAAAGCACTTATCGACACGCCGAAATCGATTATCTTACTGAATTGATACCCGGCGCGCGTTTCTAGCCGTCGTTTTTTCTCCTTTGTCGTCGCGTCCCTTGAGACGACTTCTTTTTTCGAGTATAATTAAGCCTTGGGGTCGGATTTTTCCGGCGTTGCGTTTTAGAACTCATCATTAGTAGCAAAGGGCGACAATATGGCGAACAAATCGGGCGCGCTTTCTGTTTTGAAGATTCAGAAAATGAAAGAATCAGGCGAGAAGATCGCGATGGTTACCGCGTACGACTATCCGACCGCCCAAATGGCCGACGCGGCCGGGCTGGACGTCATTCTTGTCGGGGACAGCGTCGGAACGGTCGTTCAGGGACGTTCGACGACGCTTAGCGTCACGTTGGACGAGACGATCTATCATGCGGAAATGGTCGCTCGCGCCGCAAAGCGCGCGCTGGTCGTCGTCGACATGCCTTTTCCATGTTGTCAACTTGGCCCCGACGAGGCGGTCCGCGCGTGCGCGCGCGTACTGAAAGAGACGGAAGCGACCGCCGTTAAAATCGAAGGTGGCGCGAGCCGCGCCGAGACGGTTCGCGCCGTCGTGGAGGCGGGGATACCCGTTCTGGGCCACTGCGGTCTGGCTCCCCAGAGCGTCAAGGCTACGGGCGGATATTTCATTCAGCGCGACGTCGATCGACTTTACGCCGACTGCGCGGCGATCGAAGAGGCGGGCGCGTTTGCGATCGTTCTTGAATGCGTTCAGCGCGACTACGCCGAAGAGGTTTCTAAAAAACTGCGTGTTCCGACGATCGGCATCGGGTCTGGCGTCGGATGCGACGGGCAAGTGCTGGTCTTTCACGACATGTTCAACTACGCGAATAAAGAGCCGAATGAAACCCCTAAACACGCGCGCGTTTACTGCGATTTGCATAAGTTGGTCGATCGGGGGTTTCGCGACTATGTCGCCGACGTTAAGTCGGGCGCGTTTCCCGGCGACACGGAATCTTTCGGTCCGAAGAAATAAGGAAGCGTCCGGCGATTTTCGGATTTTTGTCGACGGAACCTCGCGTTGAAAAAGACGCCATGAATCGTGTTGTCGCGCTTATTATCGTTTTTCTTAGCGGAGTCGCGCCGTTTCGCGCTTACGCGCAGACGTCGGAGCTCGAAGACTCCTTTTTCGCGTTAATGACGGAATTCAATTCCCCGTTGTTAAAAGACCGCGACGCCGCTGAAGAGGTGTTGTCGCGACGATTTGTCGAGTTTGAACCGATTTGGCAGGATCGGAGTTTTTTGACAAACGGCGAAGTTTCGTTTGAGGCGCGTCATCGATTTGAGGTCGTCGAGGCTCGGCGGCGCATGGAAGTCGCGTCGGCCGCGCGTCGCGCTTTTACCGCGCAGTGGCGCGTCGAATCTGGCGAAACGACTTACGGCAAGGTCGACGTTTCGCGCAAAGCGCCGATTCGGATCGTCTATTTGACGCCTGAGTTCGACGCTTTTTTTTGGAGAGACGCCGACGGGGGCGTTTGGCGCCCCGTCGCCCGCAGGTCCGCGCCGGAAATCTTGCCTGATACTGACGACGAAACGATCGAAATCGAAGCGCCGATTGAACGCGTCGATTCTGAAATTAGCGACGCTTCTGAACAATCGTCAGGTTCTTTTACGACGCTCGCTGGGCTCGACCTTCGGGAAATTTTGATTCGCGTTTTTGCCGACGATCAGGAGTTGACGCTTAAGTCGGGAGAACTAACGCTTCGAGGCGCGACGGCTCAGCGACTCGAGAACGGCGATTGGACGGTTTCCTTTCGACTCGAATACGACTTCCCGTTCGACGCGTTCGACTCCCATCGCGTCTGGTTTGACAAAGACGATTTTGCGCTGGTTTGCGAGAATAAAGACGAGAAGATCGCTCCGACGCGGCTCCGCTTGCGGAACCGCGCGGCGAACGGAGTCGACGTAGATCTTGATTTTGCCGAAGACGTTGAATTAGACGTCGCGTTGATCGCGGCTCAGGCGCGATTAGAATGCCGTTTGCCGCGATTCTTCGCTTTTCTTAGAATTTCTATTTGATCGGTCAGATCCAGTCGAGCCCGATATCGAACGTTTTCGCAGAGTGCGTCAGCGCGCCGACGCTCACTCGTTCGACTCCGGATTCCGCTTTGGCGCGGACCGTTTCTAACGTGATTCCTCCGGACGCTTCGAATTCGCAAGTCGCGCCGACTTCTCGACGCATCTGAACCGCTTCCCTCATCATGTCCGGGGACATGTTGTCGAGCAAGACGACGTCCGGATTTTCCGGAAGGACCTGTTCGAGTTGTTTGAGCGAATCAACTTCAATTTCCAACATCGGCAGTTCCCGACCGGCGTAATGCTCTTCGAGATATTTGCGCGCGCGGCGAACCGCTTCGCCGGGGCCGAAATCTGTGATTCCGCCGAAAGCAAGGTGATTGTCTTTGATAAGAATCGCGTCGTACAGCCCCGTTCGGTGATTGCGGCCGCCGCCGCAACGAACGGCGTATTTTTCCAGCCGGCGCCAACCGAGCGTCGTCTTGCGCGTGTCGTAAATGTGCGCGCCGGTGTCTTCGATCGCGTCGACGTATCGGCGCGTCAACGTCGCGACGCCGGAAAGTCGGCCGACGAGGTTCAAAAGCAGACGTTCTGCGGTGAGCATCGCGAACGTCGGGCCGGAAACGATTCCAATGACGTCGTCTTTTTCGAGCGAGGCGCCGTCTTTGACGCGTCCTTCCCAATTGAGCCGTTCGTCGACCGTCTTAACGAGTTCCTGAGCAAAAACCAGGCCGGCGACGACTCCTCGCTCGCGCGCGACGACCGCCGCTTCAGCGGAGACTCCGTCGGGAATGAGCGCGAGCGTGGTAAGGTCGCCGACGTCTTCCGTGTCTTCTCGAACGGCGAGCGTCAACAGAGCGCGCATATCCGCGCGAAGATCGTCGTTGTAGACGACTTGACAGAAATCTCGTTTGGACGGTTGATTATTTTGTTTGAAGAACATTGCGCCGCTCCTATGTTGGCGTCGGACAGATATGGAAACAAAAAAACCGCTCCGTCGAATAATTTCGAGAGAGCGGTTTTTCCTACTAATGACCCCAACGGGACTCGAACCCGTATTCCGGCCTTGAAAGGGCCGTGTCCTAACCGACTAAACGATGGGGCCGTTAGAAAATTCGGTTATTAGCCGAACAAATCATGCAACTCCGCTCCAAAAACGACGTTTGCATAACGTTCAAGCAATGACCCCAACGGGACTCGAACCCGTATTCCGGCCTTGAAAGGGCCGTGTCCTAACCGACTAAACGATGGGGCCAGCGAACACTCTTCGCAGAGGCTGAAATCGAAAAACAAACGCTTTCCAACTCCGGCAATGACCCCAACGGGACTCGAACCCGTATTCCGGCCTTGAAAGGGCCGTGTCCTAACCGACTAAACGATGGGGCCATCCTCGACCAGACAGCCGAGTGTTCGACAATTCTAACGGCGTTCCGGATTATGTCAAGCGACGTGACGTCCTTTTTTGATATTTCTTATCTCCTGATCGCGTAGAATCGCGCTTTTTATCGTATTACAAACAAACGAATCGTCGGCGTTCATTTGTGTTTCCCGTTGTTTCGTCGGAGTTTTTCTTGTATTGTTCGCCGTCCTGAGATATAATCGGTAAGACGCGTCGATTTCGCGTCAATTTGCGATTCAGTAAAAGAGAGAAAAGTAAGGCGTTTCCTATGAACGAAACGTTGGCTCTTATTGTCGAAGATCGGCGTGCGCGACGTTTTTTCTTCATTGGCGATCGTTGCGCCGATATCTTCGCGTCGTCGGTTCGTTTTCCTTCGTTTCTCCCGCGCGCTTTATCAGCGTTTGGCGCGCTCATCCGGTTTTAGGCGCGTATTCCTCCACGACGCTTGCCGTTTTTTCTTCGCGCTATGGGGGCGCGTCGCGACGACGGCTCCTATACGCGCGCTTACGTCGCGCATTTTCCGACGACGGACGTTGGTTGAAGCCGTTTTTGCTCCCTCAACGCGCTCTGCGGCATAATCTTGGTCGAATAAAGTCGTATAATTTGCCGACCCCGACTTCCAATAGAATTAGCGTCCCGTCCGACATGTTGATTCGCGTCGCCCGACGCCCTTGTTAATTCGCGTCGAAACGCTTACAATATTCGGGACGTCGCGGCGGTTTATTCGGTCGCCTCGACGCATAGACAAACGTTGACTTAATTGGACAGTTTAGAATTAGAGAAATAGTCGCATGAATAACGCTGAAACCGAAAGATCTTCCCAGGAAAACCGCTATCTTGACAAGTATGACGTCGTGGTCGTCGGATCCGGTCTTGCGGGCATGACCGCCGCAAACGTATTGGGACGCGGGGGGCACAAAGTTCTTTTGCTCGAACGCCATTATAAACTCGGCGGTCTTGCGACGTGGTTTCGACGCGAAAAAGGCGAGCATATTTTTGACGTCTCTCTCCACGGATTTCCCGTCGGCATGATTAAGAGCTGTCGTCGATATTGGAACAAGGAAATCGCCGACAGAATCGTTCAACTTCCGCGCATTAAATTTGACAACCCGCAATTTTCGCTGACGACGACGTTTAATCGCGAAGATTTCACGCGTCTTTTGGTCGAACGTTTCGGACTTGCCGAGGAGACGGTTAAGGCGTTTTTTGACGAAGCGCGCAATCAAACGCATTACGACGATCAATCCCGAACGACGCGCGAATTGTTCGATCAGTTCTTCCCCGGTCGTCCCGACGTTGCGCGACTTCTGATGGAGCCGATCACGTACGCGAACGGTTCGACGCTGGAAGACCCCGCGCTGACCTACGGCATTGTTTTCTCAAACTTTATGTCTAAAGGCGTCTTCACGTTCCAGGGGGGCACCGACCTGTTTGTGAAGATGTTGCGCGACGAACTGGTCAAAAACGGAGTCGATATCGCGCTCAACGCGCCGGTTGAAAAAATTGTCGTTGAAAACGGGCGCGTAGTCGGCGTTCGTATCGCGGACGGACCGATGAAAGTTGAGTCGCCGGAAATTGGCGGAGCGCCTAAGGCGGTTTCGCCTCTTGCGGGCAAGACGATCGGCGCGCGAGCGGTTCTTTCAAACGCGAATTTGAAGGGAACGATCTTTAATATGGTCGGTCGCGAAAATTTCGATCCCGATTTCGTCGCGGAAGCGGAAGCCGTTCGTTTAAATAATTCGAGCGTTCAGGTTTATATCGCGCTTAAACCGGGCGAAACGCTCGACGAAGAAAAATGCGGCGACTTGCTCTTTACGTCGGTCGCGCCCGAATTCCGCGCCGACTGGCTCCTCAGCCGACATATTAC
>JAEEGL014151161.1_pt1 | contig 11504 bp, 5 predicted proteins | sample 9134231 | NCBI WGS metagenome assembly JAEEGL01 (sample SAMN16246548, study PRJNA631951) | gut metagenome | biome: gut microbiome; feature: rumen; material: fiber-attached | host: Bos | place: Iran: Karaj | collected 2018-10
CCGTCTTCATACCAGTCCACTTTCCAGCTGAAATCCAGATAGTACGGATAATAGCCTTCCGCCAGCTTGATATAGTGATTGTCCAGAGACGGCGTGAAAGCCGCATAGGTCTTGTCCGTCAGGCAGATGATGTCCCGGATGGGCATCATGCCGTCTTTGGAGACGTACTTGTCACCCGAACCTGTGAACTCCAGCCTTTGAGCCGAATCCGAATCGAACCAGTCATAGATCGTCACGCTCTGAATGGACACGCCTTCAATATCGGTCTTGACTTCCGTCCACATCGATTCGGTGTCGGTCAGGGACGGATCCTCCGGGCTGTATGCAGTCACGTCCACACCCAGGTATCCGCAATACAGCTGGCAAGCCAGCTGAATATTGACCAGTTCGATGGTGCACGTGCCTTCCCCGGTCGAGGGATCGATCACGGCGCTGAATCTGAGTCCGTATTCGGACAAAAGATCATCTGCGCTGATCGGAAGATATGCGATCAAATCGGCATCGAAATCGGTATTGTCCTCATCGACGCGGTAAAAATTCCACTGGTATGCGACCGCGAGCTGATGGTCCACAAACGGCTGCGCGACCTGGACGTGGAACCGGACTTTGTCTCCGACCTCTATGAAGCGCTCGTTCAGGCTCTGGTCTATGGATACGATCTGAGGCTGCACCGGGTTGTTCCCGACGTCCAGCCGGATCGGACGTGAATAGACATATTTGGTGTTGTCGTACTGATTGAACACCTTGCAGTAGATATACTGCCCGTCGTCCGCGGAGCTGACCTGGTAGGACAGCGGGTTGCCTGTCACGTTCAGTTCGTATACGCCCCGGTAGTTGGCCGGGTCGCCGCCTTCGGTCCTTGCAAAGAAGAACGGGTTCAGATCCGCTTCGGTCGTCCAGACGTCGGTTTCCTGATTCAAACTTTCAAGACGCAGGTCTTCAATGATATAGGTCGCAGACAGCGGGGATCCTGAGAAATCCAGAACCAGCTGATAGGTGTCAGCATCGTAATACTGTCCGTCTTTGAGCAGTTTCCGGGTCTGGAAGGCTCCTGAAAATTCATAATTGCCCTGAATCGCATCGAACGAGTCCTCCAGGAGGGTCTGCGGAGCGATGCCCTGCGCCTGATTGGCCGCGGTGACGCGGATCCGGACTTCTCCCTGCCCCAGGTCCTGAGCGCACTGGAAGACGATCCGGTTGATGCCGCCTCTCACGACGTCCGTCAGGTCCCAGGTCACAGAATCGTGTGCCTTGGTCCCGCTGACGTTGCTGTAGATCTGTTTGTTGTCGTCCGTACTCATCACACGGAAAGACACGCCGTCGAAGACCATGTTGGCCAGGTCGTTGCCCTGGATGCCGGTCATGTATTCTTCGCTGGGATAGTAGTACCATTTATACCCGATATTCGGGATGTTGTCGTCCACCGTCAGCGATGCCTCGATTATCTCCCCGTCCTTGGCATGCAGTGATGCAGGCGGCTGGGTCAGGATGATCGGAGAACTGTTTTCAACCGTGAATTTGGCGGTAGACGAAACTGTCTCGACGACTGTTCCGGGAATATCCCGCGATTCGGTATAGACGTGCAGGTTGTATTTGTAAGTTCCCGTCTCGCTCACAGAAGGCATGAAGGAGAATTCCGTTTCATAGAGTCCGTCCTCTGTCTTGCGGGTCATGGTGATCCGGCTCCGGCCGCTTGCCGGCTTCGGATTGTTCGGATCCGTGACGTCGAACCACTGGACCGCGATCGTGTCCGAATAGGCGCTGGACACGTGGGCCCGGATCAGATTCTCTTTTTCGGGCAGCCCCATTTCCATGACCGCGCCCGTCGGGCTCTGCGGGTCGAAAGCATCCTTCGGTCCCGTGAGTGAAATAATGGCGTCGGTCACCTGATCGACCACACGGATCGTCATCTCGCGGGTGGTGACCTTCACACCCGAATAGTTGTTTTCAATGACGCCGTAGACTTTGATGCCGTCGAACTCTTTGGAGAGCGATGCCAGGACGACCAGCACGAAGCGGCCGTCGACTTCTTCAAACCCGATCTGGTTGAACGGGGCGGCGTCTATGCCGGGCATCAGCTGAACCTTCGTCCCGTTCTGGAACTTCAGGTACAATCTGGCGGAATAACCTTTGCCCATCGTGCATCCGGTGGAGGCCGGGTTAAACAGCTCGATGGTTTCGATCACGTTCTCGGTCCCGTCCACGAATACCGTTTCCGGAAGATCCGTCTTGAGGTAGGGGCGGTAGAAAGGATCCGCCAGGAAAAGCGCATCGGCGCAATCCACCTTGTTCTCCTCCAGGAAGGAAGCACGGTAAACGCCGTTATAGGTGATAGGCTGTCCGTTCGGACCTACCGGATGGCTGCTGGAATAACCGTTCACGATCCGGATCAAAGGATCCGTGTCCGGGAAGAAGGAATATTTCATCCGCCGGGACAGATAGAGTTCATCCCGGTCTTCGTTGAGCAGCGTGCCTCCGTAGAAGCGCGCGTTGTATTTATACCAGGCTCCGACCGTATCTTTGGTGCTGATGAGCCTCCCGTTGTAGGACCGGAGGCAGCCTGAGATCATGATCAGTCCGACCGCGTCCTGATCGACTTGGCTCTGCATCATGATGACGCCTGCTCTGCCCGGATTGGACGCGTCCCCGGAACCGCAAACGATCCCGTTGAACACGGTCACGGTGCGGCCGCCCATGACGAAAAGAGCGTTGCCTGCCGGATGGGTATCCACGCCCGCACGGTCGTCGTAGGCGTAGATGGCGGCCTCGGTATTGATATCCATATCCCCGCAGACATATATGCCCATCATGTAGTGTCTGTAACCGGTCGTATCGTAAATCCGGAAATTGATGGCCGATTCTCCGGTCTCGTATTCGGTCATGCTGCCGAACACCTCGAGCTTGTCATTCAGATAGCTCAAAGCGTACGAGACGCCGTCCGTATATTCATCCGCGCCCATCGGTTCCCGGTCCATCTGGATTTTGAACTGGCAACCGTTCAAAAAGAACCGTTTGAATCCGTTGAATCCGATTCTGTCGTAATCTTCGCGGTACGAGTCGTAAGTCCATTCATAGGTGATGGATTTCGTCAAAACGATATTGTCGAAAGCACCATCCGTCTGGTCGGCCTTGCGCAGATCAAGCTGATATACCAGGTCCACACCGCTTTTGATATACAAAAATTTACCGAAATAAAACTTGCTGCTGACGTGACCTTGTGATTCAGCGTCCACGTAAAGAGAGTAACCAAACGCCGGGTGATATGAGGTTTGGCATGCCGGTCCGTCTTGCTTCTTGCTCTCGTCCAGCATCCCGTAGCCTTTTGCGGCATCCTTCAGATCCAGCTGGCTGAATCCGGAAAGAGCCGGACGGACGGGTTCCTCTTCCTCACCGATGACGATCAGATTTTCCGGATCATCATCATAGTAAAGTTTTTCCTGCCGGTTATCTACAAACAGGTTGACCTGCCCGATGATTTTCAGCCAGGATTCCCCGCTCGGGCACTCCAGCCCGCCGACGCCTGTGCTGATCAGGGACAGAACCTTGTCTTCGCCCATCAGCACGACACCGTTGTCGACGCGGACCCGGATCGAAGGCTCGACTGTTCCGTCATAGGTCTTCCGGTTCTGAATATGAAGTTCCCCCTCATACGTATGGTAGCTGCTGGACGCGAAAACGAACGAGCAGCCTTCCAGATCGAACGTCGTTCCGTAGTTTACGATCTCGTTTCCTGTCCCGACCACCTCGATCGTGACCGGATTTCCGTGCTCTTCGTTCAAAATATGGATGAGCGCCTTTCTGTTTCCGTCCTCATCGAATTCCATCGGATCCTCGGTCTGGAAGATAGACACGCCCTCAATGATCAGGCGATGCTGCAAACCGTCCCAGACGATCGTACCTTTGGAGGTCTCGTGGTCGATGCCAACCATGTCCTCCATCCGGTATTCGATGATGTCTTTATCCGACGCATCGATATCGATGATTTTGAAATCCTTGACGACCTTATGGCCGTCCTCCTCGACCGTGTGTTCAGCCTGAACGGGCAGATACCCGAACAGACCGGAGGCAGCGGAGAGGGTGATCAGACAGGCCAGCAGCAACGAGATCACGTGCCTGACCGGTCTGCGCCGATGAATAACTCTACTAAACATGATGCCTATTCTCCTCAATAGAAGACTTCTAGTGTGATTCTACAGTTTTTTCTTTCAAAAAGAAAGAAAATGAGCGGCTAAAAATGTATAGCCGGGCGGCTAAAGATAGACATCTCGCCCAAGTTAAGGCCGGTTTTTTTAAACGCAAAAAAGCTTTCCGGCAGAAAAAAGTCCCGTCGGAAAGCATTAAGTGGATATGTGCGGGCAATTCAGAAAAAATCCTTGTACCGGATGATCAGATCGGTCCGGGACGAACAGCCCAATTTTCTATAGATGTCGGTCAAATCGACCTTGATGGTCCCGACCGAGAAAAACAGTTCTGCGGCGATCTCCTCGCGCGTCTTGCCGTCGAGCATCAGCCGGATGATCCGGCGTTCCCGCTCGGTCAGGAGCGCGATCCTGTCTTCTTCGCTGAGCCCCTGTGCAGGAGCTTCCTGCGGAGCATCCGAAGACGGTTCGGAAGCCTTCTTTTTCTTCCCGTTCCGGATCAGGACAGCGACCGCAAGTCCCAGAATCAAGGCACATCCGCATATGATGGCAACCACCAGAAAGCCTGTACTGAAAGGCTGCTTTGCGCCGGCAGGGACATAACGTCCGGCTGTCTGGATCGTTTCCGCTTCCGCAAAAGACGGATGCCATGAACGGTAATTCTCCGGACTGATCCGGATATCTGCCGCGGTGCCCTTGACGGGCGAAAGGCTTTCGTTTTCCTCAATGTTCAAGTCGACCACAGTTCCTGCCTCCAAAGCGGATGAGGCGGTCGCGATATAGTTGAAAGAATCTTCCCCGGAATAGGGCGCATCATCCAGGATCAGGCACCCGCGCAGGATGACCGAACCGAGGAGTCCTTCCGATTCATAAAACCCGAACGTGCATGTATCGGACGCCCGGTTGTTGACGGCCGAGCAGAACAGCAAACTGATCTGTCCGCCGTTGTATTTTTTGGTCCAGTGCGCATAAGGAAGCGAATACAGGATGCTTCCCTTTCCGGTCGCTGTGTTGCCGTAAAACTCGCAGCCGATGAGATCGATGGGCTGGCCCTGAAGGCTGGTCAGGAAAACGGCGCCTCCGTCCTCTGCCCGGTTGTTTTCAAAGCGGCAGTTCTCGACCCGGATCCGTCCGTTTCCGGACAATGCGGAACTCAGACCCAGGGCGCCGCCCCGTTTGGTCTCGTTGTTCCGGAACAGGCAGTCATGCATCCACAGATTCGAACCGCCCAGATAGGCGCCTCCGCCTCGTTCCTCGAAACCGAGGTCAGCGAACGGATAATAGACATTGTTCTCAACCGTGCAATCCCGGATCTCAGCCTGTCCGTTGGACACGACAAAACCGCCTGCCGAACCGACCGTGTTGTCGTAAAACCGGCAATGTGCGATCTCCGTGATCAGTTTGTCATTGAATACTTTGACGATCCCGTTGCGGGCACAGTTGCCGTAAAAGCTGCAGTTCTCGAGATGCAGTGTCTGATCCTGGCTGCGGAACTGGTTCCCGATGTACAGGACCGCGCCTTCGGAGGACGCATATCCCGTAAAATCGCAGTTCACGAGCGTGAGATCCACATAGCCCCAGTCTGAGGTGATGCAGCGGTTCTGATCCCGTTCGGAACCGAATATTTCTTCAAATTCTTTTCCGTCTGGATCCGGCAGTTTCTCATGCCAGCCTCCGTCGAAACGTATGCTGTCGAAACAGACCTCGATCGTTTCTCCGACCGTATTCGGTCCCGACAGATTGAAGCATGCATTCCGGATGGCAGGCTGTCCGCTTTTGCCTGTCAGTGTGAGGCTGTAATTCAGCTGAATGACCGTATCCTGCGGAAAATCCAGGTCACCGGTTATGATCATGCTTTCTTTGTGCTGCAAAGCATCAAAAAACTCTTCGGTGCTCCCCACTTCCACTCCGGCAATCTCGTTCTTTTTTCCGGAACAACCGATCAGCAGCATTCCAATCATACAGAGCAAAATGACAGCGACCACGATTCTTGGAACCGGACAGTCTAAATGCTTCTTGTTTTTCAAAAAAATCCTCAACTCTATTATCCTTTCCGTGCAGATCGACAGTATGCAGGCGTAGGTCTCTATCAGGATGACTGTCAGCAAACTGCCTTTGAGCCGTAAGGCTGGTGCAGCCGAGCTTTTTTGTCTCTTTCACATTAATTCTTGCTGAACATTTCGTGCAAATGATTACATTTCAAAATCCATTTGCTGTGACTTGTTTCTCGATTGTTGCTCTTTTCTTGCAAGTTCTTGTTTCACTACAAGAGACTGATATAATGGTTCAAACAAATAAGAATGCCTTATGTCAAGGACCAATTTATAATAGTATTTTCTGGCAGACTCTATCACTGTCAAGCCATGGTAATTCTCCGGAATATCATCTATCATTTGGTAAATATCAGGAAGCATTTTTCGAATCAAGGGCGTCAACCGAACTATGGCCGAATTCAATTCTGGAACACCCAAAGACAACATACGCTTGACGGACAAGGTTTTTCCATTATAGACAAAAGAAGTTCGCCCGCCTACTGCTCGAGTTACAATCTGCTCATTCGACTCCTCAAGATACTTAATAATCTGGGATTCAGATGTTTTGTTATTGAATGAATTTCCATTGTCATAAATCGGAGCAAGTCTCCGATCTTCTCCCAAAATGATGCCCCAATTCCCGTTATTGCGATCATTGTTGTCGATTAATGCATCCACAACCACCATTTCCCAAAACCGCTCTTTAACTCCAGGAACGGAACTCAAAACTGAATTATGATCCATGTGGAGAAACAGCACATCCAAATCAACCAAATCCCCTGTTTCCGAAGATGGAAGTTCTACTCTCAAAACATCAGCCAAATCTTTATTTGCCGCGTTTTTTACGGATCTAATTTCGGCCAAACGTTCTGAATCAGACAAAAAATCTTTAAGGGCAACCACAATTTTATGGTTTCTGTAACCCAAGATGGTCTCGTGTGTGTCAAATCCCAATATTTGATAGATGTGACTTCCAATATATTCTGACAAAGGCGAAGTTGTGTATTTTAAATCATCAGGAACGGACATGCCTTTTGTAGTTTTTGGATATTTAACAATCCAATTTGCTCCTTGAAACACGATTCCGTCTTTATCTCCTCCGCGTCCGCCATACAATCCATGGCGATTACTATACGGACAACTTGACAAATCATAAATCATAGTGGTAAAAGCTCCCAAAAAAACTCAAGCATAAGGATATCGACGACAAATCAGATTCCACTGCTCTTCTGTCAAATGACCTGCTTCAACGCTCATCTTGCAAAAAACATCGATTGCGTCTGAAACCGACCCGTATTCAACACTACCAGCCAAATCAAGTTCTTCTGCTTCCTTCATAAGATCCTGTATAACATGATTGACAGGAAAATCAATAACAATATCATCATTGATCCAATGAAATTTGCTCATCACCATTTCCTCGATTCTCTTTTTTTATTTGATTGGAGACATCAACATGTTTTTGGACTTCATTAATTATACCATATGACTCGTAGTATATCAATTCTTTCCGGGACTTTGTAAAGAAGTCTTGCACACTTGCTTTTCCAGGTCAGAATTAATCTGCTTGTTTGTATATAGCATCAATCGGATATTGTTGTCATCTGTTAACCTGGCCTTCAAAAACCGGAATGATGAAAAATCCGATAACGGTCCAATCAGACAAGTCCTGCTTCTTTCCATTCCTTTTCTGCCTGTGCCAGACTTTTCTCAGACGGCCTGAAGTCCGGGTGGCTGCAGCAAGGCAGTGTGGAATGTCCTTGTGCATCCGGGAACGGAGAGTCTGTATCCTTGAGCCACTCTTTGCGGGTGGTCTTGTCCCTGAAATCGGGAATCCGGTACTCGCGCCCGTGATCGAGGGCTGAACGGTGAGCCATGATGGCCGTTGCAGACATGGCCGCGCAGCGGTACACGTCGAACATGGGTTCAGTCTCTCCTCGGAGATAGCGCAAAAACTCATATGCCACAAAATAGTCTCCGCCCGCATGTCCTGCATTGACGGCAGCTTTGTTGAGTTCTTCATCATCATAGAAACGTGCTTCCCTGATGCTGACTTCCTGCTCGCCTTCCGGCACCTGCCAGCCGTTGTACTGAACGCGGATCCGGCCCAGTTCACCGCGGACGTTTTCCATATTGCCTCGTGTGCCGCAGATGCGGTACCAGTTGCCGTGTCCGCCCCAGGCGGCGCAGCCTGTCAGACGGGAGATCGACCCGTCGTCCATCTCGACCATAAGAACGGCGACGCTGTCTCCGATGCGGCTGGCCGTGCCAATCATCTCATCCGGAGAAAAGACGTTCTTGGCATTGACCGCTACGGGCGTGGCGCCCGTGATGGCCATGATCGGAGAAAGCGAATGAGTCAGATAATATGAGCGCGGCAGCCAGTTGCGCCAGTGATTGAAACCGGGAGCCAGCATATTTTTGTCGTGCGGAGTGACAGGGTGATTGTATTCCCCTTCCGTGAACAGCGCGCGTCCGATCGCGCCGCTTTCAAAACAGCGTTTCATGGTCAGGTTGCAAGCGAAATAAGGATAGTTTTCAGCCAGCATGTATTTGCAGCCCGTGCGTTCCACGGCTTCACAAAGAAGAACGCATTCGGCCATCGTCAGAGCCGGCGTGCACTCGCTGAGGACGTGGATGCCGCGTTCCATCGCGCGGATGGCAAAAGGCGTGTGCTCGTAGAAAAAGTTGCACAGCATAACGGCGTCGAACAGCCCGCTGTCTATGAATTCATCAAAATCCGTGAAAACCCGGATACTGTCGTCCAGAGCGCCTTTGCCGCGTTCCAGAGAAATCGGATTGTTCTCGCAGACTGCGGTCACTCTGCAGCCTTCCATCTGCTTGAAAAGGCTGACATAACCGGAACCGCGCAGCGTGCCCATGATGCCGATGCGGATATTGTTTTTCTCCATACAAACCTCCTGCGGGCCGATCAGACCCGGTATCCGTATTGTAACAGACAAGACGGGATTCTACAAGCACCTGAATCGAAAAAAGCAAAAAAGGGGGTGCTGCATTCCCGCTGAAAAGCAGGTTTGAAAGCACCCCATGTTGTTTTCCCGTATTCGGTTATGAAACGCGGAAAGCGATCACTTGACCAGTTTCTGATCTTTTACCAAAAGAGTCAGAACGATGCCGCATCCGGCAAGAATGGAGAAAATGCCTGCGATGACCGGTCCTGCAGCAAGATGTGCGGAGCTGATATCGTTGGCACCGTTGTAAACGGCGGCTTCCAGCAACACGAACAGTGCTCCGAGCAGGAACAGCGTAGCAACTGCCAGCGGAATGATCTTCTCTACTTTTTTATCGAATTTCGCAAAAGCGGAAACGACAAGTCCGCCGACTGCGATCAGGATGAACAAGTAACCGAAAAACGCCAGAACCGCGCCTTTTGTGTTGCCCGAACCGAAGAGCGCATCGCTGAACGAAACATAGCCCTTATTACCCAGCAGTTCGAAATACAGCTGATTGGCGAACATCAGGAAAAATGCAACCAGACCGAAAACAGCCGCGCAGCATTTGATAAGATTGTGAAGAGTCAGATATTTTTTCATGACTTTAACCTCCGAAATGATCGTGCCGCGGATATCTCCACGACATGTTCGAATTATATCACAACAGGCAAGGATTGTCAAATGAATCCGGGAGTTTGACAGTTTGAAAAAGGGGATGTTGAAAAAAGTCTGAAAAAATAACGACTTTTTTTATTTTTTTGCGATTTTTCTATTGCGTAATGTTTCGTAATGTGTTATAATATAGTGAAGAATTTGATGGAGGATAAAGCCATGCGTCTCAGCAAATCCGTTTCTAAAAATGCGACTTCTCTCTATGTGATCGAATCGACCTATATTCACGGCAAACGTTCCACGCGTACTGTGGAATCCTTGGGAACTTTGGAAAAGCTCTCAAAAGAGCACGAGGATCCGATCGCATGGGCTCAGCAATATGTTAAATCCCTGAATGAAAAGCAGGCTCTTGAGCGAAAAAAGCTAAAAGAAAACGCAGAAGTCCTGATTCGGCTCAATGCATCCAAACCGATTCCAAAAAACACACGGGTTTTATTCAACGGCGGATATCTTTTCCTGGAAAGACTCTATTACCAGTTAGGACTGGACAAGATCTGTGAAACCTGCCAGGCCGATGCAAGAGCATCCTACTCTCTTTCAGACATTCTGGCCCGTCTCGTGTTTGGCCGGATCCTTTTCCCCGGTTCAAAGTACAAGACCTTTTCGATGATGGATCAATTCATAGAACCCGCGTCATTTGAACTGCATGATGTATACCGGGCGTTATCTGTTTTGGCACAGAACAGCGAATTCATTCAAAGCCAACTTTACAAGAATTCAACGATGGTGGAGAAACGCAACAGCCGTATCCTTTACTATGACTGCACCAATTACTATTTTGAAATCGAGCAGGAAGATGAATTTCGCAAGTATGGACACAGCAAGGAACGCCGGCCTAATCCGATTGTACAAATGGGTCTGATGATGGATGAAGACGGGATCCCGCTTGCTTTCAACCTTCATCCGGGAAACACAAATGAGCAAATTACCCTGACGCCTTTGGAAAAAACGATTGAGAACGACTTCAAGCATTCCAAATTTGTCATCTGCACAGACGCCGGTCTGAGCAGTGCTCCAAACAAACTGTTTAATTCCAAAAAGGACAAAGCCTTTGTAACAACGCAGTCCATTAAGACTATGTCCGAGGATATGCAGCAGTGGGCACTGCATAGAGACGGATGGAAGTGTCTGGGAGATACGAATCAATATTCACTGGACGACATAGAAAAAGCGGAAGCCGAAGCCCTGCAGCAGGGGCAGCATTCCGCCTACTATGGCAAACTGTTTTACCACGAAAAGAAGGACCGAATCGAAGTACAGGACCAAACAGCTCCAAAAGGCAAACCGAAATACGACTATATTGACCAAACTCTTTATGTTACCTTCTCTCTCAAGTACAAAGAATACCTCCGCTTTATCCGGCAAAGACAGCTGGATAAGGCAACCGCTCTGGCACATGAGAATCTGAAACCGGTTCAAAAGAGCCAGGCCACAAATCCGAATGACTATAAACGTTTTATCTCTTCCGTTAGTACGACAGAATCCGGAGAAATTGCGAACCACACGACCTATTTTGTGGATGCAGATATTGTGACGCAGGAAGAAAGATATGATGGATTCTACTGCGTTGCAACCAATTTGGATGATCCGATCCAAACCATTCTCGATATAAACAAAAAACGTTGGGAAATAGAAGAATGCTTCCGTATTACAAAAACAACTTTTAAAGCCAGACCGGTTTATCTTTCCCGCGAGGACCACATCCG
>JAEEGL014924023.1_pt1 | contig 11504 bp, 9 predicted proteins | sample 9134231 | NCBI WGS metagenome assembly JAEEGL01 (sample SAMN16246548, study PRJNA631951) | gut metagenome | biome: gut microbiome; feature: rumen; material: fiber-attached | host: Bos | place: Iran: Karaj | collected 2018-10
CCCACTCCCACACAATACGCGATTCCTTTCATATTATATTCCTCCCGTTGAATAAAGAAGACGGAACAATATATCCCGTCTTTTATCACAAATTATGTAAATACATTTATTATCAAAAACAGCAGCAGGTTATTCTCAAACAGGAACGAGGCCAGCTGGGTCTGACTAATAAGCGTCATTAGTCCTGAATTGGGATTTACTGTAAAATATGTAAGAATTATTCCCAGAATCCAGATAATGGCAAGTCCCTGTATAGCTCCTACGATCATACCGAAAAATCTGCTGAAAAAGCTGAGAACCGGCAGATTGGAAAGCATATCCAGAAGGGCTAGTATAATATAGCAGATAATCAGAATTACCACAAAAATAATTATTACTACTATTACATTCATACATATGTTTGCAAGAAATCCTGATATATAGCTGTGGACATCCGTTGTTCCCAAAATACCCTTTACCACCGAATTATCATTATTCAATAGAGCTGTTTTCAAAAACTGCGGTATGCGCATATTGTTGACATATTCTGTCGCGTTTGCCGCTCCATATACATTCAACACTCCTTCAAATTTAAATGAAGTAGATATTTTCCCATATAAAATCTCATAGAATCTTGTGCCCCTTGCCCAGCTGCATACCGGCGGAGCAATAAAATATGTACCTATTATAGCTATGGGTATGGGCAGAAATCCCAGAGCGGTTTTCACAAAACCTCTTATAAGCCCTACCACTGCCGGCACCACAATTATGAGAAGAAAAATAATATCAAGTTTTTCAGGTGTCATAAAATCACCTCATTTTAAGTATCTCCGCGCTTCCTCTTTTTACATAAAGAACTCTGTTGATTTTATCCAATATGGAAACATCGTCGATGGTCTGGGTAGAAACTATCTGCCAAACGATTTTGCCGGAATAGCTTATGCCTTTATATACGTTTCCGCAGCCAGCTACTATACCTTCCTTGTTAGCACTTAAATACGTAATTTTTCCTCCGCATTCGCAGGAACCTTCTTCCTTGCCGTTTAAATTATACCAGCAAACAGTCCCAACAGGTTTTCCTTCATAGTTTATGCGCTTGTCCCCATAAGCTATAATAACCCGCTTGTCATCATATTTGTATACACTGTCCACCTCATTTGTAAGCTCGAAATTCCATTGTTCGGCACCATCTTCCGAAATAGCAAAAACAGAAGTGTCTGACACGCAGAAAAGTTCGTTACCCTTCATAAAACTAATCCAGGGGATTATCTGTTCCTCATAATCCAGAGTTTTATATACAGAGTCCATGTATTTGGCTCCTTCATTGGAATCAATATAGAGGAATGCGATGGAAGCCTTTACCACAACATCCGTAGTATCCAGATAAGAAACAGCAAGAATTCTGTTATCATCGGAAATATCAACCGCTACCGGGTATACACCTTTCATTTTATCTATTCTTTCTTCTATAAGCGTTCCGGCAGAGTCATAGACCTGAACGCTGTAACCATCGGTATTCTTAAGTATAAGAGAAAGATATCCGTTTTTATTAAGAGCAGCCTGGGTGATTGTTCCTTCTGTATTTACAGAGTATTGCGGACCGTTCTTGGAGTAAACTCTTACTGTTTTACTGGATGTTTCGGTTACCGCAACAGTTCCTTCTTCAATTACTATACTTGGAGAAGCAAGAGTATATATATCCGCCCACTCCATTGTATCCATATCTGAATAATACTTTATGCCGTCTCTTGTGCAGTAGAAAAATGAACCTCCGTCTGTTCTGAAATATGTTTTCGTCGCATTTTCCGTAACAAGGGATTGAATAACATCATATTCCGTTGATTCGGGTTTTTCCCTGTCTATTATAGTAGCGTAAATTACAGCTGTTTTTTCTTTTTCTCCGTCTTTGTTTTTATTATAATGTCTTACAAGAACAATTACCGCAAGAATTATAATTATGATTATTATAATATTGGTAGTTTTTCTCTTCCATTTTCTTTTTTTCTTTATTTCTTCAGGAAGATTTTCGACCTCCTCGTCATCCTCTTCATCAGGGTCTTCTATATCGTCATCGTCATATTCCACCTGAAAAGGCGAATTTTTGGGAGGCATAGCAACAAACTCTATTCTCTTTTCGCCATCAGAATCTGATTTTTCATTTCCATCATCAGAAGCATTTCCAGAATCCGCTGTATCATCCTCATCAAAAGAAAATTCTATAGAAGGTCTTTTTTCATCCTTATTTTCTTCGTTATTATCTTCATTATTCAAATTTTTGAAATCGTCGTCCATATGAACCTCTCCATGGATATGTGTTTTTTACATAATACTATAATTTCCTTTTATTTGCAATTAATATTGCCTTTCATAAAAGTTAAAAAAAGTATAATAATTATCTGCACTATGCCCAGATATCCGAAAAGAGGATAAAGAACTTCGACAAATCCAGAAAAGCCTATTTTTGAAAATACCGCGCCCAGTACCAAAATAATTAAATATAGACTGAAACCGCTCCGTTTCACTTTGCTTTTCATCCAGTTCATCGCACCGTATCCGTTGGCGGCCGCAGTTGTAAATATGGCCGATAACAGCACGATTTTATAAACAACCGATGTATATCTATAATCAGAAAGCGCTGAAAGTAATGGAATATTTCCACTTATCTCCCTTTTGCAAAACCAAAGCACTGCTCCTATGGACATTCCTATGGCAAAAATTCCCATACCTCCGGCAACTCCGCACAAAAATGCTTTTTTGTCTGTATCCGCAAGCTTTCTCAGAGGTACTATAACTGGTATTATCGTAATAATATTGTAGGAAGAATAGAGCAATGCGGAGAAAAGCCATGAATTGCCTGTGAGATTAAAAACCGGCACTTCGCTTCTGTTTAAAATAGCATTTATGCCTAAGAATATACATCCGCCTATCAAAACCGGCGCGACAAATGAATTCAGCTTTACTATTCCTTCATCATCTTTTATAAATATCAACAAGCAAAATCCAAGTATTACTAAAACACCTATAAAATGTTTCACGGAAAAGGCTTCCACCGCCAATGAACCGCTTGCGGAAACCATTGCGAAAAACAGCACAAACAGAAATATCCCGCATATGTTTTCCATTATTTTCCCAAATGTTTTTCCCATCGCGAATGCCATAAAGCTTTCATAATCATGAATTTCTTTGTTGGAATTCGCTGTTTTTATAATTCCGAAAAGGCTTAGAGAGAGAATCACCCCGCATATCAAAAGTCCTAAAATCCACTTGTTTCCATGTATTATAAAGAATTCATATATTTCTTTTCCGGATGCAAAGCCGGCTCCGATTACTCCTCCTGTAAATACGAATGAAAGCCTCAACACATTTCGAATATCACTGGATTTTTTCAAAATAAAAAAGCCTCATAATTTTTTTACAAATATATGAGACTTTCATTTTCTTTATTCAGTTTTGCCTGTAAGGTTTTCATAGGTTTCGATGTATTCCTTTGCCGAATTCTCCCATGAAAAATCCGAAGTCATCGCGTTATACACAAGCTTCTTCCAAACATCTTCACCCATGCCGTATATTCTAAGGGCTTCGCTTACTCCCCATATAAGTCCGTAAGCGTCATAGTTTTCAAATACGAATCCGTTACCTTCTCCCGTTTCGGGATTAAAATTCGTTATTGTATCGGCAAGACCGCCGGTTTTTCTAACAATCGGAACCGCTCCGTATCTGAGGCTTATAATCTGACCCAGTCCGCAGGGCTCGAATTTTGACGGCATAAGGAACATATCGCTGCCTGCATATATTTTTTGCGCAAGCACATCATCAAAATTAATTGTAACGCTTATCTTTCCGCTGTATTTGTCGGCAAAGTATCTGAGCATATCTTCGTATCTCGCTTCGCCTGTACCCAAAACAACAAGCTGAATGTCATTATTCATTATCTCATCCAGAGCCTGACCAAGAATATCGAATCCTTTCTGATCCGCAAATCTTGAAACTATGCTGATTAAAGGTATATTTCTCTGCGGAAGTCCAAGTTCTTCCTGAAGCATTTTTTTGTTGTATTTTTTGTCCTCAAAATCTCCCGCGCTGAAATGTTTGTAAATTCTGTCATCAGTTTCAGGATCGTTTATTTCATAATCCAATCCGTTCAGGATCCCTTTCAATACGCCCTGACGTTCTCTTAAGATACCATCCATTCCGTATCCGTATTCATAGGTACAGATCTCATGGCTGTATGTTTTGCTTACGGTGCTTATAATATCGGCAAACTTAAGTCCGCATTTCATAAAACTGAACTGTCCGTAAAACTCACAGTCCCCGTCCAGAGGCACACCGACAATATTGACTGAATCCGAAGGGAAATTACCCTGATACTGAAGATTGTGGATAGTGTATACTGTTTTTATGTTCTGAAGCATAAGCATTCCGTTATACACTTTTTTCAAGAGCATGGGTATAAGGCCGGTCTGCCAGTCATTGCAATGTATAACATCCGGCACAAAATCCAGAAGAGGAAGCATTTCTATAACAGCTTTGTCAAAAAAGGTAAATCTTTCGTTATCATCGCCGTATCCGTAAAAACCGTCTCTTCCGAAATAATATTCATTTTCTATAAAATATACGGGAACAAATCCCTCTTTTACGTAGATTTCCGCCCTTTGACTTCTCCATGAAAGGCTGGTTTCGAATCCGCCCAGATATTTAAGATCCTTCAGGTATTCCTGATTTATGCTTTTATATTTGGGCATGACCACACACACATTAATTCCAAGCTTTTTAAGCGCTTTCGGGAGTGACCCGGAAACATCCGCAAGCCCGCCAGACTTTGCAAAAGGCGTAACCTCCGATGCAGCAAACAAAATATTCATTAATTTTAATTCCTCCTTTAAAAAAGCTTGTCTTTTTCAAAATATTCTAATATATTAATGATAATACAATAATACTATAATTGCAGATACTTTTCAAGATTAATAAAGCTACATTCTGTTTATAGCTTAAATAAACAATATTAATACAGGAGGCTTAAAATTTATGTCAGAAGCATTGAAATTAAGAAAAAGAAACGAAATACCCGATGAATTCAAATGGCATATAAACGATATTTTTTCTTCTGACGAAGCATGGGAAGCAGCGTTTGAAGATACTAAAACACAAATACAGTCATTCCTCGAATTCATGGGACATTTAGGCGATTCCCAAGAGATTTTCTGGGACTGCATGAAAAAAAATGAAGAAATTTCACTTATCATAAGCAAGCTTTATGTTTTCGCAAACATGAAATTCCACGAAGACGGAACAAATCCCAAATACCAGGCTTTTGCGGCAAAATCCGAATCTATCGCCGTTGAGTACTCATCCTACACATCATTTATCGTACCGGAAATACTTACAATACCGGAAGACAAGCTCTGGGATTTCGTAGAAAAGCGTCCGGTGTACGCGTACTACAAGCATTTTATTGAAAATCTTCTGAGAAACAAAGCTCATACTCTTTCACCTAAAGAGGAAGAACTTCTTGCCAAATCCGGAGAAATGGCAGTATCATTCCAGACAATTTTCACAATGTATAATGATGCGGATATTAAATTCCCGGAAATTACGGATGAGGACGGCAACAAAATAGAGCTTACAAAAGGAAACTATATTACTTTTATGGAAAGCTCTTCCCGCGATGTTAGAAAAGCCGCTTTTGAAGCTCTTTATGACACATATCTGAAACACAAAAACACTCTTGCGGCTATTTACAGCTCAAGTGTTAAGAAGGATATTTTTTACAGCTCCGTAAGAAACTATTCATCCGCTTTGGAAGCAGCTGTTGACGAAGACAACATTCCGGTTTCAGTATATGAAAGTCTCATTGAGGCTGTGCATAAAAAAATAAATCTGCTTCACAGATATGTTGCCCTTAGAAAGAAAATCCTGGGACTGGACAAAATCAACGCTTACGATTTATACGCTCCCCTTGTTCCTGACCTTAAAATGGAAAAAACTTATGAAGAAGCAAAGGAAAGAGTTCTTGAAGGTCTTGCTCCCATGGGAGATGAATATATTTCCAACCTGAAGATGGCTATGTCATCCGGATGGATCGACGTTTATGAAAACGAAGGAAAGCGCAGCGGAGCCTACTCATGGGGAGTATATTCCGTTCATCCTTTTGTTCTGCTGAACCATAACAACAATATAAACAGTATGTTCACAATCGCCCATGAGCTGGGACACGCTCTCCACAGTTATTATACATGGGAAAATATGCCTTATCTCTATTCGGGACACAAGATTTTCGTAGCAGAAGTAGCGTCTACTGTAAACGAGGCTCTTCTGATTTCTGATATGCTTGAAAAGTCTGCGGATAAAAAGGAAAGAATGTATCTTTTAAACTATTTTATGGATCAGTTCAAAGGCACCCTTTTCAGACAGACAATGTTTGCCGAGTTTGAGAAAACAACCCACGAACTTGTTGAATCCGGAGAAATGCTTACCTGCAAAAGTCTGAACAAGATTTACAGAGATCTGAATCTTTTCTATTTCGGAGAGGACATTGAAATTGACAGCCGTCTTGATTTGGAATGGGCAAGGATCCCGCATTTCTACGAAGCGTTTTATGTTTATCAATATGCTACGGGATACAGCGCCGCAATCGCTCTTTCACAGAAAATTCTCAAGGAAGGAAGGGAAGCTGTTGACAGATATATAGATTTCCTGAAAAAAGGCGATTCGGAATACTCCATTGACCTTCTTAAAGGAGCAGGAGTTGACATGACAACATCCAAACCTGTTGAAGACGCTCTGGATGTATTTGAAAAGCTTCTGGATGAGATGGAAGAATTGGTAAATTGAATATAATAACACAAAAAGGTGCCGTATTTAATGGCACCTTGATTTTTTCAATATTTTATTGTGAAAGAATCTCAACAGCTTTCTGAAGCTGTGTATCGTCTTTCTCAGGAGCGGCAGAGTATCCCTTATATTCTTCGGGAAGCTCGACAACATAATCAGGAGTAAGACCTTCTCCGTTTATGCAAACTCCATTGGGAGTATAGTATTTTTGGACCGTTACTTTCAGGCCAGAGCCGTCGGGCAATGAATAAATACCCTGAACAAGCCCTTTTCCGAAAGTTTTGGTTCCAACAAGAACACCTGTTCCTCTGTCCTGCACCGCGCCTGAAAGAACCTCAGAAGCGCTGGCTGTATACTCGTTTACAAGAATACACATGGGAATATCCAGATATTTCTCGTCCGCATATGCGTATTCCTCTTTTCCGTTTTTGTCCACAGTGTATACGATAACTCCTTCCGGAACAAGCTCATCGGTTATCTTCTGTACTGTATCAAATCTTCCTCCCAGATTGTTTCTAAGGTCAATTATGAGGGCTTTCATATCCTCATTCTGAAGCTTCTCAAGCTCATTTTCAAACTGATTATACGTAGTTTCCGAAAACTGTGTTATTTTCAGGTAGCCTATGTTGTTATCCAGCATTTTGCCATATACGGAAGTTACATCTATCTGAGCTCTTTTCAGTACGCATGTATATTGCTCTTTGTCGGTATTCCTTTCTAATGTAAGTTCTACCTCAGTACCTGCCTCGCCTCGTATCACAGAAACTATATCCGAAATATCCCTGCCTTCCACGCTCTCTCCGTTTGCTTCAAGAAGAATATCGCCAACACTTATTCCCGCTTCGGCCGCAGGACTTCCTTCAATTACAGATATTACTATGGTTTTTCCGGATTCATCCTGAGCAACAACAACGCCTATTCCATAGAAAAAACCACCGGTTGTTTCCATAAGCGCATCCATTTCTTCCTTGGACATATAACTTGTATATTTATCATCCACACCCGCAACAAATCCCCTATATATACCGTCCGCGACCTTTTCTTTATCAATTTCATCAACGTATTCGGAGGAAATTATACGGTCAATTCTATTCAATTTCAAATATTCTTTTCCTGTTAAGATCCCTTTTCCCGTCATACTGAGTATTACATTTACCGCAAAAGCTATAATGACTCCGCAGATCAGACCCTTAACAAAAGTTTTTTTACTATTCAAAACAAAGCCTCTTTTCAAAAACATATTATCAGTCTATTATCCGAAAAAGATTTTTATGAATAACAAACCAGCTTCAACAGCTTAATTCGATTTATGCTAAATATTAAAGGTCATAAGCATTTCACGCAAATGACCTTTATGATTCTGTTATTTAAATTATCCCGCTTTTTAAATCAGCTGATATTAAAGATAATTCCAGGGGTTCGTGTGGGAACCGTTTACTCTGACCTCAAAATGGCAGTGATTTCCAGTTGAATTTCCTGTGCTTCCGCAGTAGGCTACAACACTGCCGGCTGATACCCAGTCGCCAACGCTTACAGCCAGACTGGAATTATGACCGTAAAGAGTAACCAGTCCGTTGCCGTGACTTATCATAATCGTGTTGCCGTAACCTCTTACGTATCCTGCAGTTATTACCTTGCCGTCTGCCGCCGCAACGATATTTGTTCCGCGAGGCGCAGGTATATCAAGACCTGTGTGGAATTCTCTTCCGCTTACAAATACTCCGCTACGGTAACCATATCCGCTGCTCAATCTTGTATACCCTGGAACAGGCCATGATAATGCTCCTCCCGAGTATGTATATGTCCCGGCTGATGAAGATGAAGAACTCGATGATGAGCTCTGTCCTGCGGCTTTTTTCCTTGCTGCTTCCGCAGCTGCTTTTTCCGCAGCGATTCTTTCAGCTTCTTCAGCTTCTTTAATCAGTTTCTCTATATTTTTGCTTGCCGCTTCCATTTCTGAAATTGACTGTGTATAGGATGCTTCATCACGCTCATATTGTTCTGCTGTTGCCTGCTTCCTTGCCAAAGCATCGTCCAATTCAGCCTTTTTCTGTCTGTGTTCTTCAACAACAATTTCCTGCTGAGCTCTTTCTTCCGCAATCTCTTCGGTCTTAATCTCTATAAGCTGCTGTGTCTCCGACAATGTGACAAGAGTTTCCTTGTCATATTCCATAATATCGTTTATGTACTGCATTCTTGTAAAGAGATCCGAAATGTTTTTGGATTCAAGGAGAATATCAAGATATCCCGCATATCCGTTTTCATGTATAAATCTTATACGTTTTTTGAATGTCTCTTCCTGGGCATCCCTGTCCAGTATTGCCTGTGCAAGCTGTTCTTCTGATTCTTCAAGCTTTGCCGTTATTTCTTCAAGCTCAGCCGTAACAACATCCAGTTCATACTGAGCCTGGGTTACTTCTATATCCAGCTGAATAATTTCAGCCGCTATAACTTCCTGTTTCGCTTTAACATCCTCCAGCGCGGTTTTCATATCGCTGATATTTCTCTCCACTTGAGCTTTTTCTTTTCTGAGCTGAGAAGAGCTTTTAGCGTAGGATGTAATAGCCGGTACGGCGTTTATGGCAACTATTGCAGATATAACAACAGCGGATAATTTTCTGAATATTTTCATAAAAATTCCTCCCTTTATTAAACCTGCAGATGCTTGTGCACTGAAGTAACACTGCCTATTATTCCGAGAATAACTCCTGCCGCGAGAGCAACAGGGAAAATTACTATGAATATGTCAACACTGTGTTTGAATGTGGCGATCGCGCTTATCATAGGGAAATTCTTATATATAAGCTCAACAGCCTTATCATAAAGTATCCATGATAAAATTATAGGTATAAGAGAGCCGATAACTCCGATGATAAGGCCTTCAATAACAAACGGCCATCGTATGAACCAGTCCGTGGCTCCCACATATTTCATAATATTTATTTCGTTCTTTCTTGTTTCAACGGAAAGACGAATCGTGTTCATAATTATCAGCACAGAAATTACAGCCAGAGCAATAATAATGGCAATACCCACATATCTGAAAACTCTTTCCACATTTATGAGAACATCTGTTTCATTCTGCGCGTGCCGTACGCTCTTAACTCCGTTTATGGCTTCAATCTGCGCAACTACGTTTTTCTGCTGAGTTATATCAGAAATCTCTATTTCGAATGAATTTGAAAGAGGATTGTTGGAACCTGTAAAACCTTCAAGAATTCCTTCGTCAACTCCCCAGTCCGCTACAAGCTCATCCAGAGCTTCATCGGGTGATATATACTCAACCTTGGATATATAATCAATTGTGTTTATCTCGTCGCTGATTCGTATAATGTCGTCTGCTGTTACTCCGTCATCAAGGAAAACAGCTATACCAATGGATTCCTCTATCTGCTCCAGCATATATGCTATATTTGTCTCAAAGCAATAGGAAAAAATCATAAGAAGGATACAAGCGCAAACCGTCGCAGTGGAAGCAAAGGACATGGTTTTGTTTTTGAAAACGTTTTTGAATCCTTCTTTCATTAAATATGAAAATGAACTAAGCTTCATCGTCGTAACCACCTTTACTGTCTCTTACTACTTCGCCGTTATCAAGGGCAATAACTCTTTTCTGCATCCTGTCAACTATATCCTTGGCATGAGTTGCAATAACAACAGTTGTTCCCCTTTTATTAATCTCATCAAGAAGACTCATTATGTCCCATGATGTAGCCGGATCCAGATTTCCGGTAGGCTCGTCCGCTATAAGTATGGGCGGGTTATTAACAATGGCTCTGGCAAGAGCGGTTCTTTGCTGCTCTCCACCGGAAAGCTCGTTAGGGTATACGTGAGCTTTATCCTTTAATCCTACAAGTGATAATACCATAGGTATATTCCTTTTAATGATCTTTGGAGGAGCTTCAACAACCTGCATGGCAAAAGCTACATTTTCATATACTGTTTTATTTTCAAGAAGTCTGAAATCCTGAAAAACTATGCCTATATTCCTTCTGAGATAAGGAATTTTACTTCTTTTCATATTTACTGTGTTGATTGAATTTATGATTATTTCTCCCTCTTCGGGATTTATCTCTTTTGTAAGAAGTTTTATCATTGTTGATTTTCCTGAGCCGCTTAATCCTACTACGAAAACAAACTCGCCCTTATCAATGTGCAAAGAAACATTTTTAAGGCCTTCCGTTCCGTTAGGATAAATTTTTGATACATTATTTAAAGTAATCAATTTTATGCAATCCTTTCATGAATAGACAAAAAACTCCGGAATATTTTTAGTATGTAAGTTTTTCCATACACATCATATATTTGCTGACCATAAGCGTGATTTTAAAGATTATGGCATCGTCAAAATTACGCAGATCCAGTCCTGTCATTTTCTGAAGCTTATCCAGTCTGTATACAAGTGTATTCCTGTGGATGTAAAGCTGTCTGGATGTTTCGGAAACATTCAGGTTATTTTCGAAAAACTTATTAACCGTAACCAGCGTTTCCTCATCGAAATCATCCATAGTAAGTCCGTGAAGAACCTCTTTGATATACATTTTGCAAAGAGGAAGAGGAAGCTGATATATAAGTCTTCCGATTCCAAGCTTTTCATAATTAACGATAAATTTGTCAGCTTCAAAAATCTTGCCGACTTCCAAAGCCATCTTAGCTTCTTTATATGAACGGGATACGTCCTTAAGATCGCTCAC
>JAEEGL015104875.1_pt1 | contig 11504 bp, 8 predicted proteins | sample 9134231 | NCBI WGS metagenome assembly JAEEGL01 (sample SAMN16246548, study PRJNA631951) | gut metagenome | biome: gut microbiome; feature: rumen; material: fiber-attached | host: Bos | place: Iran: Karaj | collected 2018-10
CTGTCACTTCTAAAAAATGGATTCAAGTTTGTGAGAGTCGAGTGAAGACCGTTGCCCTTAGTAAAGCGCAGCTTTACAATAGCAAAGGTCGAACGAGACCGAACAAGGCGCAGAATCCAGAAGCAAACGTTGTTGTCGGCCCGCATTAGCGCTACCGACATCTGCCGATAACAGCAGACGGGAGGGGTCAAGTAGTAAGCTGGACACCCATGAGGATATTGTCTATGGACTTGTTTTGCCATTATATTTCTGTTTTGGGTGCAAAGAAAAAGCAAACCCCTGCCAATCTGTGGCAGAGGTGTGTCCTGATGATGATTTTTCTCGAAAAAAACTTATACGATAGGGTCTGGGCAGTAGTCCTTTCGCTTGCATGTTTTGCAGTGCTTGCCGATCCAAACGTCGTCAAACTGCTTCATGGCCTGCTCAACGATTTGTGGGTCATCGGTCAGGATGCCTGCCTCGAAGTTTCGCTTATCGCTGCTCTTCATGCCGATGCCTGCACCCGTGAGGTTCGCGCTACCGATATACACCTCCTCGCAGTCAAAGACCAGCATCTTGAAATGAACCCGGGGACACAGCACACGCTCCAACCGGTCATACAGCACTGGATACCTGTCAAAGTCCTCACGGAAGTTCGGCCCAGGCTCCTTGGCATGAATCAGCCTCACCTCCACACCCCGCCTAATCAGCAAAGCAATCAGCGCCAGGAAAGGCTTCTTCTCCTTACCAACCTCCACATACAGGTCCTTAATGTCGGCCGTCCCAATCCACAACGAACGCTTTACCGACTGAACCCGACCAAGCACCTCCCCATAATGGTCACTATTAGCAATGAACTGAATCAAGTTTCTTGATTGATTATAATGTGTTTTTATTTAGTTGCTTCGAGAATAAGCCGTTGCAGATTTCGCTCAAAACAGGTAAATGTGTTATTCCTGACGCACATCCCCTGGCAAAAATAATATCGAAAACAATAATAATTGTCTTCATCTGTTCCTTTTTCGTTGGACTCGGTTATATCTGTACGCTGTTTGTATTGATTCCAATTTTCTTCCATTAAATATACATCTAATTTTTTATCGTTTGGTTCTCCATACCATCTGAAGAAATAAACTTTACCATTGTAACTGTATTTAAAATCGACATCCCATCCAAAGAAATAGTTGTCGCAACCTTCAATTTTATTTTCATTGCGTATCGTGATATCTTTCACGTTGGGTAAAACGACATTTCTGTGATGGCCTAAAACAACTATTTGCCTCGGTGAATTCACCTTTCCTGATTGCTTATTGACATAGCGAGTGAGGACATCATAACCTCTCCAGCTATCTAGTATGTGCCAATTCTCATCTTTTTCAATAATACAGCCCAGTAGCATATCATCGGCTACCCAACCATTGTTGGAGACTATTCTCAGGCTCCTATTTTGCAGAAAATCATTCACCTGCCTTAAGTAAGAATTGTTCAACAAAATAGACAACCAAAAATGACTTCCGTTGCCGAACCAAAACTCTCTTGGGATATCTTGTACTTTACTTATGAAACATCTCAACAATCTAGCATTGTAACGGAGATGATGTTTTACTCCATCTGCATCAAAGAATTCATTTACGTTTTTCCACTTTGCATTAAAGTCATCCCAATTTACTTTGCCTTCTGCGTCTTGGTATAAGAAACGTATTGACCCTTTAAAGAACGCATAGTTTTCAGCTTCAATTATAGCATCCTCCCATGATCGTCCCTTATTAGTGATGTAATTTTCAGTATATAGAATCCACCTGGCTTTTATAATTTCTTCTTTACAACGTCTTCCGAACTCAGAATTTGGCAACTGATTAGAAGATATTGCCTGTAAACTTTCATACACATTGTGGCTATCAAGTTGGCCAATAAAATCCATGCATTTTCGCATGGCTTCAGTATTACGTATTTGATAATTCCCGTCACTGCCTTCTCCAGAAACGAGGTTCCAGACCACGCGCATCCATCGTTTTAATGAAACCTTTTCTGGTTTTCCTTTTTTCAAATATTTACAAACAGCAAAAAAGACAATTCGCTGAATCTGCGAGAGTGTCGAAATTTTTAGCGTCTTTTTACTGCCACTCTGTTCATTTACGAGATTACTGCCTTTTAAATCAACATCATACTTCGGAATGAACTCAAAACTCTTGTCCCATTCGCATGGAGGAATCACAAGGTGTTCCCCATGATTATCCAATACCTTAGTCAAATCATTGAAAAAGCTAATCGGAATCCTCATCGACTCATCTTTTGCATTCTTGTGATCCTTGTAATATAAGTATGGAGCAAAACCTACATACTCATCATGGTATTCTCGGTTCAAGTATCGGTATGATTGATTCTGATTCTCGATCGTTCTCGTTTTTGTACCATTTTCTAATGACCCATCGCCCAAGTCAAGGAGATATTCATATTTATCTTTATCGTTATCGTTAGCTTTTGTTTTTGCTATAAACAATTCATTCCAGAAAAAGCGGTTTATAAATGCAAAGTATATTTCATCTATATGGGCATCTTGGCGGACATCACCACTACCACCTTTAATGCCATCAGACTTATACTTCCAGAAAATCTGAGTCCAATCTGTATCTAGTTTTTTGGGGATTCCATTCATTGGATCAATTAGCTTTTTCCATTCATCTTGTTGCGTTTCCTCGGTTTGTTTTGTGATATAGTCAATTAAATCGGCTTTGAAGTTCTCAAAACCAGTTAATTGCTTGCCACGAGCATTCATCTTGATGTATAAGTCGTCAGTCAGCTTGAATTCATTCAAGGAAAGAAAGTAAAATCCAATCGGGCAATTGACAGTCAGTTTTTCCCAATAATACAAATAACTGCACTGGTTGAACCGGATGCAGTTACACCTGAAAACTTGTTCAATTCCATCTAAATTATTCGCTTTCTTATCATTTTGGCTGCCACCCAGCATGCGCAGCATGGCCTGAATGGTAGGATCTTGTTTCCAGGCAGAATAAAACCAAGTGCGACTTGTTATAAATGCCACAATGCTACCCCAATAATAATCGCTGAAATTTTCAGGTTTACATAAGTTATCACAAAAATCCCTTGACGAGATGCGTGTTTCATAAGAAAACTGTTTTAGGGTTTCAGAGGCTTCTTCCAATTTTCTCGCTCTTAAAGCTATGTACCAATGCAGTAACCAGAGCGTTGTCAACCGCTGCTGCCCATCAAGTGGATGAAGAAATCCATTTTCTTTAGAACCATAGACAAAATCCAATTTCAGTTCTTCTCCACTATCTAATGCTTTCTTTAAATCTCCCAAGAAACTCTTGCGCAAGTATTCTTTTCCTTTCCGTCCCTGGGCATAGTCTCGCTGAATGATTGGGATCTCAATTTTATAGTTAGTCATGAAGTCCCAAAATGTCATCTTCTGTTTGTCTTGGTAGTTGCTCATAAGCTTCAATTTTCAGATGAATCAATAACACCAAATTCACTTAGTGTTTCCTTGATGTTTTCCTTATATTGTCTAGCATCTTCTCTAGTCCATGATTGAAAATTCACTTCAGATATACTATAATATTTCATGAATACATTTTTTGTCACAGGAGGGATAAATGCGATGCCACCTTCTTGACGAACTATGTTTAAAGCATCATCAATGACATACCGGATGCCTTGATCTTTACCTATTATTATTCGCCTCTTGGCAGGAAAAATTGAATTGCCATATCCTCTATTGGTTCCGGCATCAAGTAACACAAAATTCCATATTTTGTTCTTATCAGTACTAGCATCGTCCCACGCTTCATTGCCATTTTTAGCGGTTTCGATTTCATTTACTAGACTACTGAAGTCCTGGTTATCGCCTTTTATAAAGGCCGATATTCTCGTTCTCAATTTTTGACTATTGATTCTTTGATCAAGTAGAGCATATTTCAACCATTCTATTTGATCCTTCTTGTTTTCTAACCCATTGGTCGTATTTGAGTCTATATGCTCAACATCCCATTTCTCTCGTTTATATAGATGAAAGGGGAATTTATAGAACACAGGAAGTTTATACTCTTCTTTGGTAGTCAGAGCTTCATTCTGATCAATTATCGTTTTTATATTATGCAACAGTAACACGGGTTTGCATTCGGTTTTAGAGGGAGAACCTCCGATTTCATATTGTTGATTCAAGTCATTACAGGCTTTGACTTTGTTCTTTATCTGTTCTTTCAAGTATATGACAAATGACACTTTATTTTGCTTATCAAACCAATTTTTGAGCAGATCAAAAAAAATTAACTTTTCACCATTACTAATCAAATAACCAACATAGTGATATAGCTCCAAGTCATTATACCATTCCTTAAATGCTTGATAATAGCGTTTTACTTCTTTCCAGCATGACTCAATATTGCTATTCTTTAATTTGAAGTATTCGTAAAAATATCTAAATGTTTTATAATTATCAGTACCAATTTGATTAAACGATCCCAAAGATTTATTCTCACAAATTAAATCAAATATGAAATCAATTCTCGTCGGCCTGTCATAATCTTCATTATTGAGAAAAAGCCAAAATTCGTCATTTTGAAGAGTATACTCAATCTTATCCCATTCTGAAGCAATTTCCTGTTGTCGTAGTTTTAAGTGTTCGTTATCCCTAAAAATAAAATTCGAACGATTCAGAAACAATGCTTTGATGAGTTCGGCATTTGTCAATGAAATCCTTCCGATATTAAGTCTAGTGAAAACCCTAATGGGATTTTCATCAACTGATTCATACCAAATAAATCTCACTTTATGAATAAGTTTTTCTGCAAAGGACGCTTGAAAGGCGTTGCCTTTATCTTTAAACCATTCATCTATGGCTCTAATTGTTTGAAAAACATGATAGAAATCAATATTATCAATAATATTCTGAGATTTGAGTTTTTTTACAAAGTCATCAAAATGCTCTTCATTTATATCATTAAAAACTTCTTCCACAAAAAAATCAAAGCCTTCTTTAGTTTGGTAACTAATAGAATATAAGTCCTTGTCAATCTGCTGGTAGTTCTTTAAATAAAAGAGAATTAGATAAATTGTCGTTAAACGTTGTTGACCATCAATCACTTCCCATTTGGTGGCATCTGCGATGGCTTGGCGGGTTATTTTTAAAATGTCATCATCTATATTTTTCGGAAGGCTGTCAAGGAATTTTTGTTTATCTTCGATGCATTCTTTTACGACCAATGGTTGCAAACAATAAAAATCATCAATTTCATTTTTATTGATATTATTAGCCGAATTCTGCTCTTCCTTTCTGGATTCTTCAAGTTTCTTCCTAAATTCATCAAGGTCGTTCAACAAGTCATTCACTTGCTGTTTCGTCCAACGATAACCTCGTTGATAATCAGGAATGATGAACTTCATACCAAGAAGTTCGCCAACAGTCTTAAGCGTAATCTTATTTTCTACCATATTACCAATGAATTATTTGCAAATGTAGTACAAATGATTTTCAAATCAAATAAATTTAACAGAAAACGGTTACTGGTTTGTCTTACAAAATTGCGGATGCCATCAGATATATTCAGATTTATCAGTTGTTTTACAGAATCTGGAGCGCGATGTTGGCGCAGGCTTCGGCATCGGCGAGAGCGTGATGATGGTTCTCCATTTGGAAACTACAGGCCGCTGCAACTGTGTCGAGTTGGTGATTGTCCAGATTTGGGAGCAAGCGCCTTGAAGCCCAAAGGGTATCGAAAAACTCGTAGTCGGGATAATCCATCTGATAAACCTGGAACACGGCCCTCAAGCAGCTCTCATCAAACGCTTTGTTGTGAGCAACCAGGGGTAGCCCCTCAATCAAAGGTTCAATCTGTTCCCACACGTCAGGGAAAACTGGTGCTTCCTCGGTATCCTCACGGCTGAGTCCGTGAACCTGGGAACACCAATAGTTATAGTAGTTAGGCTCGGGCTGGATGGGCGAGTAGAACTTATCCACAATCTCTCCGTCACGAACGATGACCACACCAACTGAGCACACCGAACTGCGCTCATAATTGGCCGTCTCAAAATCTATTGCCGCAAAATCACGCATCGATCATTCCTCCTTGTATAGATTCAACATTTTCTGGATTCTATCAGCCATCTCATCACGGAGCCATTGGGGTTCGAGCACTTCCACTTTATCGGCGTTCCACAGCAATTCCTGCTGGAAATCAAAGGTAGGCCTCAAATAAAAGGTGAAAATGCTGTACTCGTCATTGCGTTCCGCCTCCTGCTGCGACCGATGGATCTTGAGGTCGCGGAGGTAGTTGGCTTGTTTGGCATTCATTTTAATCTTCACTATCTCCTTGTCATAATCCTCGTCTCGAATTACACCAATGAATCCATCGAAATAGGCATCAACATCCCAATCCTTAGGCATGGTGAAAGTCTCCTCTGTCTTCTGTAACGACAAAATGCGATCCAAACCACATATCCATGTTTTGGCGTCCTCTCCATCATTTCCATGAACAATCACGTACCATCGCTGGCGGAACAGTTTCAGGCAAAGTGGTTGCACATCATAATGGCTCTCGCTGTCTTTCCAGTAGCTTTTGTAAGTGATGTTGATTACCCGATTCTCCTTCATAGCATCGATGATGGGTTGCAGGTACAATTCCCCAGAAGGAACATACTCAAGCTTGATCCTATCCTTGATGCCCATGCAACCTGTCAAGGCATTGCTGACCGCAAATGTATTGAAAAGCCACGATTGCAGTCCGCCCTCAGTGATGTCCTCAATGTTCTCGATGGAGTAACAGTAATCTCCACAACGCTCGTTTTCGACATATAATCCAAAAATGTCACCGATGTTATTCAACCACCGTTTGAAGGTGCGGACGGACATGTCCTCTCCTCGACTCATGTCAACATCACGACGCCACCGCTCGTTGATTTCCTTGAACGAGATCTTCTTAGCTCGATAGATCGTATCTATCAGCCAAACATACTTCCTGATGAGGCTCGGGCCTCTTTCAATATCTGCCATAGCACATGCGTTTTTAAATTTAACTCTGCAAAGATAAAACAAACCTCGGCCAAATCGTGTCCGAGGCTTAAGAATGTCAAAAAAAATCTTTGTTTTCTCTGATTTTCCAAAGTGATTACCACACCGAAAAAAAAGGAAGAGCGACACCAACGCCTCTTCGGCACTGATATCGCACTTCAATCGGGCTCGCCATTGATGTGAAGGTGTAACGTCTTTAGGTTACGGTTCACACAAATGTGTCAACGCCCGTGATGGTGGTTCTCCCGCTTGCTCTTCACACAGCTGGTCCTTGTCCATCGTATGTCTTTATATTGTATCTCAGACCTCCCCGCCGACTCCTATCATTTCGGTCAGCAGTCCATAGGTCCAAGCGTTAAATACGTTGTATATATATTAGGCTTTCAGGTGATTTGAAGGATAAACAGTGGTCATTATAGTGTTAGATGGTTGTTAGATTTGTTATATAACACGTGTTAGATGGTGTTAACAATGTGATTTTTAGCGTATTAACAATCTAACTTGTTAGGTCGTGTTAGATTCATTACACGGCGCCTGAAATAGCCCAAAACGCTATTGCTTTCGTATGTAAAGAAGAAAAGGAGGTCGATAAGCCTCCTTTCCCTAACAAGTTTCAATCAATCGATGCTATTTACTTCAAGCCCTCTTTGGCTAGGATTCGCGCTACTTGGGAATCCTTCAATTCCAACTCTAGTGCAATTTGATGTTGATTGAGACCTTCTTTCTTGAGACGTATTACATCGGCACGGCGTTGCTCCATCTTGTCGTCTTGGATGGCCGTTGAGTAATAAGGAGCCTGAACATGAATTGGGTTAACACGTTGGCGGGGGACTCGTTCTCTATTCTTGATGTCCTGTATCATCTTATTGTGCTGAGCACCGAACAACCAAAGATAACGTGACATGCAGTGCTCAGCAGCGTAAATTACCAGCTGAACAACCTTATCCATCTTCTCCTGGTCACCATTGGGTTGAATCATCATGTGCATGACAATTCCGATGTGCATCGCAATGGTGGAAATACGCCAACGGATTAATTTTCTGACGTCGTCATTGGTCTGCTTGGATAGGTCAACTTGCTTTCTCTCCCAGTCCTTCAATGCTGACATCACATAGTCAAAATCCTTGATTTCTACCAAATCCACGGCAGTGTCCTCGCCATCATCAGTGGTGAATACGTACTTGTGTCGATACTCATCGATGCGATCTCTCATGAGTTCAAGTTCTGGCCCCTCAATAAGGCTGATGGGAGCGTCATCGCTATCTCCATCGAGAGGGTATGCGCACCAACAAACTCTGGAAGCACCTCCGCCTTCGACTGTGGCTATATTCTTGACGAACGTCTCAACATTGTCTCCCGTGCCAGTGAGAGTTGCGTTAATCACAGCTTCGCAAGATCCATTCTGCTTTTTATGCATTCGCTCGCGGCTCACATCATCGTTATCGAATGCCTTACGCAGATAGACCGAGAGATCTTTGTTCGTGGCCGTAGCTATTTCACTATCAAAGATGTAGACGTGCACGCCTTGGTTGGACTCCAAGATTTCCTGGAGGGAAGCACTTGAGCTGTCAATTCCATACGTTTGGATAATGAGGTTTTTCTTATTATCTTTGGCTTTTTTGGCATTCAACTTCCGCTTGTCATCGTCGATCACGCGGCGGAATAGTTTCTGATACACGTTACGGAACTGGCTCTTGCCAATTCCCGGCATGGCGTCTATGACAACCTGAAGGTTGGGGCGGCGCACCTCATCACCTCTCTTCTTGGCTGCCACCCGTGAAAAACATAAGGCACCATACATTGAACAAAGATGAAGGAACATAGCGGGTGCGATGTCGGGATCACACCCACTAATCACCGTTGCGAAGTCATCGGGCAGGGCGTCAAACGGGAATGGGTGCGAGATGTTGAATTCATCCAACCACGAATCGTATTCATTGGGATCCATAGAGTCACCGTATGACTGCTGTGAGTATTGGTGGCCCTCCTGATGAGCTTTAGCTCTAGCGGTAGCCTTTGCATCGACAACACGAATCTTAGCATCGGCATCAGCATTAATCACAGCGATCTTAGCTTCAGTGTCAGCGTTGGTCTGTTTTATCTTTTCCTTGGCGGAAATGCGATCTTTTGCATAGATAAAAATAGCTTTGCCGACCTGAAAGATTACATAACCAGTTCCGACAATAATTGTTGCTCCAACACCAATGCGGGCAATTTTGATTAAGGAGTCAGATGATCCCTTAAAGCGACCACTTCTGTAGCCAACACTCACTGTTTCACGTCCCTTTCGAGCCCCATCCCCTTCGGACTGAAGCAAATCATCTAAACTTTGAGAAACTATTTTCCCGATTTTAGTAAAAACACTCATTCTGTCACCTTTTAACAATCACCATAATACCAACGGCGCCCAATGTGGCGAGACCCATACCAATAAACCACGTAAGCCTGCTGGTTTTGGGTTTAGGCATAAACTTAGTGCTATCACTCTCAACCTCATCATAGTTAAATGTCACCTGAGCTTCCTTCTCGCTAGCTGAGTATGACTTTTCTTGTTCTGCAAATAACATGTGCAGTTTCTTCAAAGCATCACGATTAGTCTCACTGATACGGTCCTGCAATGCCTCATAATTCATATGAGTGTAGAAGTTAGTGTCGGAGTGCTGCATCTTGTCCGAACAACTTTTTTCATAGATGTGGCGCTTGCAGTTGCTGGCTTCTTGGAAAGCCTTGTCATCCACATGCTGATGATTACGGTACTTAGTGGATAGCATATTGCTCCACTTGCGATTAGTGTTTCTTCTTTTGCTCATAGCGCTTTGCTTTAAAAAGATTAATAACATCAAAAAAGAGAATTCGCACTGCGATACTTACTACTTCACCTAAAATGATTTTAATAAGTAATTTTTTCATTCTTCTTTGTTTTAAAAGCCCCTCGCCGTCAGACGGCTGCCCAATAACGAGGGGCGTGATTAATAATGTTTGTTATTACTTGTTACGGTTGTACATTTCGTCGAGGATGCCGTGGATGACCTGCTCGCGGGTTTGAGTCTCGGTCTTCTCGGCGTTATTGATACGCTCGCTGTCCTGAGCCGACATGCTGGTGAAAATGCTGATGACCTTAACGGCGAGATCTAATCGGTCGCCCGCATCGGTTACGTTCATCTTGTTGGCAATCCATCGCCAGATGAAGGTGCCCTTCAATGTCTTGTTCTTGATGGGAACTTCTTTCGCAATGCCGAATCCTTCGCATACTCCCTCAAAAATCATCTGATAGATCTCCAATTCGTCGCTATAACCATCGTTGAAGATGCTGGGCACCTTGCCCTCCAGGAGGGACTGAACATCCGCTTTCTTCACCTCCTTACCCTTGGTAGCGATGCCTGCAGCTTTAGGGGTGAGGCCACGGTCGATTTTGCTGGCGTAGGCGGCGATAATCTTGTTGGCCTTCTCGGTGTCCAGGAAGTCGCGAGCGAAATCCTTGGTCTTGGTGGGCACATTGTCGATGTTGATGTGGCGATACTGGTCCTTGAAAACCTTGGGGTCGGTGATGTGGCGATAAGCGAACGTATACTCGAAGGGCTTCTCTTTTTTGGCATCGCCCTTGCCCTTGGACTTGCGCTTCTCCTCCTTAATGCGCTCTACCTCGGCAAGCCATGCCCAGAACCTTGAATTGCCCTCCAAGATCACCAGCATGCCAAAAGTTTCCTCACGGTTCTTAACCTCTTCACCCGTGATAGGGTTGACAAGTACGTAACCGGCATCGTAGGCGGGAGTCGCATCAGCGAAGAGGGCGCTTACGAGCATACCGTGCTTGCGACAAGACTTTTGCTTAGCCTTGATTTGCCTGGGTTCCCTGCGATTCGACTTGATGACGAAAACCTTACCCAAAGTTTTCTTCTTCAAGGTATGAATCACACGCTCCTTCATCAGTGGCTTCTGCTCTTGACCCCCATGATTGGAGCTGGAATTCAGCTCCTCATCTGCAGGTGCGCCGCCAGTTTCAAGCAGGTCTCCTGCTTCACCCTCGCACGCGGGTACATTGTTTACACTCTTAGCTGCGTTGGCAACTACTTCCTTGTTCAAGGCCTGAGCCTCGACGTTAATCTCGGACTGATCAAAATTCCATTTCTCCATATTCGTATTTTTTTAATTGTTATTTAATTGTTTTATTAATAAATAATGTGGATTTGTCAATTAGGCGGCGCCAGAGGGAGACTTGGGCGACTTCTTGTTGTTGCCGTAGCGGAGTTTGCCCTTACGCTTCTGCTGGACATTGAGGAGGTCAAGAACAAGATCTGCATCAATCACGATAATCTTGCCCTGCTGTGAGATGGCGGGGTCAAGCACACCGCTCGCTTTGATTCGACATGCAGTAGCGCGGCTACAGCCGAGCAGTTGCATCAGCCCGGCAATGCCGTATACATAATGTTTCTTCATTTGAGGCGCGTTCTCTTGTACGGTATCGCGTCCCAAACCTAATCCTTCTTGTAGAGCC
>JAEEGL016003903.1_pt1 | contig 11504 bp, 7 predicted proteins | sample 9134231 | NCBI WGS metagenome assembly JAEEGL01 (sample SAMN16246548, study PRJNA631951) | gut metagenome | biome: gut microbiome; feature: rumen; material: fiber-attached | host: Bos | place: Iran: Karaj | collected 2018-10
AACAAAGCATGCAACAAGACCTGCGATTGCTCCAGCAATAATTAAAATAGAACCAATTGCAACAAATCCGCCTTCTTTTGCGTTTTTGATAAAATCAAAACCGTTTGCTGAAGATCCGAACAGACCCTTGAACATTGGGCAGAAGAAACCGATTGTAACTAATGCCATACCAAGTAAGTAGATAATTGGTAAACTACTCTTTTTTCCCATAAAATCACTCCTTTTATTGGGTAAGTTTTTTTGCTTCACTCTCTTCGAAAACGTTTTTGTACTTATAATATTATTTTATCACAGTTTTGGGGATTGGCAAGAAAATCAAACGAACTCCTGGCCAAAGTCGCGGCAGAGGAACTGAACGGCCTGGCGGCCTGTGTATACGGCAATCGGAAGTCCACCCGGCATCTGGAGTCTCTGACCGGCAAAATAAACGCCAAAAATCGAATCCAGAGTCTGAGGATAGTTATGCTGCTTTCCGCCCTTCTGCCAGACACTCATCCAGCTGCCTTCGTGAGAGCCGGTATAGCGCTCATAGGTACAAGGTGTAGCCACATCAATCACTTCAAGAGCCGAACCAACCTCAGGAATATATTTAGACAACTCCTTTACCAGCAGCTCGCCCAGCTCCTTCTTTTTATCTTTATAGGTTCCGTCGGCTTTTGCAGCCTTCCAGAAATAGTAGCTTTCACCAAGCAAAAGGCAGGTAAGCGAAGTACAGCCCTCAGGAGCATGATCTTTATAGGCCGAATAATTGTAAATACGAAGCTCATTCCATTTAGAACCCGCATATTCAAAAGGCTTTTCCAGAGGGAATACACAGCAGTAAGGCAGGCGTGACAAATCAGCTTTAATTCCCATTCCAATAAAAATATTCTGCTCAGTAACAGCCTCGCGGCGCATTGTATTTACCCAGGGCTCATCAATCATCTGATCAAAAAGACAATCCACAGCGGCCCTTGCATCCTGCGAAATAATTACAGCATCAGCCTCAATTTCACGCTGCTCGCCGCCTCTTCCATCACTTACCACTACTCCGCGAACTTCATAGTCCTCAACATGCACATTTTCTGCCTTTGTACGGAAAAGGATTTTTCCACCAAGCTTCTGATAAGTCTCAAGCATATTCTGAGCCATACGGATAGAACCGCCGGCAGGGTAACCGCAATCACCGGCCGCAAAAGAACCCAGAGTATAAATGAAGGAAAGTGCATTGTATCTGTAGCCGATTACACTGTTCAAAAGATGACGCAGATTTTTATTTTTGAACTTTGAAACATATTCTGCATAGCTTGTATTCAGAAGAGAAGGCACATACATAACAGCAGGCAACATTTTGATAAACTCGCCCGCATTAAGCTTAACCGGTGTACGGCATTTACAGCCCCTTGTATCAAAAACCGGCATATGAAAGTCTGTAAAGGCTTTAATCTGGCGGCACATCTTTTTAATCTGAGCTTTATCCTCTGGTGCATATTCAATTAAAGCCTGCTCCATCTGAGGAAGGAAGCGGTAAAGGCTTAAGGTTTTACCATTTTCATCTATTACATTATAAAGGGGGTCTCTTAATTCAACAGGATTATTGTCCTGCAGGGCGCCGGTTTCACGCCAGACTCTGTTTAAAGGCATTTTCGGGCTTGAGCCTGTGAGCCAGTGCATTCCACCTTCAAAATAATATCCTTTTCGGCTCCAGCTGGTAGAAAGTCCACCGGGAATATTGTGCTGCTCCAGAATTGTAACATCAAAACCTGAGCGAGCCGCATAAATTCCTGCAGAAAGGCCGGAAATTCCTGCTCCGATAACAACAACCTTACACATAAATTAGATTTTATCATATCAAATCTGAAAAACGCAATAGAAAAATCTCCCCAAAAGCCCGTATTGACTTTTACACCCTATGCGATATAATTTTGATAATATGCCACAAAGTTTATACATTGCCCTGGCCGGCATTTTATCTATCGTCTCAATGCCTGTAATCATTAAAATTTGTAAAAAATTCAGTTTATATGATTATCAGAACGCTAGAAAAATTCATTCAGGCAATATTCCTCGACTTGGTGGTGTGGGAATCTTCCTTGCCTTCATTATTGCCGCTGTAGCATTTATCGGAATTAATAAGGTTGATAATTTCAATAAGATTCTTCCTATCATGATTGCAGGAACAATCGTTTTTACCTTTGCACTTCTTGATGATCTGCTTACACTTCCTGCCCTTGCAAAGCTCATTGTTCAGCTTATTGCCGTTTCTGTAGTAGTTTTCAACGGCTTCCGTTTTAAGCAGATTTTCTCCTGGTTTCTTCCTACTCCTGTAAGCCTTATTCTTACCTTCTGCTGGATTCTCGGAGTTATTAATGCCTACAATCTGATTGATGGCTTGGACGGCCTTTGCGGAAGCTTCTCAATTTCTACTATTTGTACGCTTGGTATTCTTTACACCTTTACAGGAAATCCGGAATCAATTCTCTGCTTTATTCTTGCTGCTTCAATTTTCGGCTTCCTCTGCTTTAACTGGCCGCCGGCTAAGCTTTTTATGGGTGATGCAGGAAGTCAGTTCCTTGGCTTTATGATTTCTGTATTCCCGCTTTTCAGCTCGGACAATGTTTTTGAATTCAACAAATTCCTTATTATGATTGTGATTACCGCCTTCCCGGTTTTTGATACAATTGCCGCAATCTGGAGACGTATCCGCGACAAAAAGCCTATTATGTCACCGGACCGTTCACATCTCCATCACAAGCTTCTGAATATGGGCTATTCAAAAAAGAGCGCACTTTACCTGCTCTGCTTCCTTCAGATTCTTTTGTGCGGCTCTGTTATTATTTCTTATTTCCTTGGTGCAAAACGTGGTATGGCACTTCTTATTGAATCAACTGCTTTTGTTACCCTTTTCTTCAGCTTTGTTCACTACACAAACCGTGCAGTAATTCTTAAGCAGCAGAAAGAAGCAGAAGAAGCCGCAGGAGCTCCAGAAGCTTCTAACCAGGCAGAAAGCCCGGATTCTTCGAATACTTCAGACTCTCCGGCTACTAAGTAGCTTAAAATATTTCATTTCTGTGAAGAAGGCCCAGCTCGTGAATGTTTGATTCAAGCGGGGCCTTTTCTTTTTTCTCAGCCTTCACATAATCAGAAAGATCAATAGAAAAACGGTTCATTGAAAAATGCTGAAAAACATAAACCCGGTCCCAGGCCTTTGGGTTTCCGGCAAGGGCTGCCTTAAGGCTGTCGCGGTAAAGGGCAAAAATCCCCTTATCTTTAAGCTCCGAATAACCCACAAGCCAGAGTTCAGTTCCCAGGGCTGCGTGAAGGGCGGCAGTTTTTTCCGCCATCCAGATCTGAGACTCTTCTATCAGCTTTGCTATGGCCGGCCCACCCTGCTTCAGGATTGTTTTGAGCTGATTGGTTTTTGCGCTGTGAACCGGAGTTTTATTTAAGATAATTACATTGCGACGAAAATCAACTCCAAGTTCAGGGTTTTTGCGGAAATAACCTTCGGCAATTTTTCCTGCCTGACCAACAAGGTAGCGGTTATTTTTTGCCAGCTGCTCGTCCTTGCCAGGGTTATCTCCAATAACAATCAGCTTGATTTCATCCTCTTGTGTAAGGTCATCCAGGGCCCGGTTATAGACAACAGTAGTTTCAAAGGGATATTCAGGCGTATTTGCAAGCCGCGCCGCTTCTTTTTGCAGCTGGGTAAGCTGTGGGGCGGCCTTTTTCCATTCTTCAACCTGTTTTTTAAAATCATTTTTAAAATCGCAAAAGCAATTCCACTGCTCTTTTGTCATATCTGAATACCCGTTTCCTTTTTCTTTTTACTTTTCTTTGATTATAGTATAAAATATTACTATTGCATTAGCAAATATTGAATTAAACATATTATACGGAGGAATTATGAAAAAAATTCTCGCATTCGCACTTACTGCAACCTTTAGCCTTTCGCTTTTTGCAGCAGATATCTTCAGTTACGTTCCTGTTACAGGAAACGTAAAAAACTACACTGAAACAGACTTTTCTATTGCTACACGTTTCGGCACTTTATACAGAACTCCAAGCACAAAAATTCTGCACACCTTTGATTCAAACGGAAAAGAAACTTCTTCTTCTGAACTCACTCCAAAGGATGCAATTATCAATACTATTTCTTCAACTTATGATTCTGCCGGCCACCTTACGGAACAGCTCTGCACAAGCGCAGACGGTGAAGTTGTATGGAAGAACACCTACACCTATAAAAACGGTCTCAAGGTAGATGCTTCTGAATATGACAGAAAGGGAAATCTCCGCGCCCGCACAATCTACACTTATGAAAACAATCTTCTTACAGACGAATCAAGCTATGACGGCGAAGGTGCTTTAATCTGGAAGACTATTTACAAATATGCAGATAACAAGCGCGTTTCTTCTGTAAATGAATATAATCCTGATGGTACTTTGAGCGAGCAGACAGACTACAACTACACTGAGTCTGGCGCAATTGATTCTCTTACAAAGTATGATGTTTTTGCAGGAAAGCAGACTTCTCTGGTTTTCCGCTATGCTTCAAACGGTTCTTTGAACGAAATCACAACTTACAATTCTGACAAGCAGGTAATTAAGAGAACTCTTCTTAAGTATGATGCAAAAGGAAACGTAAACAAGGTTTCTGAATATGAAGTAGCAGAAAAGTTCGGCACAACAGTAAACGAACTGGTTGCTATGTCTGAATATACTTTTGAATATACAGGTTCGAGCAGCGCTGCTTCTGCAAAATAAAAAGAACTTAGTTAAATGAAAAAAGCCGAGCGATGCTCGGCTTTTTTCATTTATGACGCCTGTTAATAGTTCTGAGCTTCGATCTGGAAGTATGCCTGTGGATGGGCGCAAACCGGGCAAACCTTTGGTGCTTCTTTTCCAATTACGATATGACCGCAATTGCGGCACTGCCAGATTGCATCGCCTTCGCTTGAGAATACCAGCTTATCTTCAATATTCTTCAAAAGCTTGCGATAGCGCTCTTCGTGATGCTTTTCAATAGCTGCTACACCCTCAAAAAGCTTTGCAATATATTCAAAGCCTTCTTCGCGGGCAGTCTTTGCAAAGCCGTCGTACATATCTGTCCATTCGTAGTTTTCACCGTCTGCAGCAGCCTTAAGGTTTTCTGTTGTTGTTCCTACACCACCGTTGAGCAGCTTATACCACATCTTGGCATGTTCTTTTTCGTTTTCGGCAGTCTCAAGGAAGATTGCAGCTATCTGCTCATAGCCTTCCTTTTTAGCCTGACTTGCGAAATATGTATACTTATTGCGAGCCTGAGATTCCCCCGCAAAAGCCGTCTGCAGATTTTTTTCTGTCTGAGTTCCTTTGATATCCATTTTTTGCTCCTATAATTGATTTGTTTTAAATATAAACTGAAAACACCCTGCTGTAAAGACAAAGGATTATAACTTTGGTAATATATACAAAATATTATTTGGAGAGTAATATGATTATTTCTAAAAAATCCGTAATCACAAATTTTCTTTCTTCATTATTTTGTATAGCACTCATTTTACAATTAACCTCCTGTGAAAACTTTCTGAATGGCGAAAATACCGCAGATGAAATTAAAGAAGCCATTGATATTGCTAATTCCCAATCCATTACCTACTATTTAATTGCCGATAAAGACTCCGGTACTGTAATTCCTGCCCAGGTAAGCAAAAAACGTAAAGAATCTTTTGAAATAAAATTCACTCCAGCAGACGGCTGGAAATTCCTTAATTGGGAAGCCCTTGACCGCACCACCGGTGAAGTTGTAGAAAATGCAGTAAAGTTCGCCAACCCAGACAGCCCCGAAACCACCGCCACAATCATCACTCCAAATATAAATCTTCAGATTCATCCAAAGTGTGTCCTGCTGCCAGCTGTCCTTTCTTCCTTCCCACCATATGATAACGCTGGCTATCCACAGGACACCTCAATCAAAATCAATTTTAATAAGCCGGTCAACCTTTCTGATTTTGCAACAGCCGAAGGTTTTCTAAAAAACATTACAATTAAAAACGGCGAAACAAACCTGCTTTCTTCAGAAAACGGAGCAACTCCATATTATAAAGCTCCCTACCTTACAGATGAAGAAAAAACTCTTGTAATTCCAATCGTAAAAGGCAACTACATAATCAAAGATAATTCTACTAAAGAGATTTCTGTTTCGGTAAAGCTGGCAGGTCTGAAGGATGCAGTAGAAGGAGAGAATGCAGCCTTTACTCAGACTTCTTATGATTTCACCTTCAAGATCAATTCAACAAAAGATTCTCTTCCGCCACAGTTCAAGGTACTGAATCTGGCCCGCACCGAACAGGACGCCCGCAACGGCACAAACCTCATTTCAATTGATGAATTCACCCACTACGCCGCCAAAGCAAACTACGGCGGCGACAGCTCAAAGGTTGCAGAAAACATTCAGAACCACCACGTGAACAAGGTATGGATTTATTTTGAAGCAGAGGATGCAGATAGCGGTGTCGCAGGATTAGAAATTAGAGAACAGTTAATTCGAAACAAAAAGGGTGCTGTAACTCAGGGGGTTATTTACGATTATAATAATCCCGGCTTAAAATCCAGGAACTATATAGTTAATGCCTCTGATCAGGCTTCTTTATCTGCATGTATAGAATATAATTTTAATAGTGATGATGACGGCGTTGTAAGACTTGATTTTATTTTACATGATAAGGCAGAAAACAAAACAGAAGATAATTTAATCAAAAGTCTTGATTTAATTAAAGACACAGTATGTGAACTTGAAATACAACTTTATAATACCACAGGATATGTAAATGAAAATCAACAGATATATCCATTTAATTTCCAATTAATTCCGACACTTCTATCTTATGACTATATGAAAGATATTGATGGAGAAAAATATCAGAATTCTTTTCTTTTTCCAAATGAAGAAGATGATTCCGTTGCTGCAAGAATTGCAGGAATATTTTATGGTTACGATGAAGAGGATTTACATATAGTTGACTCAGAACTTATTTCAAATGTTAAAAAATATAGTGATACTTATAAAGCCTATTTTTATGAGACTCATTTTGTAGTTAATGCAGATCCATATAAGAATTTAATAATTAAGATTATGATTCAAGATACAGTGGGAAATACAAAATATGTAACAAAAACACTTCCGGCAGCCATGGATGTTTTATTTGCTGATTTATCTAAGCTTCAAGAAGATAACTCGATAACAATAATGATAGATAATAATAATCAAAGTAAGTTTTTTTTACGACCAAAATACCAAAATAATCTTGAGAATTCTGACGGTAGTTTATTAGAAGCAAAAGGTCCTTATGCAACCTCGTTGATTCGTGTAGAAAACTTATTCAGTAATGGCGATGGATATTATTATTTATATGTATGTTATTCAGAAGATAGACCACAGGGAAATAATCGAAATCTTTCTTCTTATTTGGGTAAGAGTATTCTAATAAAAAAAGAAGGAACTGCTTACTCTATTGTTAATGCAGAAACTCAGGTAACTCCAGTTTCGCAGAATGATGTTCCTGAATTTGAAGTTCAGGTAGCTCAACCTGTAGTAAATACTGGAGTCAGGGATATTAAAATTACTTATAAGAATTTTGAACCTGATCCAAAGTTAAAGTATTTAATTCACTATAAAGCCCAGTCGCCAGGTAATGCAGAAGGTTATTCAGCTTCCGTGAATTTCTCAGTGCCTTCTGAATACTGCAGTTATGATTTTTGGGCTGTTGTGATGAATGAACAAAACGATAAGTATGAATCTTTAGCCCCAATTACTAAAGAATTAGTTGAGGATAATATTCCTCCGGTAATTAATGCAACATTAAGCAGGGGAACACCTGGACAGTTATTGTTTAATGATGTTTCTCAAGCTTATAGTACTATGACTATTAAAATTCAAGATCAGAATCTCAAAAAAGATAATGATATTGCAAAAGTAAAATATGTTTTGAGCAATACAAATTCCGAAATAATTGATTGGAAAAATGATACACGAATAATGGAATCTCCAATTAAAGAACTTGCAGATACTGCTTCAACTTCTATCTGGGGATTTGATATTATAACCTATGAACAGGATTATCCAATTTATTGTTATGTTCTTGTACAGGACCTGGCAGGTAATTATAGTCAGGATCAGTATTTATGTAGAGCTGAAAAAACGTATTCACCGAAAATTATTTATTCCAACGGAACTTTCTCAATAAGTGTTAGTTACATTAATAAACAATTTATCAATTCTAACAACTGCTGGCAAAGCTGCGATGATTCGACAAATACGATGACTTTAAGTGCTGCAGAGAAGAAATCATTTGTTTTTATTCATTCATGGAACCGTCTGGATACAGGAGCCTCTGGTTATAAATATATGTACGCCGATCCAATCTATTTTTATCCAGATTATTACATTTCTAATCTGGAATGTGACTTAAAGAATATATCTGCAGGTCTTTTTGGATATGATATTTCTGCTGACCAGCCATGTTTTGCCCATACTATGTATTATCCGTACGATCTTGGAAATACTGCAGAAGCATGGATAAACAGAGGTCAGGAAACAGGTCTCATAATGAAGAAAAGATCCTTTACCTATTCTTACGACAATACAAATGCAGTTCCAGCCGGCTACTACTACACCACAGTTGTCCATTTTGCCGACGGCACTGTACTCATGACAGATGTAAAACAGAAATAGAAGCTTGTGCGGGCCTGCTAATTTAAGATATTTTCTATTTAGCAGGCCTGCTGTTATTAAATCCTGTGCCATCCGGCCTGCTAAATGCCAGAAACAGCAAAATTGCAGGCCAGTCAAGTGCTGAAATCTCTTTGGCAAGCCCCCCCTGAGCCTGCTATTTCTTCCTTTTTGCTATTTAGCAGGATCGGACAGGCCCGCTATTTTGACATTTCCACATATTAGCAGGCTCACACCCTTCACAATTCAGCATAACTGGCCCGCAGTTTTAGGATTTTTTCTATTTAGTGGGCTCCTGCCCGGCGAGAACTCAATATATTCCTATAATAGAAAGTCTTTTATCAGACTTTCTATCTGTCGGGGACTTAAGGGGCAAGCTTTTGTTTCCATTGTGATTATGAGGTTTCGGCCGACTTGAATGTTGTTCTCGCTGTAAACCTTTAGTTTTTCAACTGCTTTTTCTGCATAGGCAAGGTCGTCCATCATGCCAAAGTGTTCCCAAAAGTATTCTTTTCGTGTACGGACGTTGAGACATAAGAAGTCTGGATGGTAGGTGCGCTCATTTTTTAACTGCAATGGATATTCATAGCGATAGGCAATTTTGTAGCGGGCAAGTATGTCGGCAATGATTACTTCGGATTTTGAGCGCACCTGTTCACCTCGGGCGGTTGTAAACTTTAGGTTTTCGGCGGCAAAGGATGATGTTGGCCAGGTTACCTTATTCCACTCTTCTATGTATTGGGCATCTGTCAATGTTACTGGTTCTATAAGCCTTTGCCGCGCCGGGCAGAGTTTTGTATAGAGTTCTGTGACCTTTTTTTCATAAACCTTGATTAATTTTTCGAGAGCTGTAATTTGCCTCTGCAATAATTTAATGAGTTTGCTGTCATAGTCTTTTTGAGCTAAATTTTTAGCAAGTATAGCTTTTGAGATTGGAATGTAAGCGCCTCGTGGACTGTTGGTAGATGTGCAATGATAAAACTGGATACGGCGGCCGCCGTTCTTCTGTTCTATACGCAGGTGGCCGGTAGGTGTGTTTTTTTGAGCTTTTAGTTTGAGTGTAAGCAAGTTGTGTAATTCAAGGCGGCGCGCCTTGAGCTGTGGGGTTAGTGTGTCTGGCGACAAGAGCTCGTATTTCATTGTTTCCTCCTGAGGCAGGCTACCCAAGGGGTGGCCTGCTGAATGAACTGGTTTTGTGATTTAGCAGGCCTTTTTTTCCGGTGAAGGAAAGCTCTGGGCCCGCCAAATGGCAAATACTGCAAAATAGCAGGCCCATTTGCCCCTTTTTCTTTCCATGAACTGGCAGTCACAGCAGGCTGAAGCTCATTTTGGACCCGCTATTCTACAGTTTTTCTCTTTTAGCGGGCTTGGAACTGTCCAATAGACAATTGTTAAGCCTGCTATTTTGAGAAATCTGGTGTTTAGCGGGCCAGCACTGCAGGTATCTGGAACTCACGGGCCTGCTATTTTTTGAATTTTTATTTATAGCAGGCCAACACAACGTGCTGACTGAACACAAAACTTATTCATATATATAATAGGACGCATATACACTTTTTTGACATAATTTTGGAAAAAAAATGAAAAATTTTAACGGGCTAGGGCATGGAGGGGTGGCGAAGCCAGCGACCGCAGGTTGCGACGGCCGAAGGCCGGCGCAACCGAGGACGCCGAGGGTACCGAGCCCCGGAACGCCCGACCGGGCGGCGGAGCGAAGCGGAGCCGGCCGGGAGCCCCCAAAAGTGGAGAAAAGGACTTGAAAACTGATTTATAATGTTTTACCATATAATATTGAGAGGAATTTTATGAAAACTATTGGTATCAAACTTGCAGACGGCTCTTTTTATCCGGTTCTGGAGGATAATACTCCTTCTGAGAAACAGCTGGAACTTACAACTGCTCATAACAATCAGACTAAGGTTATGGTTGATTTGTATCGTTCTGCTACCTGTTCTATGGATGATGCTGAATATGTAGATTCCCTCCAGATTGAAAATCTTGTTGCCCGCCCTAATGGTGAAGCTGACATTAAATTTAACGTTTCCCTTGATGAAGATAATCAGCTTCAGGCAAAAATTGTAGACAGCGAAACTGGTAATGAAAGCAACACAACGATTACCCTGGTTTCGAGAACTCTTGAAGAGCGCCTTATTACAGATGATTATGATATTAATGATGGTGATAAGGACAAGGCAGGGGCTGGTGCTCTTGCAGCCGGCGGACTTCTTGCTGCTGCAGCAGCTGCAGCGGCTATTCACAAGAATAAAAAAGAAGGTGAAGAAGAAGAATTTGACACAATAGAAGAAACTGAAATCCCTGTCGATGAAACAGCCGTAGACGAGCCGGTTGAAAGCGTTGAAGACGACTCTACGGTGGTTGAAGAAACATCTGAAACAAGCGATGCAATTGAAGAAAGCAGCGAGCTTCCAGACATGGACTTCGACCTTCCGGAAGATACAAGTACAGAAACAAGTTCAGACGATCTCTTTACAGAGGATAAGGCATCTGACGAAACTGTTTCTGACGATTTCTCAACTGACGAAACAATCACCAGTGACATAAGCTCAGACGAAACTATTTCTGATGACTTTACAGATGATTTATTTACAGAAGATCCTGTAGCTGAAACAGAAACTACTTCAGACACTACTGCAGAAAGCACAGGCGAGGAAACTTCTGACGATTTCGCCGCAGAAGCTTCTGAACTTCCTGATATGGACTTTGACCTTCCAGACGATAACTCTGAAACTTCTGTTTCTGAGGTTCCGGAAATGCCGGATGACTTCTTTAAAAATGAGGATGATATGAAAGA
>JAEEGL016332036.1_pt1 | contig 11504 bp, 8 predicted proteins | sample 9134231 | NCBI WGS metagenome assembly JAEEGL01 (sample SAMN16246548, study PRJNA631951) | gut metagenome | biome: gut microbiome; feature: rumen; material: fiber-attached | host: Bos | place: Iran: Karaj | collected 2018-10
AAGACCCCCGACCCCAGACCCCAGACTCTTTCGGGACCCAAGACCCCCGACCCCAGACCCCCGACCCTTTCGGGACCCAAGACCCCCCACCCCCCACCCCCGACCCCTTCCGGACCCCAAACCCCCCCCCCCCGACCCCCCGCCCCATCGGGGACCCCAGACCCATCGGGGACCCCAGACCCCAGCGTTCTGTGCCGCCCCATTTTTGGGGCGGTTAATGACCCCAGCCCCCCAGACCTAAGACCTGGGGTTCGGCGTTTTGCGGCGGCTCGGCCTGGGGTTAGGGCGCTGGTCTTCTAGCATCCGCGCGGCTCTTGCGGAAGGCAATGGGGGAAAGGCCGATGTGGCGCTTGAAGAAGGCGCTGAAGACATAGATTGTGGCGAAGCCGCAGGAGCGCGCGACTTCGCCGATGGAGTCGGCGGTGTGGCGGAGACGGTATTGCGCGTTTTCAAGGCGGCGACGGGTGAGGAAAGCGCTTGGCGAGGCGCCGACGTGGCGCTTGAAGAGGGTGCGGAGGCGGCTGGGGGAGAGTCCTGCGCGGCGGGCGACGTCGGCGAGGCCGCCGATCGCGGGCAGTTCTCCTTCAATGGCGGCGACGGCGCGGGCGACGGCGGCGGGCAGCGAGTGTTGTTCGGGGGGAGCCTGCGGCCGCTGGGGCGCGCCCAGGGCGGCGAAGAGGCGGAGGAGGCACCAGGAGAGTTCCGGTTGGCGGCGGGCGGCGAAGAGGGCGCGGAGGAGGCGTTGGACGGCGGGGCTGGGGGTGTAGGCGCCAGCGGCGGGCAGCCAGGGCTGCGGGCCTGGGTCGTCGCAGGTGATGAAGAGACGGCGGTATCCCGCCGAGGCGGGATGCATGAAGCGCAGCGCGTGGGGCGGCACGAAGAGGATCTGCCCTGGAGCGAGGCGGTAGGTCTGCTGCTCGATGAAATAGGTGATTGGGTCAAAGGCCAGCACCAGGGTGCAGCGGCGATGCGAATTCGGCATCGGGCTGGGGAAGTCGTGGTAGAAGACGAGGATGTTGTCGGGCAGGCGGAATCCCTCCGGCAGGCGCTCCCCCTCAAATAGGGAGGGGGGCTCGGGGAGCCGCGCTGCGCGGCGCAGAAGGCTGGCGGGAAAGTCTGTTTGCATAAATATAATGTAGCGGAATCCTGGAAAATCGGTGAAAGGCAGTCGCGATTCATAAAAAAGAAGTCGCTTTTCGGGATTGCCGAGTGGCGGGGGAGGGCGTATAATAGAGACAGCGACGGGGGAGAAAGGAGACAGACGATGATTACTCAGACGGCGGTGAGCTACTACGGGCTCGGGTATGTGGAGCATGCCGAGCGGGACTTCGAGGAGATGCTGGCGCACGGGTGCAGCACGGTGATCCTGGCGGTGACGGAGTTCGACTTCGACTTCTGGCGTCCGAACGTGCCAGCGATCGTGGCGTGCGCGCATCGGCTGGGGCTGAAGGTGCTGCTGGACCCGTGGGGCATCGGCAAGTACTTCGGCGGCGAGCAGATTTCCAAGTTCCTGCAGGACAACACGGAGAATCGGCAGGTCTCGGCGCTGACGGGGGAGAAACTGGTGGCGGCGTGCTTCAACACGCGCTCGTTCCGCGACTATTTCCTGAACTTCTGCCTGACGCTGGCGCGGGAGGCGGGCGCGGATGGCTTCTTCTGGGACGAGCCGCACTATGCGCTGCCCAAGTCGTATGCGTCGATCACGGGGGGCGCGGGGGAGGACTGGGCGTGCCGATGCCCCGTGTGCCAGGCGCGCTTCCAGGCGCGCTACGGCTACGAGATGCCGCGGCTGATGACGGGCGACGTCAAGCAGTTCCGCTGGGACGAGGCGCTGGAGATCCTGTCGGAGACCTCGCGGGAGATCAAGGCGCTGGATCCGAAGCAGGAGATCACCTGCTGCGTGCACGCGACGCTGAACACCTACTATGTGACGGAGCTGCGCGGCTACGACAACTGGGACCGCGTGGCGGCGTGCCCCTACTTCGACGTCTTTTCGACGACCATCATCAACTGGGCGCTGCCGGAGGAGTTCTTCGTGGAGATCACGAAGCGGACGGTGGCGGCGGCGCGCAAGCACGGCAAGCAGTCGGAGCGGTGGCTGATGGGCTACTACAAGCAGCCGTCCGACTTCGCGCAGATCGACCGCGTGGTCTCGCTGTACGAATCGCTGGGGGTGGACAGGCTGTCGACGTGGACCTACCGCGGCGGCTACGGCACGGCGCTGGCGGCGCCGGACGCGCTGAAACTCTGGGACCGCATCGGCGAGAACTACCGCCGCGTGCTGAAGCGTCAATAGGAGGAAACTGCAATGGAACTGAACGACTTCGGGTATCTGGACGCAATCCAGGAGAATCTGGCGCGGGTGAAGCGCGAGCAGGCGGAGAACATCATCGCGGGCGCGCGGCTGATGGCGGACGCGATTGCCGAGGACAGGCTGATCCACGTCTACGGCGGCGGCGGGCACACGACGCTGGCGATGGGCGAGATGTTCTTCCGCGCTGGCGGGCTGGCGAACATCGACCCGTTGATGGAGACGGCGCTCTCGGTCTTCAACCAGTCGCTGAAGTACCTTGAACTGGAGCGCACCGAGAACTTCGGGGCGTCGATTGTCAAGTACTATCGGCTGCAGCCTGGGGACATGGTGCTGATCTTCCACAACATCGGCATCAACCCCGCGACCATCGACGCGGCGCTGGAGGCGAAGCGGGAGGGCGCGAAGATCGTTGCGGTCTCCAGTTCGTACTGGCAGCAGGGGATGCCGAAGGACCACTTCATCCGCCACAGTTCGGGCAGGAACCTCTTCGACCTGGCGGATGTCTGCATCGACGACTACAATCCCGTGGGGGACACGGTGGTGCGGCTGCCGGGAATGGACACGCCGATCGCCCCCATCTCCAATGTCGTCGACTTCACCATCGCGCACTGGCTGGAGATCGAATGCTGCCGCCAGTGCCTGGAACGCGGCATCGTGCCGCCCGTCTGGCACAGCGCGAACACGCCTGACGGCGACCGCCACAACGCCGCCAACCTGGAGAAATACCGTCCGCGGGTCAAGAATCTGTAGGAGCAGACGAGAATGAACTGGAATGCAATGAACGAGGCCCTGGCGGGGCTGTGCCGCAAATACGCGGTGTCCGCAGGGCAGATCGGGCCTGATGCGGCGGGGAAGCCGATGCTGGGCGGGGTGCCGCTGGTGCCGTGGCGCGTCGAGCGGCGCTTCGTGGAACTGAAGAAGATCGTCGATGGCGGGACGCTGGAGGGGGTCTCGACGCTGCGCTTCGCGGCCTTCCAGGCGGGCGGCGACCTGGCCGGGATCCTCGCGGAGCAGCTGGATCTGGCGGAGTTCCTCGGCGGCGCCGAGGTGCGCCGCGTATTCGCCGTCCTGGCGCCTGGCGATGCCGCGTGCAATGCCGTGCTGCGGCTTGCCAACGGCCTTTCCTGCTGCATCGAGGCGGGGACGGCGCTGCCTGCGGGCAGCGCGCCGATGGACCGCCACGAGATCATCGCGCGGCGGGGCGTCGCCTCCGACCGCGTGGTGGATTCACAGGTGCCGCAGGCCTCCATCTACGAGTGGACGTCGGCGGGGGCTCGGCAGTGGACGGATGTGGACAGCGAACTGTACGGACTGGAGAACCGCGAGATCTGGACGGTGCGGGCGGCCTTCGAGGTGCTTGGCCATCCCGGACTGGGGGCGGTCTGGCGTGCGGCGGCGGGGCGGATGGCGCGCTGGAGCGCGGCGGCGCTGGAGTCGGCGAAGTCGGGGCAACCTGTGGAGGCGTGAGGAGGATTTCCATGAAACCGTTGAAGATTGCGATGATGGGGATGACGCACGGCCATACCCGAAAATACTACCAGACGCTGCTGTGCAATTCGAAACTGGACTGGGTGGCGAGCTGCGCGGAGGACCAGGACGCGCAGGCGGTGTACGAACTCTACCACACCGGCGTCCCGTGCTATCTGGACGCGGAGAAGATGCTGGCGGAGCACCCTGACATCGAGGCGGTGGTGCTGGCCTCCGCGAACCAGCGGCACTGGGAGGAAATGCAGTTCTGCGCGAAGCGGGGCATCCACATCCTCTCGATGAAGATCCCGACCTTCGACATGGAGGAATACGACCGAATGGTCGAGCTGGTGGACCAGGCGGGGGTGGTGTGCCAGATCGAACTGGAGATGCACTACAATCCCGTGGTGCGGCGGCTGCGCGAGCGGATCGCGGCGGGGGATCTGGGGCGCATTTTGTCGATCCAGGCGACCAACATCACCCTGTCGCCCGTGTGGGCGTTCCCTTGGCAGGGCTCGCCTGAGCTGAGCTACGGGCGGCGCGTGCCGCTCTCTCCTGGCGACGCGCGCTTCCGCGGCGGCGCGCTCTGCGACCATCCGCACATCTTCGACCTGGCGCGGTGGCTGACGGGCGCGCGCTTCGAGACGGTCTTCGCGCAGGTGGCGCCGAACCTGCGGCAGGAACTTGAAGTCGAGGACATGCTGCTGGCGAGCGGGAAGATGAGCGACGGCACGGCATTCCTCTTCGACCCCTCCTGGTCGCGGCTGGAGGAACGCCTGAAGGTGCCTGCGCCTGGCTGGGAGGTCTTCCCGAAGCGGATGGAGGTCAATGTCACCATCAGCGGCGAAAAGGGGATGATCGCGTGCGACTGCTTCGGCCCCAACGTCTACCACAACGGCGCGCCGCACGACCGCTACACCGTCCAGTACACCTACTTCGACGAATGGATCGGCCTCATCGACGAGTTCGTCGACTGCATCCGCAACGGCAGGACCCCGCGCATCAACCTCAAGTGGCACCGCCACACCATCGAGTTCATGAACGCCTGCTACCGCTCCATCGCCTCGGGACAGGCGGTGGCGGTGTAGGCACGGCCCCCGCCGTTGTTTTACACCACGGCACTGTTGCAAAAAAGCGCCAGCGGGTTATAGTACGACATGAAACAACATGGGACAATGTAGGACGAATCACCCCGTTAGTCATTTTGGAAGAGGATTTACCAATCATTAAATCGGAGGCGGTTCGGGAACACCTGCGTCGTGCGCTGGCGGATGGGGTGTATCCACCAGGAAAGCGTCTGCCGAGCGAAATGGAACTGGCGTCCTCGTACGGGGTGGCGCGGGTGACGGTGCGCACGGCGCTGGATTGTCTGGAGCGGGAAGGACTGGTGCTTCGGTTCCAGGGGCGCGGGACTTTTGCGGCGCCGCAGGGGGAGCGCCATTCCGGCCGTCATTTCCTGGTGGCGGGAGGTTCGGCGTCGCGCCCCGACAATTCCTCGCTGCAGTTGATGCCGTTGCTGCATCGGCAGTGCTTTGAGCGGGGGATTCGGGTGACGTCGCTGTCCCTGGATGTCGTGCGCTTTGCGGGGGGAAGCCAGATTTTGCGGATGCTGCGCGAGGATCCTGTGGACGGGGTGCTGCTGGTGGCGCATTGCTACTACGGCGACGAGGTGGAGATCGAACTTTTCCGGGAGCTGGGCGCGCCGTTGGTGCTTGTGCACGGGCGCCTGTCGGACAGCGGGGTGACGGGTTTTTCCAACCTCTATTTCCCGTGGCATGATGCGGTGGAGGCGAGCGTGCGGCATTTGACGGAGCGCGGCCTGACGCGTTTTGTCTCCTTGGCGCAAAGCGAGCCGAACTCGTCATTCTGGATGTTCGACGTGTCCCGCGCGGAATATCTGCAAATCCTGGAGCGCAACGGCGCCGATGCGGATCCCGCGTTGCTCGTGGCGCTCTCCGAAGCCGAACTTTCGACGGCGGGTGAGCGCTTCCTGGCCTTGCGGAAGGAACGGCGCGTGGACGCGGCGCTGTGCCAGTACGACCTTCTGGCCTGCTCCGTCTACCAGGCCTGCGCGGCGCATGGCATCCGCATCCCCGAGGAGGCTCAGGTCATGAGCGCCTGCTGCTGCATTGGCGGGGAGCTGCTGACGCCCTCGCTTTCCACCATAGATTTACAATATGAAGACATTTGCCGCATGGCGGTCGAATACTTGCTTGGTCCCCATCGTCACGAACACCTTGAAATTCCCACCCCGTTCCGGGTGGTGTGCGGCGCAAGCACTGGCGCCGCGCGGCCATCTCCGGAGCAACATCTCAAAGGAGCCTGAAGACATGCGAAAACAAACCGCAACTTGGTTTACTCTCATTGAATTGCTGGTGGTGATCGCGATCATCGCGATTCTGGCCTCGATGCTGCTGCCGGCGCTGTCGAAGGCGCGCGGAAAGGCGCGCCAGGCCACATGCACGAACAACCTGAAGCAGATCGGGCTGGCGAGCGCGATGTACATGCAGGACTGGGATGACTATGTCGTCCCGAGGTGCCAGGATCCGGATTCGGTCACCAACAGCTACGTCTGGGCATGTCTGTTGGTGCCCTACATCTCCAACCAGCCGCGTCTGACGACGGCGCAGAACCAGAAGATGTACATGAACGGCAACGGGCAGTGGTACTTCCCGTATGCCCCGGTCAAGGCCTTCAGCTGCCCGAGCTATCCGAAGCACAATTCGCCGCAGGTGTGGCGGGAGTGCGGCATGCACTTCGGGATCCAGTCATACGGCCAGGGGAAAAAATACCAGAGCATGATGGGGCCGGGCAGGATCATCAATCCAGACAATGGGCAGCCGCTGAAGGTGGGGGACAATGGCTCCCATGCGTGGATCTTCGCCGAGACCTGCGCGCTGAACGCGGCGGGGGACGGCTTCCTGGTGAACAACGGCTATCGGTCAAGCGAGGACAACATGTGCACGCACCGCCATGACGGCTATACCCAGTTCTGCTGCCTGGACGGCAGCGCGCACGCCGCCCGCCCGTACACCAGCGGCTATTTCGGCAGCAACCGCAAGACGGTGCTCCCGAAGCACTGGCGGTTCCAGAATGGCGGCCCGAACTACTGAGGCACTTTGCAGGAGGCGATGATGAGACGGTTTGGATGGTTGCTTGGCTTGCTGGTGGCGCTGGCGCCGATGCTGGTCCGCGCGGACTTCGGGGATCCAGAGGGGCCGCGGGTGGTGCGGCTGGATTCGTCGCGGCAACTGCCGCTGGTCGAAGACGGCGTGGTGAAGTGCGAGATCGTCGTGGAGGCGAAGGCCTCGCCGACGGCGAAGTTCGCGGCGGGGGAACTGCGCAGGTTCCTCTCCGAATCCTTCGGCGCGGAGGTGCCGCTGGTCGCGGCGCCGACGGGCGGAAAGACGGCGCTGGTGGTCGGCACGGGCGTCGACATCTCGCGGGTTCCCGAGGACGGCTTCATCATCCGCGCGGTCGGCGGGCGCATCCACATCGCGGGCAAGGATCATCCGTCCTACATGCCGTTGGACACGAAGCGGATGGCGTGGGCGGAGTATTTTGCGCGCGCGACGCTCTTCGGCGTCTACGACTTCCTGGAGCGCTTCCTCGGGGCGGCCTTCGTCTTTCCCGGCGAGGCAGGCACGGTGATTCCGCGGCACCGCACGCTGCGGGTGCCCGCGATGGACATCGTGGAGCGCCCGGACAACATGCGCCGCTATATTTCGTGGGGGCAGGGGGTGTGGCCTGAGCCCGAGAAGACCCTCCGCGAGCTGCATCGCCTGAACAACTACCGCCTGCGGATGCAGAGCCGCTACATCCCGAACTGCCACGGACTGGGGCGCATGGCCTACATCGAGCGCTTCGGCAAGGAGCATCCCGAGTATTTCGCGCTGCGCCCCAACGGGACGCGGAGCAACAGCCTCGCGGAGCGCATGGGCGGGCAGCTGTGTTTCAGCAGCGGCATCGTCGAGGAGATCTACCAGGACGCGAAGGCGTGGCTGACGGGCCAGAGCGCCAAGTCGCGCGGGATGTGGCACAACCGCTTCAAGTCGTATGTCTGGGACAACAACGCGGTGCAGCCTGGCTTCTTCAACGCGATGCCGCAGGACGGGATGACTTCGTGCCAATGCGAGGCGTGCCGTAAGCTGGCGGCGCAGGGCAATCCGCAGTGGGCTTCCGACCAGGTGTGGCAAATGACCTGCGACATCGCGAATCGGCTGACGAAGGAGGGCATCCAGGGCTATGTCACGCAGATGGCCTACGGCGGCCACAAGTTCATCCCGCCCATCGAGATCCCTGAAAACGTGCTGGTGATGGCGGCGGTGCACGGGCCGTGGTCGCGCTACACGCGGGGAGGCTGGAAGGCGGAGATGGATTTCCTCGACTCCTGGATCGCCAAGCGCCATGGCCGCAAGGTGTGGCTGTGGACCTACGTCAACAAATACGGCGCGCGGAACATCCTCGACGTGCCCTGCTCGACGCCGCGCGCGGTCGGCCGTTTCTTCCGCTTGGCGCAGCCGCGCATCTTCGGCGCGTACATGGAGACGGAGACCGACTACGCCAGTTTCCAGTTCTTCAACTGGTATGTGATGTCCAAGGTGCTCTGGGATTCCTCGCTCGACCCCGACAAGGTGCTCGACGACGCGCTGCGCAAACTCTACGGCGCGGGCGCGCCCAAGGCGGCGGAGTTCCTCGACCGCCTGGAGGAGCTGTGGCTGAAGCGCGTGGTCGCCAAGACGGTCGACACGCCGACGGGGCCCGTCTCCGTGCCGCCCACCGCCGTCGAGCTCTGGAACGACATCTATGGCGAGGCCGAACTCAAGCGCCTGGGCGCGATGCTGGACGCCGCCGCGCGCGCCGCCGGCAAGGACGCCGCCGCGCGGAAGCGCCTCGCCTTCCTGCGCCGCGAGTACCTGGGGGCGCTGGAGAAGGGGCGGATGGCGTTCCTGGCGACGCAGATGGGCGTGGAGACGCTCAAGGTCGCGGTGCCTGAAGTCGCGGAGGACGCGGTGACGCTGGACGGGCGGCTGGAGGAGACGGCCTGGAAGCAGGCGAAGGCGCTCTGGCTGCGCCGCCTCAAGGACGAGCCGACCCGCTTCGCTACCTGTGTGCGCGTGCTGCGCGACGGGAAGAACCTCTATGTCGCCTACGACTGCGACGAGCCTGAGTTCGCGAAGACCTTCACCGCCGACCTGAAGCACGACGACAGCGACATCTGGCGCAGCGACTGCGTCGAGCTGATGCTGAACCCGTCAGGGAAGCGGGACGGCTACTACCAGCTGATCATCAGCCGCAAGGCGCTGGTGGACATCGCGTGGCGCGTCGAAGCCAGCGGCCGCCGCACCTCCGACAAGGGGTGGGAGAGCGATGCGCAGGTGAAGTGGTCGCCGCGCGACGGCGGCTGGACGATGGAGATCGCGCTGCCGCTGGCGCGGCTGGGCGAGATCGACCCCCGCAATTTCGTGGCGAACTTCTGCCGCACGCGGGTGCTGCAGGACGGCAAGATGATGCTACACAGCTGGAGCCCCTTCATCACGCTCTACAACGACGTGAAGGGCTTCGGCGCGCTCTCCTTCGAGGCGCTGCCTGAGCGGAACCAGGTCTTCGCGGGGGACTTCGACACGGAACAGCACGGCAACTACTTCGGGCTGGAGAAGAAGTCCCGCGGTCTGCCTGGGATCCCATGGTGGCAGCAGGCCCTGGGCTGGTGGGGGGACAAGCCGAACGCGGCGCTGTACCGCCTCGACACCGAGCATTTCCTCGTGGGCGGGCGCAGCCTGCGGATGGACAATCCAGGCGGCAAGAACCTGATGATCGGCCACTACCTGCCGCAGCTGCTCGCGGGGCGGAAATACCGTCTCTCCTTCGCGGTGAAGGTGGAGATGAAGGACCCTGGCAAGGGCGGCGTCTTCGTCCACTTCAACGACGGCACGAACCATGCGTATCCGCGGCCAGCGATCCAGACCAGCTGCCCGTGGACGCGGTATTCGTTCGTGGTGACCCCCGCGAAGGGGCTTGCGGAGAAGGTCGTGTGCTACATCCGTCTGCAGAACCATCTCTGCAAGGCGACGGTCTGGTTCGACGACGTGCGTGTCGAGGAAATCAAAGAGTGAGCAAGATGGCGCAGGTGCCGCGGCATTTCCGGGGAGTCAGCTGGTGGGTGCAGTGGGGTGATCTGCAGAAGGGCGACGCCTCGTTGCATGACTCGATCCTGCGACGCGCGGACGAGGCGGCCGCCGCGCACGCGGACACGGCGCTCATCTTCGGCACGCATTTCCGCTGGGACTTCCTTCCCTACTGGGACCTCCTGCACGAGTACTTCCACGAGGTCGCCGAGGCGCTGCACGAGCGCGGCATCGCGCTCTTCGACCACCATTCGTGCAACTGCGTCCACCGCTACTACACGGCGGAGCAGCGCGCCCGCGGAATGCACGCGATGATCGGGACGACGCCCTTCGCGCCGTCGGTCGAGGCGGCGGCGACCTGGCAGTTCAACGGGGAGTGCCTGAACGACTGGCGCGAGATCGACGCGCGCACGGGGAAGGTTGCGTACAACTGCTATCTGGCGGAGCAGTTCTGCCCGAACCATCCTGGGTTCAGGGCGGCGTATCGCGTGTATCTGCAGCGTCTGGTTAGCGAGGCGGGGATCGACGGGCTGATGTGCGACGACATCAACTTCTACGGCGGCTATCGGGTCTGCGCCTGCCCGCACTGCCAGGCGCGCCTTTCGTTCGAGCTGCCCGCGGCCGACGACGCTGGATTCTGGGGCAACTGGGACGACCCGCGCTGGCGCGAATACCTCGCCATGCGGCGCAAATCCGTCGGGGACTTCATCGAGCATGTGCGGGACGGGCTGCCGAAGGGCTTCCCGCTGATGAGCTGCTGCACCAGCGGCGTCTACGGCGGGGCGAGCTACACTGGCCAGTCGACGCACGAGTTCCTGCGCGGCGACAACATCCTCAACCTGGAGCGCACTGGCGACAGCCTGGTGAACGTGCCGTTGAAACTGACGATGGGCGGCTACCACGAGGCCTCAGCGGCGCGCCGCGGCGCGCCCGTCTTCGCGATCGGCTACGCCTTCAAGGAGGGGCCTGCGGGGCAGCTGTGGGCGCTGAACCAGATGCACGGCTTCTCGACGTGGTTCTCCACCCTCAAGGGGCGGCTCGGGCTGCCCCGCGAGGAACTGGCGAAACTGCCGCCTGACGCGGCGCCGATCGCGGGCGCCTTCGACTTCGAGCGGCTCCATCCCGAACTCTTCCTGGAGCGTCCGCGCGCGAACTGCGCGGTCTACTTCTCCGAACGCGTCAAAAACGACTCCTGCTTCGGCAACTGCGAACAGGGCTACACGCGGGACTTCCGCTTCCTGATGGACGCGCTGATTCGAGGCGGAGTGATGCCGGACACCGTCTTCGACCTGCCGTCCGACGCCACCGAATACCGCGTGGTCTGGATGCCATCGGTGGTCGACTTGACGCCTGCGGAGGCCGCGGCGCGCGACCGCTATCTCGCGGCGGGCGGCGTGATTCTCTCGACCGGCCCCGAGACGCAGGAGGGGCTGGCGCGGCGCGTGGAAGGCGACTTCGACGGGCTGGCGTGGCTGCAAGGCCAGGCCTTCCCAGACGACGCGCCAGACGAATGGCGCGAGGCACGCCCTGGGCTGTGGCGCAATCCGCGGCGCGTCCCCGCCGATGCCGCCGCGCGCCTGAAGGCGCTGGCGCCG
>JAEEGL016758689.1_pt1 | contig 11504 bp, 6 predicted proteins | sample 9134231 | NCBI WGS metagenome assembly JAEEGL01 (sample SAMN16246548, study PRJNA631951) | gut metagenome | biome: gut microbiome; feature: rumen; material: fiber-attached | host: Bos | place: Iran: Karaj | collected 2018-10
CCCTTGGCCTTGAATCCATACAGTCCCTTAGTGTACTGCAGATTGGCACCACCGTCAACGCTCCAGTGATTGTTGAAGTAATGCTTGTAGTGCACAGTGTTGCCGATACAAGGGCCGGTGATGATGTTCTTGCCCGTGGTAAATGAGAGAGAGGCCTCATTCTGGTGCTCACCGTCAAAGGTGTGCTCACCGCTATAGTATTGTGCCTGCATGGAAATCGCTGCCAGACAGCACAATACCGATAATGATAATCGCTTTAATAAATGCATATTACACGACGTTAATGCTGATAAAAATCTACTATTGTCTTTTTTGGTGGTGCAAAGATACAATTTTTTTCAAAAAAAGTGTACCTTTGCCAAACATATAAAATTCAAAAACTTATGCTGATTCTTTTGATGATAGGTATCAAGAAGTTAATATTGATTGCTATAGTGACAATCATTGCTGTCTCGTGTGCGAGAATCTTCAGTAAAGGAACTACTGGCAAGGCTGAACCCCTTCCATCGTTCGCCACCGTAGGGGTTGAGGAGTTCCAGACTTTTATTGCCGATGACTTTGTTCAGCTGGTGGACGTACGTGAACCTGAGGAGTTTGAAGAGGGTCACATCGTCGGAGCTGTTCTCATTGATGTCAATGAGCAGGATTTCTTGGAGAAAGCATTGGCTACGCTTGACAAGCAGCGCCCTGTGGCCGTCTATTGCCGCAGTGGCCGTCGCAGCGCCCGCGCTGCAAGCATGCTCGCCAGCCAGGGATTCAAAGTGACAAATCTTGGTGGCGGAGTCCTGGCATGGCAGGATCAGGGTAAAGCGCTCGTGAAATAATGTGTCAACGCAAGCATTATAACGTCGTGGCTGCCGTCGTTGAGGTGGACGGCAAGGTGCTGTGCATGCAGCGCGGTGTGTCACGTTATGACTACATCAGCCATCACTGGGAATTCCCTGGTGGAAAGATTGAGCCCGGTGAGACCCCTCAACAGGCTGTGCACCGCGAGTTGCTTGAGGAAATGGACTTTGACGTTAAGGTTCACGAGCATCTCGCCACCGTCACCCACGATTATCCCGACTTTACCATCACCCTTGCTGCCTATCGCTGCACGGCGACCACAACTACATTCACCATGCGTGAACATGCGGCCTGTCGCTGGCTTCCCACGGACGAGCTCATGGCGCTCCCCTGGTGTGTCGCCGACGAGCGCCTTATCAAGCAGTTTGGAGACCTCTCTTCTCTAAACTCTAAACATTAAACATTAAACATTAAACTAAATCAAGAGGCACTTCTCAATGAAGTGCCTCTTGATTTATGCCTCCAAGTCGATGTTAAACTGCTCGTGCCAGGGTAGGCCCTGCTTGTTGAGCACATCCAGGAACGGATCGGGGTCAAATTCCTCAACGTTGTGGACACCCGGCTTCACCCAGAGTCCCTTGAGGAACATCATGGCACCCGTCATGGCGGGCACACCGGTCGTGTAGCTCACGGCCTGCATTCCGGTTTCCTCGTAGGCCTTGTGGTGGTCGCAGTTGTTGTAGATGTAGTAGGTCAACGGCTTGCCCTCCTTGTCGGTACCGCTGATGCGGCAGCCGATGCTCGTCTCGCCGGTGTAGTTCTCGCCCAGGTCTTGCGGATTGGGCAGCACGGCCTTAAGGAACTGCAGCGGCACGATGTCCATGCCCTGGTAGTTGATGGGCTCGATGCTCGCCATGCCGATGTCTTGAATCACACGCAGGTGGGTCAGGTACTCCTCACCGAAGGTCATCCAGAATCGTGCTCGCTTGATGGTGGGGAAGTTGATGACGAGTGACTCCAGCTCCTCGTGATACATCAGGTAGCTCTCACGCGGACCAATCATGGGGTAGGTGAGGGGCTTGTGGATCTCCAGCGCACCAGTCTCGACCCACTTGCCGTTCTCCCAGTAACGTCCCTTCTGGGTAATCTCGCGGATGTTGATTTCGGGGTTGAAGTTGGTGGCGAATGCCTTACCGTGGTTACCGGCGTTGCAGTCCACGATGTCGAGGGTGTGCATCTCGCCGAAGTGGTGCTTGGCAGCGTAGGCGGTATAGACGCCGCTTACACCCGGATCAAAACCACAACCCAGGATGGCTGTCAAGCCGGCCTGCTCAAAGCGCTCGCGGTAAGCCCACTGCCAGCTGTACTCAAAGTGTGCCTCGTCACGCGGTTCGTAGTTGGCTGTATCCAGATAGTTTACCCCGCAGCGCAGGCAAGCCTCCATGATTGTCAAGTCCTGATATGGCAATGCTAGGTTAATGACCATGTCGGGTTCGTGGCGCTCCAGCAGGGCAACAAGCTGGTCCACGTCGTCGGCATCCACCTGATCGGTGGTGATGTTATCTTTGCCGATGGCACGTGCCACTGCGTCACACTTGGCGCGGTTGCGCGAAGCAATCACGATCTCGTTAAACACGTCAGGGTTTTGCGCGCACTTATGAGCGCACACGGTGCCGACGCCACCGCATCCGATGATAATGACTTTGCTCATAATTCTTTAAGTCCCATATTTTGATTTGAGGGCAAAGTTAGTGGTTTTTCTTCACTGAGGCAAATTCCTAGCAGGAAAAATAGTCCAATATACAGAATAACTTATTTGGAATTTTTTCTCATTTGTCTATAAAAACTGTGGAATTATCTAATTTTTTTGTCCTATTTACTACTTTCAAGTAATTTTGCAGCATCAAATCACACATTATCATATACTACACGACATGAAGAAGTTTATTATTTCCCTTGTGGTCGCCCTGAGTTGCGTGTTACCGCTCGCCACTCATGCCGCTGTCATCAACGGTGTGTTGGTTGACTCACAGGATACGACAGAACTCATTGAGGCTACTGTTAGGCTCCTCATGGCCAATAAGGACAGTACCATGGTGAAAGGCACCACCACCGACATGAACGGTGTGTTCAATATCAAGGGTGTCAAGCCAGGTAAGTACCTGCTGCGCTTCTCCTATCTGGGCTACAACGATGTCATCAAGCACGTTACCGTCGGTGAGGACGGTCGTGACGTGAATTTGGGAGTAGTCACGATGGATCCTAATACCATCATGCTTAAGGAGGCTGTGGTTGTGGGCGTCAAGACCGCTATCACCGTCAAGGAGGATACGGTCGAGTTCAACGCCGACTCCTATAAGACGCAAGCCAACGCTGTGGTAGAGGACCTGTTGAAGCGTCTGCCCGGCGTTGAGATAGGCTCTGATGGCAAGATCACAGCCAATGGCAAGGAAGTGAAAAAGATTCTCATCGACGGCAAGGAATTTTTCAGCGACGACCCCACGGTGGCCAGTAAGAATATTCCCGCCGACATGATTAACAAGCTGCAGGTCATTGACCGTAAGAGCGATCTGGCCCGCCTGACAGGTGTGGACGACGGCGATGACGAGACCGTCATCAACCTCACGGTCAAGAAGGGTATGAATAACGGTTGGTTCGGCACAGTCAATGCCGGCTATGGTACCGACAAACGCTATGCGGGCAATGTGATGATTAACCACTTCCGCGATGGTAACCAGTTTACCATCCTGGGCGGTGGCAACAATGTGAACAACCTGGGCTTCGGTGACGGCGCTTCGGGACGTTTCCAGCGCTGGGGCGGTGACCGAGGTGTGACTTCGTCTCAATATGCCGGCATCAACTTCAACGTCGGCAGCAAGGAGGACGAGCACTTCCGCGTGGGCGGTGACATCATGTACAGTCACAGCGACCGCGATACCCGCACCCGCACGGCACGCCAGAACTTGTTGACCGATTCAGTCAGCTATTACGACGCCAGCACTGCCGCCCGTGACAAGGGGCACAACCTGCGTGGTGATTTCCGTATCAAGTGGGAGGTGGACAGCAACAATACCCTCGAAATCAGGCCCAATTTCTCGTTCAATTTCAACAAGAGCGAGCGTGCCGACTCGTCGTTCACCAGTGCCGGCGATGCTGCCAGGACTGCTGTGAACCGCAGTTTGAGCAACTTCTTCAACGACGGCAAGAGTTACGAGTGGGGTACCCGCCTGATTTATAACCACAAGGTCGCTAGCCACCCGGGTCGCAGTCAGAGTCTGATGCTCAACTATCGTTACAGCAATGTGAAGGAGGATGCCGATACCTATACCGACAACACTTACTTCTTGCTGCCCGATATGGATCAACTCATTGACCAGACGGCCAACAACCGCCGCAAGACGCACAACGTCACGGGACGCATTTCATGGACCGAACCGATTGGCGACGTGAAGAATGCCCGCTTCCTGGAATTCTCCTACCGCGGCAACTACCGCTACACCACGAGCGACAAAATGGTCTATGACAACGAGCGCAGCGGCATCTGGCCTGGTGGAACGATTACTCATGCCGAGTGGAACGAGGGCTTGTCTAACAGTTTCCGCAACACGTTCTTCAATCAGGAATTCAGTGCGGGCTTCCGTCAGGTACGCAAAGCCTATAACCTCAATGTGGGACTGTCGGTCAACAGTGCGATGTCCAAGAGCAAAGACCTCATCAACAGCGCCCGCGACATCGCTGAGCGTTGGGCTTGGTCGGTGGCTCCCTATGCACGCTTCCGTTACAAGTTCTCCGATACGCGTAACCTCAATTTCTTCTACCGTATGCGTGCCAACCAGCCCAGTATCACCCAGTTGCAGCCCGTTGCCGACGAGAGCAACCCGTTGAATGTCGTCATTGGTAATCCCGAGTTGAAGCCCACCTTCAACCACAACATCAATCTGCGATTTGGTGACTTCGCCCAGGGTGCTCAGCGCAGCATCATGGCGATGATGAACGTGGACTTTGCCCAGAACAGCATCGTCTCGGACGTAATCACCGACGAACAAACTGGTGGTCGCATTACCAGTTACACCAACGTGGGCGGCGTTTGGAGCGCCATGGCAATGAATATGCTGAGTTTCCCCTTCGGAGCCAGCAAGGTCTGGTACTTCACCAGCCACATGTTTACCCGTTATGGCGTCACTAAGAGCGTCACCAACGGCATCGAGAACCGCAGCAACACGTGGTTCATCAATTATTCGCCTGGCTTGGCATTCCGCAACAGCGTCTTTGACATTGAGTTGCGTCCCCGTTACAGCTTCCAGAACACCACTACCTCGGTGCTCAAGTCCAACACACGCAACATCCACACTTGGGGTGGTATGTTTGATGGCACCTATTCGGCACCCTTCGGACTGGTTGTCAGCACCGACCTGCGCTACAGCACCACTAGCGGTTACAGCGCCGGTTACAACAGCGACCAGTGGATTTGGAACGGCTCGATTGCTTATCAGTTCCTGAAAGATAAACAGGCAGCCTTGACCATCTCGGTCTATGACATCCTGGGACAGCGCAAGAACATCTACCGCAATGTCACTGGTGACTACATCGAGGATGTTTACTACAATTCCCTGGGCCGTTATGGCATGGTGACTTTCACCTATCGCTTCAACACCTTCAAGAAGGGTGAGCAGCCCAAGGATCGTAACGCCGATCGTTGGGGACCTGGTGGCCCTGGCGGCCGTCCTGGTGGCTTCGGCGGTGGCCGTCGCCCCTTCTGATATCCTCAGACAATTCAAGAACAAACAACACGGGACAACTGTTTTCAAGTTGTCCCGTGTTGTTTAGGTATATCTGCCTGCCAGTTAATGGCTCAGCAAGATGTTGATGAGTGTGGTCACATCCTCAATGTTGCATTTACCGTCGATGTTAGCGTCGGCAGCAGCCAGATTGATGACCGAAGCGTTACCGCTCAGCAGATAATTGATGAGGGCTGTCACGTCTTCAATAGAGACTTTACCGTCGTTGTTGACGTCTCCGGTAAGGTAATCCTGGACAGGTTCGAGCATTACATCATAGTAGTTCTGCAGATTCAGGTATCCGGTCTTGTTGATGCCGATGCCCAGTGGCATGGACAGATTGGAGAATACGCGGCTTTGCGCGTTGTAGTCAAGGGTGACTTGGCGTACCAGCAGACCGGTCTCAGGATCAAATGCGTTGACGTAAATGGGGTAGGATAGTCCATATTCCTCATTGTAATTGTCAAGATACTGTGGCAGGTCAAGTACTAACTGTCCATTGACGAGTCTGCCCTTGATCCAAGCGTAGGAAAGATACTCCCAGATGCCCAGGATGTAAACCTCATCACCCGTAATGCCTACAGTAACAGGCTGTTCCATCGCGATCAGGTCACCGTTCTCGTTAGTCGTCTTGCACTTGAGGGTGTAGTCATAGGTCTTGAGACCTTCAGGTGCAACAACCGGAGCATCAGGCTCTGTGGAAATCGTCAGTCCCTGATAATAGGTGATATAGGAGAGGTTATTCTTATCACTGGTGATGAACACATAATCATAGGTATAGATGGTGTTGTCATCGGCGATGGTCATTACCATATCCTTCTGCGTCGTGGTGCCGGTGACGGGGTTGACATCAGCACACTTGAAGTAGAGCAATACCTCGTAGGAACCGAGCAACTGCGAGTTGGGGAATACGAACGTGTCCCCGACGCGGGTACCCTTGATCCAGGCGCTGGGCAGGAACTGGGAAATGCCCTGCAACCAGATGTCGTCACCATCAATTCCTACGGCAACAGTGGCCTTATAGGGTTCCCACTCATAACCGTCATTGATGGCGGTCGTCAGGTAGAAATTCTCGGTCACCAGACCTGCGGGCGGTGTGATGGGCTGCTCGTTGATGGGAATGTAAACCGAACCGTAGTCACCAGCCTGCAGCCACTCGTAGTCGAGATACTGGAAATTCTGGCCGAAGGCGCGGTTCATCGTACCCAGGATGATGTTGGGGTCGGTGTCGTTCTGCGTGATGGTGCCGTCATCGTTGAGGGTGTAGGTCAGTTCCTCGATGGACGGGTCGTACACGTAGGTGTCGGCATTGCTGTCATAGGTGAACAGTGCCACTTGGACAGCCATCTCGAGTGATGAGGTATAGGCGATATACTGGCCCATGGGCACGGTGATGGTCTTGCCGTCCTCTTCCAGGGTGCCTTCAACCCAGCCATTGTAGTAGGACCAGGAAACGGGACGCTGGAAATAAACCTTGTTGTCCTCGCCGAAGACGATGCTCAACGTGCCGTCCTGTTCCTCGGTAATGATCTCATAGGGGTTTTCGCCCTCTTCAACGGTATAGCTCTTTTCCACTTCACGGACTACGCCACCGGTACGCTGATAAACGCGCAGCTCGCCTGCGGGCTGGTTCTCAATGACGTAGGGGATAAAGGTTTCTTTCTCGATGATGGTGTAGTGGAAGGTCAATTCGGGATTCACCGTGCCGCTGGAGAGCAGCTCAATGCAGCCGGCGGGCACATGAAGGGTGTAGTTGCCCAATATACCCAGTGGATACTCCTTATATATAAAGGCATTGCCGCCAATCTCTATCAGGTTGCATTGATAGACTGTCCCCGTCTCGTCATCTACTAGCGTGGGGCGGGCGTCCTCGTTGACGGCGACCGGTGTGCCGTAGGAGATGGTGAAGTTCTGCAACAGATAGACCTCACCCTCGGGAGGATTGATAGTGTATTCTGCTGCATCTTGGCTCTTGATGGTATAGTGGAAGTTCAGTTCGGCGATGGTTTCGTCCAGCGAGTTGATGATCAGTGAAGCCTCAGGGATGGTGAGCGTGTAAGTGCCGGGTTCGACAATCGCCTCGGGGTAGTTCACCGTCACGTCGTGACCTGATGCTGTCATGGCGGCCTGATAGGTAGCACCGCTCGTTTCGTTGGTCAATGTGGCCATGCTGCCGCTGGCGATGCCGTTCACGACCTCGGGGAAGGTGATGGTGAAGTTCTGCAGGTCGGCAACCGTTCCCTCGGCGGGATCGATGGTAATCAGGTCATAGAAGGTCTCCTCGTCGTCACCCTCGATGGTGTAGTGGAAGTTGAGTTCCTCCACGTCAAAGCCCAGGGAGTAAATGACCACGGCTCCAGCGGGAATAGTGAGCGTGTAGTTACCCGACTTGGTGATCTCTTCGGGGAAGTAAATCAGCACATTGTAGCGCACTTCATACATCTCGGCCTGATAGGTCGTTCCCGTCTTGTCGTTCCTCAACGTGGCCTTATAGCCTTCGGCAATCTCGCCAATGTATTGCGGGAAAGAAACGGTGAAGTTCTGCAGGCTCTCCACTGTACCCTCGGTAGGATTCACGGTGATTTGCTCATAGAACGAGTCAGCATCACCTATGATATTGAACCTGAGTGTCAGCGGAAGCAGAACCTGGCCATTGACAGTAAGCGAGTTCTCGGGAATATTCAGATAATAGTCGCCTGAAGCAGTGCAGCATTCGTCAAAGTCGATCAACACGGTCTTGCCGTCGGCTCCCAGGCTTATCTGTCCTTCAAGCGTGCGGCCGCCACCTTTGTCCAGGGTGGGGATAGCGTTCTCATTGACCACCACTGGCAGGCCGCCAAAGGTGATGGTGAAGTGTTGCAGGCTAGTCACGACCCCCTCGGCAGGGGTGATGACCATCGCCTCATAAGGATCAACGGCCGCAAAGGCCGATGTGCTGTACACGATGGACAGCATCACAGCTAGAAATTGTAAAGTTTTTCTCATTGCTTATTTTTAGTTTTTGATTGGTGTTAATGACGAATTTTCCGCAAAATTAAGTTATTTCGGTGAATAATGATAATTTTTTGCGTAAAAAAGCAACAAAGTGACAGAATCGGTCAGATCTCTCTCGGGCTGGACCCTCTTAAAAATAGGTAATCCTTCATCCCTGTTATCTAATCTTTTTATTACCTTTGCCCCGTTTTTTTAGCGTCTAACACCAAACAACTGACAACTAAATACTAACAACTGACAACTAACAACCGACAACTGCCAACTGAAAACTGAAAACTGAAAGTTATGAAAATGCGTAGAATGCACATGTCGCTGGCCAAGAGGTACATCCGTTCCTTGAAGCGCGCCCGTCACCGCCTCAGCGGCGTCACCTGTCTGTCAATCGTCGTCGCCCTATTCGCCGGACTGGCCATCAAGATGGGCGCCGCCAACATGCTCAATACCGTCATGCACACCGCCCATGACCTCTTGCTCAACACCTGTTTCTTCCTCATGGCCGTCTGCGTCGTCACCGGTGCTATCGGACGTCTGTTCGTTGAGTTCGGTGTCGTGGAATTGTTGGAAAAGGCCTTGAGGCCCTTGATGAAACCGCTGTTCAACCTGCCCGGTATGGCATCGCTCGGTGCCGTGCTCACTTTCTTGAGCGACAACCCCGCCATCATTACCCTTTCTCAGGATAAACGCTTCGCTTCTCATTTCAAGAAATACCAGTTCATCTCGTTGACCAACTTCGGTACAGCATTCGGTATGGGCTTGATTGTCATCATCTTCATGATGGGTTACGGCTTCTTCAAGGAGCCTCTCATCGGACTCGTTGGAGCCATCTTCGGCTGTATGGTCTCTACGCGCCTCATGCAGTACTTCGTCAAGAAGACCCATCCCGAGTATGCCGAAGAGCCTGCCTGTGAACTCACCGAGGCCGACCTCCAGGTCGAGCACGAGGAGTACAAGTCGCTCTTCCTGCGCATCCTTAACTCCCTGCTCGATGGCGGCCGCACCGGTGTCGATGTGGGTTTGGCTATCATTCCCGGTGTCATCATCATCTCCTCGCTCGTGATGATCCTCACCTTCTCGGCCAGCGCCGACGGTACTTACACCGGTGCAGCCTACGAAGGTGTCGCCGTCCTGCCTTGGCTCGGTGAGAAGGTCGGTTTTATCTTCCAGTGGCTCTTTGGCTTCAACGATCCGCACCTTATCGGCTTCCCCATCACGGCCCTCGGTGCTGTCGGTGCTGCACTCGGTCTGGTGCCCAGGTTCATCCAGGAGGGCTGGGTCGATGGTAATGCCATCGCTGTGTTCACTGCCATCGGCATGTGCTGGAGCGGTTTCTTGAGCACCCACACTGCCATGCTTGACTCGATGCACTACCGTGAGCTCACCTCGCGCGCCATCCTGTCCCACACCATCGGTGGCCTCTTTGCTGCCATCATTGCCCACTGGCTCTACGTCCTGGTGGTGATGATCCTCTGATGCCCCCATCAGTCAAGTTCACACGACTTGACCGATAATAAGACATTGATAATCAGTTCCCTCATTGTAGAGACGCAAAATCTTGCGTCTCCTTTCCGCCCTGGTGTGTAATGAACGGCCACGCCAAGGCGAGGGCCTACGTCCGGCAGTTTCTGCACCAATGGTTTGATTTCACGACGGACAGGCCGAACAGAATTCCGAAGCGAACCGTTTTCTTGAAGATTGTTGGCTTTGTGTCCATATTATCTTTCATTTTAAACTTTTTTAAGACTTTTTTTTCTCAATCTGCTTTGTCAGTTTGTAAAGAAGTTGTAATTTTGTGATGAGCTATATAGTTAATCAACACAAGCATTTTTTTAAATTGCTAATGATGAGAATTTTAACTGTTACCCGTCACGGCTCCTTGACTACTCTTCATAGTCGGGATGAGCATCGTGCACTAGATTTTGTACCGAAAAAATAGAGAATAACACATTAATAATTTAAAAAGAAATGACAGAGTAATCCGGAACGATTTGATGAACTCATGAATTGATTTGACCACCAATTATGCAACTGACTAAGAACACTTTAATATTTTTTTTATTAACTATTTAAATTTTTTGTTTTTATGAAGAAGTTTTTATTTACACTTGCAGCTCTGCTGATGGCTGGTAGCCTCTGCGCTCAGGAGAACTACCTCTATGTGCCTGATTTTGAACTGACTCAGGAAGAAGCAACCAATGGCGTTCAGAACAAGGCCGTCTTCGTTGTTGCCCACTTCGATTCGTATGTAACGACTGTCGACTGGACCATCAACTTCCCCGAGGGTGTTGAGTTCGTTTCAGCCAACATGCCCAACTCTGCAAAGCCCTACGTTTACCAGTATGTAGATGTAGAGGATGATGAAACGGGTGAAATCGTTCCGACTCTGACTCGTCAGCGCATGAATCCGCAGCTGTTCGGTGATTATCCTCACTACATCACCACCACTTCTCTGGGTGCAACCTCCGACAACTGCTACAGCGAGGATGGTAGCGTATGCTACGGTGCTCCCAAGTGGGGTGGCGATGGCGTCGAGTTCAACTTCTATCGCTTCGTGATCAACATCGCTCCCGGTTTCGAGGGTGGTGACATCACCGTGCACACCGAGCCCGCTTGCACCGACGATCCCCGTGGCAACACCTGCCCCAAGAATTCTGTATTCGACAAGGTTAACGCCATCACCGTTGAGGGTGGTGTTGAGCCCATCGTTACCGATGCTCCCGAGATCGTTGTAACCGCTGGTGACGACGCTTACACCTTTGACGTTGTTGGTCCCGAGGGCGCTGAGCTCAAGCTCTTCGTTGACGGCGTTGAGGTTGAAATCCCCTACACCGTTGCTCGTACCGACGTTGACCAGATCGTTAAGCTGACCGCTACCGCTCACATCGAGGGCCAGACCGACGGTACCGTTACTGGTGAGTACCTGGTTCCCGCTCTGGTAGTTCCCGAGCC
>JAEEGL017091299.1_pt1 | contig 11504 bp, 12 predicted proteins | sample 9134231 | NCBI WGS metagenome assembly JAEEGL01 (sample SAMN16246548, study PRJNA631951) | gut metagenome | biome: gut microbiome; feature: rumen; material: fiber-attached | host: Bos | place: Iran: Karaj | collected 2018-10
GCGTGACAGGCTGGCGTTCTAAACCGACTGAACTACCGGGCCGTATGGTGGGAACAACAGGGCTCGAACCTGTGACCCCATGCTTGTAAGGCATGTGCTCTCCCAGCTGAGCTATGCTCCCGGAAAGGCCAGTAAACAAGCTCAGTTCCAAGCGGCGAATCGAATAATACATCAAACGGGATCGAATGTCAACCCTTTTTTTGATTTTTACTCCGCCACGAAGAAAAGCCGCTCCTCCCCCGGCGTAGGCTCCCGCAGGGGCAATCCGCCGCAGATGCGCACGGAGGAAAAGCCGGAGGAGAGCAGGAGGGAACGGAGCGTCTCCGGGGCATGGACGTATTCCCGGTGCTCCTCCGAGCTGCGGCGCCAGAGCTTCCCCGCCCGGGCGAAAACCTCCACGTCGTATTCGCAGACGGCCCCGTCCTCCGAGAGGGCCGCCGTCCACACGCAGAAGGCGGACGCCGATTCGCTGGAGAAGGTCTGTCCGTCCATGGCCCGGAACCTTTCCGGGGAATGTACGTCGAAAACGAAGAGGCCGCCCGGCTCCAGGAACAGGCGCACCCGGCGCAGGGCTTCTTTCAGGGCTTCCGGCGGAAGGTAATTCATCCCGTCCATGCTGCACACGGCCGCCTGCACGGTGCCGTAGAGGTCCAGGTCCTCCATGGCCTGGCAGATGAACATGGGCCGCAGGGGGACCTCCAGTCCGACGCCGCCGTTCGCGGCCTCGGCCAGCATCTCGCTGCTGACGTCCGCGCCGATGACCTCGTAGCCCTTTTCCGCCAGCAGCCAGCTGAGCCGCCCCGTGCCGCAGGCCAGATCCAGCACCGTGCGCAGTCCCCGGGGACGGAACAGCCCGTCACAGCTTTCCGCCCAAGCCTGATAGGCTTGGGCGGGCATCAGGCTGTCGTATACCTGGGCGAGCGAAACGTAGGTGCTCATTCCTTCTCCGGATCGAGGTCTTCCCCGGCCCCTTCCCGCTTCAGCCGCTCGAACACGATTCCGTATCCCCCCGCGCCGTACTGCAGGGAACGGTTGACGCGGCTGATGATGGCGCTGCTGGCCCCCGTCCTCTCCATGATGGAATTGTAGATGAGGCCCTCGTTCAAAAGGCGGGCCACCTCATAGCGTTGCTCCATCGCCATGATCTCCGTGATACTGCAGAGATCTTCCATAAAACGGCGGCACTCATCCTCGTCCCGCAGGGCAAGGATCGCCTTGTACATGGAGGAGTTTTCGATCCTGCGGTTGCTTTTTTTCATGCTCTTCTCTCCCTTCCCCGTTTTATTTCCCATATCCTACCACGATTCTGCAGGAATGTAAAGAACTAAATCGCAGGATCGGCTGTGACCGAAGCGCTGTCCCATGCCGTGATTCGCTATTGTTTCGGCGGAGAGGCCGTGGTATAATAGCGTTCGCGTGCAAATCTGAAAGAGGGGATCCCGGCCCCGGGCCGGGAAGGGCTGACATGAAACGACACTTGCTTTTTTCGCTCCTGCTCATCTTTCTGCTGCTGGCAGCCTCCGGCATCGCGCTCCTGATGCCGAAAGCCGCTCAGTCCGCCAAAGCGACGCCGACGCCCGGCGCATCCGCCGCCGAAACGCCGACGGCGCCGCCGACAGAGACGCCCGAGCCGACCCCCGCCCCAACGGAGGCGGCGGAGACGCCGGAGCCTGCGGCGGAGACGCCGGAACCCACGCCGGAGCCCACGCCGGAGCCGACTCCCGAACCCACGCCCGCGCCCACGGTGAATCCCGGCCTGGCGATGTACGACCAGATCGACCTCAGCTCCCCCGCCATTCTGGGGGAAACGGAGGACATGGGGCAGGATTACATTGATAAGATCATCTTCCTGGGGGATTCCACCACCTACGGTCTCCGGTATTACGCCATGCTCTCCGGGGGCAAGGACACCCTGCAGGTCTGGACGCCCGCCAGCGGCACCCTGGCTCTCTTTAACCAAAGCTTCGCCACCATCGTGTATCCCGACGACGGGACGGAGATCCCCATCCGCGACGCGGTCGCGAGGAAAAAGCCCGACATGATGGTCATCACGCTGGGGGTCAACGGCGTTTCCTCCATGGACCATGATGATTTTCTGCGGGAATACTCCTCCCTGGTGACGGACATCATGGAGCTGAGTCCGAACACCAAGGTCATCATCAATTCCATCTACCCCGTGGCTTCTCACTATAATCTCCTGCAACACATCAACAACGAAAACATCTGTCGGGCCAACACCTGGCTGGTGGAGGTGGCGGAGCAGACCGGCACGAGGTTCCTGAACACCATTTCCATTCTCATGGGGAGCGACGGGTGGCTGCCTTACGACTATCAGAACGGAGACGGGCTCCACCTGAGTCCGGACGCCTTCCAGCTGGTGCTGGACTATATCCGCACCCACGGCTGGACCTGAACACGGAGGTACTATGATGAAAAGGACATTCTGTTTCCTGCTGGCGCTGGCCGCGCTGCTCTCCCTGGCCGCCTGCGGCGGAAAATCCGCCTGGCGCAGCGACGTTCCCGTTTCCGCCCTGTGTGAGGCCGTGGAGAAGCACCTGGACGGGGGCAGCCTCGCCGCCATGACCGAGAGCTACGTGAAGGGCAACATGAAAATGGACACTTCCCTTTTCGCGGATTGGACGGTGAAGATCAACGCCTACGGGGCCAACATCGACGAATACGGCATCTTCAAGGCCCCGGACGAGGCGGGGGTCGCCGCCGTCAGGAAGGCGGCCGAGGACTACCTGCAGCTGCGGCGGGATACCTGGATGGAGGAATACATGCCGGAGGAAAAGCCCAAGCTGACGCAGGCCGCCGTGAAGGTCTGCGGGCTCTACGTCATCTACGTCATCGTGGCCGAAGATGTGCGCCAGCCGATCCTCGACGCCTTCGAGGCCGCGCTGAAGGCCTGACGCGCCGCGGCACACTGCCGCTTCCGAAACAGAAAACAGTATAAATTGCCGCCTCCCGCAGAGAATATCCCCGAAGATATTTTTACGGGAGGCGTTTTGTCTTATGAAGATCAGATCCATAGCGGCGCTGCTGCTTTGTCTCGCGCTGCTGACGGGAGCCGCCGCGGCGGTGGAGGTGGAGACGGTAGTCGTCAGCGCCATGCAGCGGGACAACGGCGCGCCGGTGGCCCGGAACCTGAGCCTGACCACCTATCGGGGCGTTTCCGTGGGCGGACGCTTTCAGGCGGTGGACCCGGAGGGGGATCCCCTCAGCTTCCGGGTGACCATGGAACCGGGGAAGGGCACCGTCACCGCGGAGGGGGACCGCTTCGTCTACACGCCGAAGGACGGCGCCCGGGGCCGGGACCGTTTCGCCTATCAGGCGGTGGACCGGGAAGGCAACGTCTCTGCGGACGCCAGCGTCTCCATCCGCATCGAAAAGCAGGGCGGGACGGTTTCTTATCCGGAGCTGAAGGGCAGCTCTCTCCAGTACGCCGCCACCCGTCTGGCGGAAAAAGGCATTTTCACCGGGGAAAAGGTGGGCGGCTGCTACTGCTTCGACGCGCCTTCCTCCCTCACCCGGGGCGATTTCCTCACCATGTGCGCCGCCCTTACGGGGATGGACCCACTGGAGGACGTGACCCGCACCGGCTTTTATGACGACGGTGACATCGCTCTCTGGCAGAAGCCTTACGTCTCCGCCGCTCTTCTCTACGGCGTGGTGAAGGGCAGCGCGGAGGCCGGCGGGCGGACCGTGTTCCGGGGGAACGCCGCCATCACCCGCGCGGAGGCCGCCGTGATGCTCAACTCCTTTCTGGAGCTCACCGACGCCTCGGCCGCGGCCTTCGGCGCGGCGGGCGTGCCGGACTGGGCAGCCCAGGCCGTGGCGAACCTCTATTCCTGCGACATCTGCTCCGGTGCCGACTTCCGTTCGGACCGGCCGCTGACCAGGGGCGACGCCGCGGAGATGCTCAGCTCCGCGCTGGACCTCCTGGCCGCCCGGGGAAAGCGCAGCCGCTTCTCCTGGGACGCATAACCGAAGGCAAAAATCGGGCACTGCCGCATTTCGCGACAGTGCCCGAACCTTATTTCAGCTGTTCAAGAGCTTCCACGGCTTCCCGGGAAGGGGTCACGAAAAGCGTCCTGTAGTCTGTGTAGATCACCATGCCGGGCCGGGCGCCGGAGGGCTTCTTTACGAAGCGGACCCGGGTAAAGTCCACGGGAACGTTGGCGCTCTCCCGGCTGCCGGAATACCAGGCCGCCAGCAGGGCCGCCGCTTCCATGGTCTCCCGGTCCTCCGGGGCGCAGCGGGCGATCACGTGGCTGCCGTGGGCCTTCTGCACATGGAACCAGAGATCGTTTTTGTCCGCGTGCTTTAGGGTGAGCCAGTCGTTCTGCAGATTGTTCTTCCCCACCAGGATCAGCGCGCCGCCGGCGGTGCGGAAGCGCAGGGGCCGGGGGTCGCCGCTCTTTTTCTTCCGTTTCTCCGTCTCCCGGAGATAACCCTGCTGCGTCAGCTCCTGCCGGATCTCCGCCAGATCCTTCTCTCCGGCGGCCAGGGCCAGCTCCTCCTGCACGCTCTCCAGGTATTCCAGTTCCCGTTCCGCCTCCTCGATCTGCCCGGCCAGCACCTTCTCGGCGTTCTTGGCCTTGGCATAGAGCTTGTAATAGCGGGCGGCGTTCTGCTGGGGGGAGAGCCTGGCCTCCAGAGGCACCAGCACCGTGCCGCCCTCCGGATCGTAGAAGTTTTCCGCCTCCAGCCCGGTCTGTCCTCGTTCCATACGGTAGAGGTTTGCTTTGATGAGATCCCCGTACTGCCGCCAGGTCTCCCGCTTCGCCGTTTCTCTGCGTTCCTCCAGGCGGGCGGTCAGCTTCCGCGCCGCCCGTTCGTGCCGGGTGCGCACCAGCCTCTGCAGCGCCTGGCTGCGCTGCTGCTGGTGCGCGGCGCGCTCCCGCTCCGTGTAGAAGGCGTCCAGAAGCTCGGAAAAGGAGGGCATTTCCTCCTGCCGCAGGGCCGCCCCGTATTGTCGGAGCGGCCGACAGTAAAGCTCAAAGGGCAGGCCGTCCCGATACAGCAGCACCGGCCGGGGCGGCTGGGTCCGCAGGGCGAGAAAGGCACGCCAAAGCGCCCCGGGGTCGGTATCCCCGAGGCTCACGTCTCCGCCGACGGCCCGGGCCGTGATCTCCCTGGCCAGCAGCGGGGAGACCCCGGCATAGGCGCGCACCAGCCACTCCGCAGCGCTGCGGCCTTCCTTCTCGGCGGCAAAGCGGACGGCGAAGGCCTCCTCCCCCGTGAGGAAGAGGTTGTCCTTTTCCTGGGGGGGCGGGAGCTCATAAAAGAGGCCGGGGAGCAGCGGGCGCTTCGGCGCCGTCAGGGGGTCCGCCCGGTGGAGGCAGTCCAGGATGCGCCCGGCGCCGTCCACCAGGATGAGATTGGCGTTTCGCCCCAGCATCTCCACGGCCAGCTTCTTTTCCGAGGGCTCGCCCAGCTCGTCCAGGCAGGCAAAGCGGAGGATCAGCACCCGCTCCCAGTCGGGCTGCTCCACGGAAAGGAGCCGCCCGCCCGACAGGTGCTTGCGCAGAAGCATGCAGAGCATGGGCGGCTCGGCGGGGTTCTCCCGCTCCATTCTCGTCAGGTGTACCCTGGCCGTGCCGCTCCCGGCGCTCAGCAGCAGGCGCACAGCCCCGGCGCTGCCCCGGAGATGGAGGATGACCACGTCCTTCTCCGGCTGCTGCACCTTGTCCACGCGGCTGCCCGCCAGACCGCCGTTCAATTCCCGGGCGAGCTCCGAGAGGAAAAAAGCATCCAGCGGCATCAGTCGTCCTCCACGATATGGCCGAAGAGCTCGCTCAGGCGCTCCCTTCGGCCCAGAAGATAGAGATAGCCGAACAGGGCTTCCAGCCCCGTGGCGGCGTGATAATCCTCCAGAGAAGCGTGCTTCGGCACGGAGTTCACCTTCGCGTTGCGCCCCCGCCGGTAAACGTCCGCCTCCTCTTCCGTCAAAAGCTCATGGAGCCTGCCCGCGTCCCTGGCCTGGGCCCCGGCGTTCACCATTTCCACCGACGCCGTGTGCAGCCCGGCAACCCGCCCCGCCCCGCCGGAGCAGAGATGGACGCGCACCATCAGTTCAAATACGGCGTCGCCCACGTGGGCAAGGGCAAGGCTGTTCATGCCCCGCACCTCTGCCTCCGTCAACGGCGCCGCGAAGCGGTCCTTCGTCGTATGATCCATGATCCTTCCCCACATTCCCGGCGCTACAGAGCCGGAAAGCTCACTTCAAAGCGCATGCCGCCCTCCCGGCGGTTGGCGGCCCGGACGGCGCCGCCGTTTTTCTCCACGGCGTCCCGCACGATGGCAAGGCCGAGGCCGCTGCCGCTCTGTTCCCCGGAGCGGGCCTCGTCCACCCGGAAGAAACGGTCGAAGATGTTGTCCAGCTTTTCCGGGGGCACGCCCTCCCCCGTATCGTCCACCATCAGGATCACCTCGTCCTCCCTGCGGAAGAGCAGCACCTGCACCTTCCCGCCGGGGACGTTGTACTTGATGGCGTTTTCCACCAGATTGAAGATCACCTGGTGCAGATCGTCCGGATTGGCACGGACGATGCAGCCGGAGGCCAGGGAGCTGTTGAGGAGCACGCTGCTGCGCTCTGCCAGAGGATGCAGCATCTTCAGGGCCTCCTCGGCCACCCGGCCCAGGTCCGCGTCCTCCTTCAGCTCCCGGCGAACGCTGCCGAGCTTCGTGAGCTCCTGGAGCTGCTGGGTGACCCGGGTGAGGCGCTCCGCCTCTCTCCCGATATCCGAAACGAACTCCCGCACAGTATCCATCTTCATCCCGTCGTTCTGCACGATGCTGTCCGACAGGAGGGTGATGGCGGCCAGCGGCGTTTTCAGTTCGTGGGACGCATCGGACACGAAGCGCTGGCGCACCCGCTCGGTCTGCTCCAGGCGGTCCGCCAGCAGGTTGATCTCCCCGCTGAGATCGCCCAGCTCGTCCCGGCCCCTGTCCTCAATGCGGGTATCGTAGCGCCCGGAGCCGATGCCCCGGATGCCCTCCAGGATCCGCCGGGTACGGCGGGACATGAACAGACCCAGCATCAGGCCTACTAGCACCGCAACGAAGGAGGTGCCCAGGGTAATACTCAGCAGGCTGCGCCGCAGATTTGCCAGCTGCGCAGCCTGCTCAGGGTCGTTTTCATACAGGAAGACGGAACCGATGATGCTGCCGCGGTTCATCACCGGGATACAGGCCCGGCTCGACACCGCGTCTGCCCGCAGAACGGAGCGGAACACGTCGTTTCCCTCCAGCGCCAGGGCGATGTCCTCCGAGCGCACGCCGCCGGGCTCGCTGCCGCTGAGCTCCCGCACGTGATCGTAGACGGCGCGGCCTGTGTTGTCCGTAACGATGACGCGGCTGAGGCTCCGGTCGTTGAGGAGCTCCATGACCATTCCCACCTCCTCCGACTGCAGCACGTTGAGGGAGGACAGGGAGGATGCGTAGAGGGAGGCCTGGCTCAGCATGGAGCTGCATTTGGCCTCGAACATCAGGTCCCGGCTTTTCGCCATGGGCAGCACGTTCATGGCGATCAGACAGCCGCAGATCACCAGGAGGTAAGCCGCGCCGTACTGCATCTGCAGTCCGAAGCGGACCGTCCGCCGCTTCGCCTTACGTCTTGAGATAGTAACCGACCCCCCACTTGGTCATGATCTTGGCCGGCTCCGCCGGATTCTCCTCCAGCTTTTCGCGGATACGGCGGATGTGAACGTCCACGGTGCGGATATCCCCCTGATAATCCGGGCCCCAGACCAGCTTCAGCAGGCTGTCCCGCCCGTATACCTTGCCGGGATTGCGCATGAGAAGCTCCACCAGGTCGAACTCCCTGGCCGTCAGCTCCACCTCTTCCCCGTTGCGGTAGGCCACGCGGCTCTCCGTTTCCAGGCGGAGGGGGCCGCTCACCAGCACGGAGGAGGGAGCGGAGGCCGGCTCGGACGAGCTGCTTCTGCGCAGCAGGGCCCGCACCCTCGCCTTCAGCTCCAGGATGTTGAAGGGCTTGGTCACGTAATCGTCCGCCCCGTACTCAAAGCCGATGATCTTGTCGTTGTCCTCGCTCTTGGCTGTGAGCATGATGATGGGGATCTTGGAAAAGGAACGGATCTCCAGACACGCCTCCAGCCCGTTCTTTTTCGGCATCATGAGGTCCATGATGACCAGATCGATGCCGCCGCCCCGCACGAGCTCCACGGCCTTTTCCCCGTCGTAGGCAGCGACAACTTCGAAGCCGTCCATCTCCAGATTGAATTTGATGCCCTTGACGAGCAGTTTTTCATCGTCCACCACCAAAACGCGCATGGCACTCTCCGTTTCTCATTCTATGGTGATCTGCCCCAGCAGGGCTTCGTATTTCCGGCTGCCGATCCCCTTCACGTCCATCAGCTCGTAAAGATTCTGAAAGGGACCGTGCTCCTCCCGAAAGGCGACGATCTCCTGCGCCAGCTTCGGGCCGATCCCCGGAAGGGTCTGCAGCAGGGCTTCGTCCGCCGTATTGATGTTCAGAGCTTCCGCAGTCTCGGCGGCGCGCACCGGCCCGCCGCTCCGGACGACCACAACGGCTTCCCCGGTATGCCGCCGGGTGGCGGCGCTGCCGAAAAAGAAGCCCAGGGCGATGCACAGACAGGCGCAGACGGCCCGCACGGCCGGACTTCGGAAGAAACGGACTGCGCCGGACAGCTTCATCCCCACGGCTCCCTTTCGGTCAGATACTCTCAATACCTTTTCAATATCTCACATTTCCTCTTGCAATTCAAGACCCACCTTTGCTATTATTTTGATATCCACCCTCTCGGAAATATCAAGCCTGACTACGGATTTCGGAGATACGCATGAAAACGATCATCCGCTCTGTTCTCGTATTTCTTCTCGCAGCGGCCCTGCTGTCCGGCGCCGCGCTCCCCTGCCTGGCCGACGGGGAGGAAGCGCCGGAGATCGACGCCCGGGCCGCCGTCATGATGGACGCCGCCTCCGGCAACGTCCTGTACGATCTCAACGGTGAAACTCCCCTCTACGCCGCCGGCCTCACGGTGATGATGACCGCGCTGCTGGCTGCCGAGGCCGTGGAGCGGGGCGAGATCGATTACAGCGACACGGTGACGGCTACCGGCGCCTCCCACTACGACATCACGGAGGACGCCAGCATTCAGAACATCGTCCCCGGCGAGGACATGCCCCTTCAGGATCTGCTGGCCTGCGCCCTGATCGGCGGCGCAAGCGAGGCCTGCAACATCATCGCCGAATATGTGGGCGGCAGCATCAGCTCTTTTATCCGGGAGATGAACGCCCGGGCGGAGGAGCTTGGCTGTACGAACACGCAGTTTGTCAACGCCCACGGTCTGCCCAACGACAGCAACTTCTCCTCCGCTTACGATATGGCGCTGATCGCCGCGCAGTTCGTACAGCACGAGGAGCTTGTCGAGCTGTCCAACACCGTGACGAAGGAGATCGCCGCCACCAACGTATCCGGCGCCCGGAAGCTCACCAGCAACAACTACATCATCCGCTCCGACTATACCCGCTACTATTATTCCTACGCCTGCGGCATCAAGGCCAGCTACACGGACGACGCCGGCTTCTGCCTCGCCTCCTCCATGAAGACGGACGGCAGCTACGTGGTATCCATCGTCCTGGGCTGCCGGGTGGTGGAAGCGGACAACGGCTTCTACGATATCCAGAGCTTCATCCAGACGCGGAAGCTGTTTCAGTGGTTCAACGCCCGCTACAGCCTGCGGGACATCGTAAGCACCATCGAGCCCATTGTCGAGATCCCCGTTCAGCTGGCGGAGGGCACCGATACCGTCGTCTGCTGCGCCTCCAAGGGTCTGAAGCTCTTCCTGCCCAACGATCTGGACATCGGCAAAGAGTACCGGCGGGAGGTCACCATTTACAGTCAGAAGGAAGGAGCCCAGCCCCTCACCGCGCCCGTCGCCCAGGGGCAGGTGTTGGGCGAGCTCACCGTGTACGGCGAGAGCGGCGGCGTGTACGGTCCCTTCCCCCTGGTTGCCAACACGGACGTCGCCGTTTCCCGTGTGGAGCTTATGCGTCAGCGTCTGGGGAACCTGCTGCACAGCAGCCTGTTCCGCACCCTCTTCTGGGGCATCGTCGCCATCTTCGTCCTCTACCTTGCCTTCGTGATCCGCTACCGCATCCTGCGCATCCGGGAGCGTCGGGCAAGGCGCAGGGAACGCCAGGCCGCATCTTCCCGCCGCTGAACTGCCGAAGAAACCGCACCCCGGCTCCGCGTTGGAGCCGGGGTGTTCAGCGTGTCGGCAAAATGTCGACGCGCCGGACGGCAAAATCAGAAAATGCTTTCTGATTTTGCATAGATTTTAGAGTGAAGGGGGATTCCCTTCCCCCTTCGTATTTTGAAACCGTAGTTCATATAGCCCTTTTCCAAGGGCCGTACTGCACTGCAAAGGTTGCTGCGGATTGGTCTTCCCCCCCCTGCCGCACAGACGGTTCGCGCGAGGCTCCGACCACAGCCCATTGCAGCTTTGTTAAGGCAGCTGCACATGTCCCTTTGCCTTCTCAGCTTTGTTTTTCTGCCGCTCTTCGCATTCTTTATTCGTGCTTTGCTTCGTGGCGTTTACCGCGTCAAGCCGGTTTCATCGGTTGAATCCAAACACATCCGGAATAGCGTCTGCGCCGAAAGTTAGTATTCCCATTCGATACATTGCTTTTGCATGAATTCTATCGTGCCAAATAAACCGCCTCAGGACCTTTCTTACGGACCATATTTCATCATAACTTCCTGTCACCGCTTCCAGGGACAGAAAATCCGGCATGGTTTCAAGTGCGTCTAAACCTCTCGCTCTGCAGGATACAATCGTTCCTTCGTTATCAGCATCAACGCCAATTTCAGAAAAATAGTATGCGTTTACGTTTTTCGTGTGCCGATACATTTCCTCCGCAGTACGGGGTACGGCCCCGTAAAACGTCTTTCGGATCGGATTTGCACTCCTGTTTTTGTCGGGGAACGATGTATAGAGACGGTGGAAATCTTCAGCAGACTTCAATGCAACCGATTTGAGATACCGGTATTCTTCCGTGCTCAAAGGCATTTCTTCAGTTTCAAATATCACATCGCTATCAGCGTCTTTAACCTGTAAATCGGATTCCTTCTCTTGCACAATCGCAATCTCAAAATCCTCGGCGGGATTCTCTCCTCTCCAAAGTTGAAACCGTCGAATTTCCTCCGGCATTTTGAGCTTTGCTTCTTGCAGTGAAGAACCTCTTGTAAAGGCGCCAACAAAGTTATCGGCATAAAGAATGCTGTCGCCGCCGTTGTGTTCCCACACGCATCTGATTCTCATGATATCCGGAAGCTCACGAATGATCCCGTCGTATTCATACTGTTTCTGCGCCATACATGTCTCCTTGCTTCGAAAAGCTATTTGTATACGGCAAATGCGGCGGCTTCCACGATCCAGGAAAGCAGCTCGCCGTCGATCTCGTCTTCGGTTCCGATCATCACATGGTGCGTCCAGCGGTTGGGGTAAGGCTCC